>ERZ857998.3376-NODE-3376-length-13086-cov-3.568721_pt1 | contig 13086 bp, 12 predicted proteins | sample MGYA00519954_ERZ857998 | MGnify/ENA primary metagenome ERZ857998 (study PRJEB31778, sample SAMEA3449424) | human gut metagenome | biome: human gut; feature: human-associated habitat; material: faeces | place: United Kingdom | collected 2010/2012 ...
GCCCTTCCCCGCAATACCTCTTGAAATAATATTACAAATTGTTGCATCCTTCCTTCCCTTTCGCTGGGAATGTTTAGGTCACAAACTATCATTCCTCAGCAATGCAAAGCCAGAAGTGAAAATTTTCCACATAAGGCATGTTAACATATGCGGCGGGGCGTGGACAGGGCTTTCCATTTATATATAATATAAAAGAAGGAAAAGGCTCATTCATTGCGGCGTTTTGGGGCGGCAAATTGCCAAACAAGGTTGAGACGGTATGCTTTGCTGGCGCAAAAGGCCGGGAGATGTGACTGCTAAAATAGAACCTCTGTGGCCGGCTATTGTGTAGGCATAACGGTCAGCAGATTTTCTCTCTATATATATTGTAGAAACCGCGCGCAAAAACGGTAAGCGGAGTAGGTTCCTTCTTATTTGTAGGAAGCCGCAGGGTGTGTTAACATATTGGACGAACCATTGACAGCGCTTCCTATTAAGTATATAATAACAAGAAGGGAGAAGGAACGCTATTTTTAGGTGCATTTTTGCATTTTGCAACGAACTGTCCGCACGTGTAGTTTTTCCAGATCAAGGGTAACGAGCGGAATGTGGATGGAGAAGTCGTTGCGCCTAAACCTGCAGGCAGATTGGCTGCCGTGGTAGCGGATGAGCCATCGAAGAAAAAGGGATCTGTGGGCTGAATACTGTGTAGGCGTAGCAACCAGTGGATTCTTGTATACAAAAGAGAACCGCGCGCACGGGGCGGCAAGCGGCGCTATCTCCAATCCCTTGCTCACAAAGGGCGCTATGTTGCTTATACTGTGGAAAAAGCGGAAATGCCGTGCGTTCAACGCCATTTGTATAAGTGGCGATCGCTGGCAACCGTATGGACGGAAAAGGACGTTATGTTGCTGTTGGATTTCGGTCTTAAATGGTTACACCTAATAATAGCGAAGCGCTGGCAGGGCGACGGATGTAACCGAGTTTGGATTGCCAAGCGCGGCGGAACGATGATCTTTTGATAGGCTTGCCCCCGGGGCGGGAAGGCGATGGGCAGATAGAAAGCGGATAAAGTGAGGAGCAGGGTTCACGCACCAAGGGCGTGGGTGGCAATTTGGAGGGAGCGAGAGCTTGAAAGGCAGAGCGGAGAAAGCGCGCGCGCGCAGGCGGATGCGGCTGAAGGGCATAGCGCTGCTGATCGGATTGGCGGTAGTTTTGCTTGTGGCGTATCAGGGCGGGCGGTGGCTGGAAAACCGCAACGCCAAGCCGGAACCGCGCGGCGACCTGGCGCAGCGGCAGAGCAATCAGGAAACGATAGAGATCGATGGGGCGCTTTACCGCAGGCGCAGCGGGCTGACGGCGGTTTTGCTGATGGGCATTGATCAGGATAGCGACGCGGCGCCGGGCGGCTACCGCAACGGCGGGCAGGCAGACTTTTTGCGGCTGATGGTGATCGACGCGGGGGCAAAAACGATAACGCAGCTATCGATCGACCGCGATACGATGACGCCCATCACGATTTTGGGCGTACTGGGGAATCCGTCCGGGATGCGAACGGCGCAGATCAGCCTGTCGCATGGGTTTGGCGATGGCGGCGCGCAGAGCTGCGAATTGACGGTGGAAGCGGTGTCGAATCTGCTGCTGGGCGAAAAGATTGACTTTTATGTGGCCATGAATCTGGACGGGATCTCGGTGTTGAACGACGCGGTGGGCGGCATAACGGTGACGCTGGAAGACGATTTTTCCGCGCTGGACCCGGCGATGACGGCGGGGACGACGCTCACGCTGGTGGGCGATCAGGCGGAATACTATGTGCGCAGCCGGATGAACATCGGCATTGGAACAAACGAGGCGCGCATGGTGCGGCAGGAGGAATACCTGAGCGCGCTGGGCGAGAAGCTGGGCGCGCGGATTGAGGAAGATCAGGCGTTTATCGAGGCGCTGTACGAGGCGCTGGACCCGTATTTGACGACGGACATGAGCCGTGGGCGCATGATTAACGAGGTGTGGGCTTCGCGCGAATACGCGAGCGAAACGGTGCTGGAACTGGCGGGCGAACACGAGGTGGGCGCGGACGGTTTCATGCAGTTCTACGTGGAAGAAGGCTCGATTGAGCAGGCGGTGCTCCAGCTCTTTTATGAAAAGGTGGAATAGGGGCGCCGGATGGATGGGAAATAAAGCCGCGAGGCTTTATGATACTGGCGGGCCAAAGGCCGGCCATAACAATGAAAGGAGAACCCGAAATGAAAAAGATTGTTTGCCTGGTGCTGGCGCTGCTGTGCGTGAGTGTGATGGCGGTGGCGGAGTCCACGCCGAGCAAGACGACGGCGGATCTGACGTTGATCCAGACGAGCGCGGCCAACCTGCCGGAAGGCGCGAGCTTCACCCTGGCGCCGGTGACGACGGCGCGCGCGGCGGATCTGCCGGATTACGAAGAGCGCGTTGCGGCGTGCGAAGCGGAGATCGCGAAGCTAGCGCAGAGCGCGAGCGTGGCGGAGTACTTTGGCACGGTGACGGATAGCGAGGGCAACGAAATCAACCTGACGGAAATTCTGGGCGCGGATGCGCTGAACGTGTATGAGTTCCTGCCGCTGGTAGTGGATGGTTATGATCCCGCGTATGGCAACGTGACCGCGACGATGGAATTCTCCACGCCGTATGAAGAAGGCGAGCAGGTCGTGGTGCTGGTGGGCCTGGTGACGGTGGCGGAAGATGGCACTGAGGCCATGGCGTGGACGGCGCTGCCGGGCTTGGGCACGAGCAATGGCGGCATCGAAGTGGAATTCACCCCGGAAATCATGGTGCAGATTCAGGAAGGCACCGCGATGATGACGGTCGTGAGCGCGAACTAAGAGATGGATAACGCTGCGAGGCGCGGGAGCCAAGGTCTCCCGCGCCCCGGCAGAAAAAAACGGAAGCCTCAAAGCCATACAGATCGGAGAAGCAGGAATGGCGGATAAAAAGAAGCAGATGGACGAGCAGAACGCGCCGGCCGTGCTGGTGCAGGAAGATAGCGAAGAGACGATCGATTTGATCGAACTGCTTTACCGGCTGCTGGCGAATTGGAAGCTGATCGCCGGTTCGGCGATAGCGGTGGCGATCGTGGCGGCGTTGGTAACGCTGCTGTTGATGACGCCGATGTATGAAGCTACATCGACGATTTACGTATTGAGCCGAAGCGATTCGGCGATCAATATGTCCGATTTGCAGATCGGAACGGCATTGACGAGCGACTATATCAAGGTATTTGACATGTGGGAAGTGCATGAAGGGGTTATATCCAATCTGAATCTTCCCTACAATTATGAGGAAATGCGCGATATGCTGACGGTGACGAACGACGCGGATACGCGCATGCTGGATATAACGATAACTTCGCCCTCCGCGGAAGAGGCGGCGATGATCGCCAACGAATACGCGGATGTGGCGAGCCGGTATATAGAGGAAACGATGTCGACGGACCGGCCGAACATCATGTCGACGGCGCTGGTGCCAGTGAACCCTGTGAGCCCCAATAAGACGCTGAACGTGTTGCTGGGGTTTGTGCTGGGGGGAATTTTGGCCGCCGGGGTGGTGGTCGTGCGGACGATTATGGACGATAAATATAAGACGGCGGAAGAAATCCGGAAATATACGGGGTTGATCACGCTGGCGACGGTGCCGCTGGAAGGACCGGAAGTGGCGCGGGATAAGGCGCGGGAAAAGAACGCGGGCCGCACAGGCAGGAGGGACAGGACATGAACAACCTGACGATCGGCCGGTTTCCGGCGCTGAGCTACGCAGGAAGCGAAGCGATTAACACGCTGTGCACAAACCTGTCGTTTTCCGGGGAGAATGTGCGCAAGATTATGCTCACGAGCTGCCACGCGTCGGAAGGGAAATCCTTCGTAAGCATGAATGTGATGCGCACGCTGGCAAAGCTGGGGCGTACGGTGGCGCTGGTGGATGCGGACATCCGGCGGAGCATGATCAACGCCACGTTCGGCCTGCAGTTCGATCCGGAGAGCACGAAGCAGGGGCTTAGCCATCTGCTGGCCGGCATGGCGAGCGAAGAGGATGTGATATACCGCACGAACATCGCGGGCGCGTATATGGTGCCGGTGGGGCGGGAATTGTCGAACCCGCTGCCGCTGTTGAATTCGCCACGGTTTGGGCGGCTATTGAACCGGTTGAGTGAGCGGGTGGAGTGCGTGCTGGTGGATGCGCCGCCGGTGGGCGCGGTGATCGATGCCGCGCAAATCGCGAAATCGTGCGATGGGATCCTGGTGGTGGTGGCGTATAACGAAGTGCGGCGCCAGGAACTGATCGACGCAGTGCGGCAGCTGGAGCAGACGGGTTGCCCCATTCTGGGCACGGTGCTCAACCAGGTGAAATTCGATAGCTATATGAGCAAAAAATACTATTATAAATCGCATTATGCCAATTATGAAAGTTATGAACCAGGGCAAAAGAGCAATGGCGGGGGGCAGAGGCGCAGCAGCAATCGAAAATGAAGGGTTATACGGATATACACGCGCACTTTGTGTATGGAATGGACGATGGAGCGCAAACGCGGGAAGAAATGTGCGCGATGCTGGATGCGGCGGAGGCGGACGGCATAGGGCTGCTATACGCGACGCCGCATGTGGTGCCCGGCGTGCGGCCGTTCGACTGGGAGACGTATGAGCGGCGCTTGCGGGAAGCCCGGGCGTATTGCGGCGCGCGGGGGTATGGAATGGAACTGCGCGCGGGCGCGGAGGTGTTGTATACGCCAGCGCTGGAACGGTACGCGGCGGAGCAGGAATTGCCCGAATTGGAAGGAACGGGCCGCGTGTTGCTGGAATTCGCGCCGCAAATCGCTTATGCGGAGATGGAAGCGGCGATAGCGCAGGCGGAGCGCGGCGGATATGGCGTGGTGTTGGCGCATATTGAGCGCTATGAATGCCTGTATCCCGGGAAAAATGCGTGGGCGCTTAAGGAGCGGCACGCGGTGTGGTATCAGGTGAACTGCCGGACGGTGACCGAAAACAACGGCGGATTTTTGCGCAGGCGCAAGCTGGAAAGCTGGATAGAAGATGGTTTGGTCGATTGTGTGGCGTCGGATGCGCATAACATGGGCAGTCGGCCGTTTATGATGCGCGCAGCGTATAAAGCGCTGCGGGAACGGTTCGGTAGAATGCGCGCGAATGAACTGATGCGCGCGGAATAGATGGACATTCCTCCCCGGGTGGGGCGAGACAGTGCGCTGTGTGCGGCAAATCCATGCCAGGGATGAAATGAAAGAAAACGCAATCCAGTTAGACGAACACAGACTGATCAAAACAATTGGTCTGGATAGAAAATATCGTGTTTTACTCGGTTTTTCTAGATTCGCTTACAAAGGACAAAAGGACGTACTTTTGCCCGTGATTCTATTGTCAATTCTGTAGCTGTTTGCGCCGTTCATTGCGCATATCATTTTGGCTTGACGAATCGGTGTAGGTATGATTTTGAAGCAAAAGCGCATGAGTTGGCGAAGCAGTTCATTTTGATTGAGCATATGCGCGCCTCGGTGGATAGGAGAGGTAGCCGTTTCCGACGGCCCGATGCGCCGCGAACAACACGACCCATAAACAGCGAAAACGGTCATTGGGGAGACGATATCCGTTTCTCCGCGATGAGGGAGATACATTTGTCCTGCCTTGTATAGATGAATGTGGGGCGGATACGAACCATCAGAGCAACGGGATGGGGGGAGAAAGGTATGCAACCCAACCGGGAATTCTTCGAGCAGCAGAACGTCATCAATGATGTACGGCAAGAATCGTTGTTTGCGCTACCGCGACGGGCGGCGGAACTCGACCGGACGCATGTGCTGCACTCGAAGCGTCGGTACTGGATTGGGCGTCGCGCGCAGGACATCGTTTTGTCCCTGGCCGCGCTGCTGGTCCTCTGGCCGCTGATGCTGATTATCGCGCTGGTCATCTGGATCGACAGCCCGGGAGCGAGCCCGATCTTCGCGCAGGAGCGCGTGGGACGTGACGGAAAGCGGTTCATGTTCCTGAACCTTCGGTGGATGAAAACCATTGACAATTCGCACAGGGAATGCGCGGCCAAGCGGCCGGTTTCTTGTGCAGCGCGCACAACAAAAAGTTTCGGGCGCGGCTTCAGACATCGATCCGGCCATTTTAAGCCGGTCGCCGCGGCTGAAAGCGGCGCTTTTCGGCGCCCGTCAGAACCGGCGCCCATCCATCGAACCGCCTGACGCGCAAGTTGCGCGCTTCGGGGGAGGGAATGAGAACACGTCCTCGCGGCAGCGTGCCGAAAACAAGGGAACATATGCAGGGCGTTCCTGATAGCGGACTTTTGTTCTGCCTGCGTTTTTTATTGTCAGCGATCTCAAACAAGGGGGATAAGGGGTTTCATACATGGATAGACGAAAGATAGCGGTTGCGGGGACGGGATATGTGGGACTTTCCATGGCGGTGTTGCTGTCGGTGCACAATCATGTGACAGCTGTTGACATCGTATCTGAGAATGTGGAAAAGATCAACCGCCGGGAATCGCCGATCGAAGATGAATACATAGCAAAATATCTCTCGGAGAAGCCACTCGATCTTACCGCTACGACCGACGCTAGGGCGGCTTATGCGGATGCGGATTTTGTCATCATCGCTACGCCGACGAATTATGATCCGGAGAAAGGCTTTTTTGACACATCGGCGGTAGAAGCGGTGATCCGTCTGGTCATGGAGCATAACCCGAACGCCATCATGGTCATCAAGTCGACGATCCCCTTGGGCTATACGCACGCGATCCGCGAAAAGACGGGCAGCGATAACATCATTTTCAGCCCGGAGTTTTTGCGCGAGTCCAAGGCGCTGTATGACAATCTCTATCCATCCCGGATCATCGTAGGGACAGTGATGGGCGATGAACGCCTGGAGGCGGCGGCCCGCACTTTTGCGGGACTTTTGCGGCAGGGCGCGCTCAAGGAAGATGTCGAAACGCTCATCATGGATACTACCGAAGCAGAAGCCGTCAAGCTGTTTGCCAATACATATTTGGCGCTGAGGGTAGCCTTTTTCAATGAGCTTGACACCTACGCCGAGCTTAAAGGCCTGAACGCCGGACAGATCATCCGGGGGGTGTGTCTGGATCCGCGCATTGGTGAGCATTACAACAATCCTTCGTTCGGCTACGGCGGCTATTGTTTGCCCAAAGACACCAAGCAGCTGCTGGCCAATTATGAAAATGTACCGGAGAATTTGATCGGCGCGATCGTGGAGAGCAACCGCACGAGGAAGGATTTTGTGACCGGGCGTGTGCTGGAGAAACTGGCTCAAAACGCGACGGGGCCTTCGGTCGTCGGCGTATACCGGCTTGTGATGAAGAGCGCGTCGGACAATTTTCGCCACAGTTCCATACAGGGCATCATCAGACGCGTCAAGGCCCGGGGGATGCGCGTGATCATATACGAGCCTGCGTTGCAGGACGGCGGCAGTTTTTATGGCGACAGGATCGTCAACGACCTCAAGGAATTCAAGCGTCAGAGCGGAGTTATCGTTGCGAACCGGTATGACGCGGCTCTGGACGACGTCAGAGAAAAGGTCTATACGAGGGATGTATTCTCAAGAGACTGAGCGAGGGGAAGAAAATGGAAAAGTTGATGGCTTCACGCAAGCGGGTACTCGTCACAGGCGGCGCCGGTTTCATCGGTTCGCATTTGTGCGATCGCCTGATCGCGACGGGATGCGATGTAATCTGTATGGACAGCCTGTTTTCCGGGCGGAAGGAAAACATTCGGCATCTGCTGGGGAACCCTTCCTTTGAATTTCTCCGCCATGACGTTACGCGTCCTTTCGAAGCGGAAGTCGATGAGATCTACAACCTTGCCTGCCCGGCAAGCCCTGTTTACTATCAGTATGATCCCATCCATACGACCAAAACGAGCTTTCTGGGCGCGCTGAACGCCTTGGGCCTTGCCCGGCGGACGAAGGCGAAGGTCCTGCAGGCCAGCACCAGCGAGGTCTATGGCGATCCGGACGTGCATCCGCAGCCGGAGACGTACAAAGGAAACGTCAACCCCAACGGCATCCGTTCCTGTTACGATGAGGGCAAGCGCGTTGCCGAAAGCCTGTTTTTTGACTATCACAGGATACACGGCGTCAAGATCAAGATCATACGCATTTTCAACACCTACGGTCCGCGCATGAATGTAAACGACGGGCGCGTGGTGTCGAACTTCATCGTTCAGGCGCTGCGCGGGGAAGACATCACCATTTATGGGGATGGGACGCAGACGCGCTCGTTCTGTTATGTGGACGATCTTCTGGACGCCATGGTTGGCCTCATGGATTCGCCGGACGAATTTACAGGGCCGATGAACGCGGGGAACCCGCATGAGGAAACGATGCTGGAGCTCGCGGAGGCGGTCATCCGTCTGACGGGCTCAAAATCAAAGCTGGTATTCAAGCCGCTGCCACAGGACGATCCGCGCAAGCGCAAGCCGGATATCACGCTGGCAAAAAACACATTGGGATGGGAACCCAGGGTGAGCATAGAGCGGGGGCTTCTGAAGACCATCGAATACTTCGATAAGGTACTTTAACGACGAACGGCCAAAGGAGAGAAGCGCCATGGAGCGGGAAAGCGTGATGAAGAGCGCTCGGGATACGGAAACAGGCGAGGCGAGGAACAAAGCGACCGGGCAAACCGTATCGCCGAACATGCATCCGGGATATCGCGTCACAAAGCGGTTGTTCGACGTCGTAGCCTCGGCCCTGGCGATCCTCGTGTTTTCACCGGTCATGCTGATTACGGCGCTCGCGATCAAAATCGAGGATCCTCATGGGAAAGTATTGTATAAGGCTCCGCGCGGCGGCAAGGACCGCGTACCCTTCGCCTGTTACAAATTCCGCAGCATGTACGCCAACGCGGATGCGATCAAGGAACAGCTTATGGCGCAGAACGAAATGAGCGGCCCGGTGTTCAAGATCACGAACGACCCGCGCGTTACCAAAGTTGGCCGCATCATTCGAAAAGCGAGCATCGATGAACTGCCGCAGCTTTTCAATGTGTTCCGTGGAGAAATGAGCTTCGTGGGCCCCCGCCCGCTCCCGATCAAAGAGGAAGAAGCGGTGCCGGAAAAGTATCGCGGACGGGAACTGGTCAAGCCGGGGATTACCTGCATATGGCAGGTATCCGGGCGCAACAACATCGATTTTGAGGACTGGATGAAGCTGGATCTTGAATACGTGCAAAAGCAGAGCCTGTTATTGGACTTGAAGCTGCTTTTTCAGACCATTCCCGCGGTGCTCACCAACCGCGGCGCTTCCTGAAAATTCACCATCAACAGGGGAGCCGAAAGGGGATTGCCATTTTGAACATTTTCGTACCTGGCCGTCTATGCCTGTTTGGAGAGCACAGCGACTGGGCCGGCCTGTATAACCGGACGAATTCCGCGGTGGAACCCGGCATGGCGATCGTGACGGGCATCGAGCAGGGGATCTACGGCTATGCGGAGCGATCGGAGAAATTTCGCTTTCGGGCGTTGAAGGACGACGGGACGCACGATGCATGGATTGAGTGGCCGCTGTCGGTCAAGCAGCTCAAAGCGACCGCCGAGGAAGGCGGCTATTATTCGTATGTAGCCGGCGTGGCGGCGTTCATGCTGGAGTACTACGACGTAGGCGGACTGTCCATCGATATTACGAAAGTGACGTTGCCGATCAAGAAGGGGTTGTCTTCAAGCGCGGCGATTTGCGTGCTGGTCGCGCGCGCGTTCAACATGGTCTACGACCTGCAGATCTCCGTGCGCGGAGAAATGGAGGCGGCCTATCGCGGGGAGATCATGACGCCTTCGCGGTGCGGGCGGCTGGATCAGGCGTGCGCCTATGGAACCAAGCCGGTACTGATGCGCTTTGCGAGCGAGAATATAGAAGTCGAGCGTTTGGCGGTGGGCAAGGAGCTGCACTGGGTGTTTGCGGATCTGAACGGCGAGAAGGACACGATGAAAATACTGTCTTCGCTCAACGCCTGCTATCCGTATGCCCAGGATCAAAAGTCGAAGAACGTGCAGGAAGCGCTGGGGCCGGAGAACCGGCGGATCGTCGAGCAGGTCATCAAGGCGATGCGCGCGGGGGACGCGGTGCGCATTGGCGAGTTGATGGACGAATCCCAGCGGATTTTCGATAAAATGGTCGCGCCGGCCTGTCCGTCGGAACTGACGTCGCCGCTTTTGCATGAAGTAATGGCGGACGCACGTGTGCGCGCGCTTTCGCTGGGCGTGAAGGGCGTGGGGTCGCATGGGGACGGCACGGTGCAGATGATCTGCAAGGACGCGGAAGATCAGGAAGCGCTGTGCGCGTATCTCAAGGGCAGGGGGTTGGAGGCATTCTGCTTCACGATCCCGGCGCAGCGCAGCATCCGCAAGGCGATCATTCCGGTAGCGGGGTATGGGACGCGGATGTTCCCGGCGACGAAAGTCATAAAAAAGGAACTTTTGCCGGTGGTGGACAAAGACGGCATCATAAAGCCGGCGCTGCTGATCCTGTTGCAGGAGATAGAACGGGCGGGGATCGAGGAGATTGGCCTGATCATCAATCCGGAAGATCAGGCCGACTTTGACCGGCTGTTCAAGCGCGATCTGGCGCTGGATCATTATCGCAAATTGCCCAGGAAGCTGCGTGAGATCAACGTGGCGATCCAGCAACTGGGGCAGAAGATCACCTACATCTATCAGGAAGAACAGCTGGGGTTTGGACACGCGGTCTATCAGGCGCACGATTTTGCCGGGGATGACGCGGTGCTGATGCTGCTGGGGGATCACATCTATTCGACGGCAAACGCCAAAAACTGCACGGAACAGTTGCTGGAGGCCTACGAAAGCAGCGGTCAATTGACGATCTCGCTGGATGAGATATCCGTGGACCGGACGATGTATTACGGAACGGTGACGGGCCAGTTCATCGACGGCGAAGAGCGGCGGATGCAGATATCGGACATCGTGGAAAAGCCGACGGCGGAGTATGCGGAGGCGCATCTGGGCGTGCGCGGCAAGAAGGGCGAGGCGCGGTATTACTGCGTATTCGGCCAGTATGTGCTGACGCCGCAGACGTTTGAACTGCTGGGCCGCAACATCCGCGAGGGCCGCAAAGCCGGGAGCGAATACGAATTGACCAGCGTGCTGCGGGAGATTTGCATGACGGACGGTATGACCGGCTACCGCGTGGATGGAAAGCGTTACGACATCGGCATTCCGCAGGAATACAGAAAGACGGTCTGCGATTACGGTCATGAAGGGACCGGACGAAACAGCGCAACGGAGAGTGAAAGCGAATGATCCATGTCTATATTGCCGGTTGCAGAGGCGTACCGATGGGCTACGGCGGCTATGAATCGTTTGTAGACAAACTTGTCAGTTACCAGCAGAATTCCAATATACAGTATTGGATCGCGTGTCTGCCGGAGGCAAAGTATGAACAGAAACGCTATAAGCGGGCGTTTTGCGTTCCCATCCATACGCCGTCCGCCGGCCCCGCGACGATGCCGCTGATGGACATTCTGGCGTTGCGCAGGTTTCTCAAAATGATCCGGGCGGGCGGCTCTCAGGAGACTTCGATCGTTTATATACTCGCCTGCCGCATCGGCCCCTTTTTGCGCCACTATGCGAAGAAACTGCACAAATTGGGCGTGAAGGTGCTGCTCAATCCGGATGGGCATGAGTGGAAACGGGGCAAGTGGAGCCCCATGATCCGCAAGTATTGGAAATTGAGCGAGCGCCTGATGGTAAAGAACGCCGACTTGTGCGTTTGCGATTCCCGGGGGATCGAGGAATACATTCAAAGCGAGTACGCCGCGTATTCGCCGCGCACGACATACATTTCCTATGGCGCCGATCTCTCCGCGTCAAACTGCGAACCGGAGCGGTACGCCGAATGGTGCCGGTCGCACGGCGTGCAACCGGATTCTTACTTCCTTGTCATCGGCCGTTTCGTTCCCGAAAACAACTACGAAACGATCATTCGCGAATTCATGGCTTCGCCTACGCAGCGGCAACTCGTCATTCTCACGAACGCATCGGAGAATAAGTTTATGCGGGCGTTGCGGGAAAAAACAGGGTTTGAGAAGGACAAGCGGATCATTTTTGCCGGCACGGTTTACGAGCATGAATTGGTCAAGCGCATTCGCGAGGGGGCGATCGCCTATATCCACGGCCATGAGGTGGGCGGAACGAATCCAAGCCTGTTGGAGGGCCTGGCGAGCACGCCCGTCAATATCCTCATGGACGTCTGCTTCAACCGCGAAGTCGGCGGCGATGCCGCGCTTTATTTTGACAAAACGAAGGGAGCGCTGCAAAAGGCCATCGCGCAGGTTGAAAACATGACGATGGAGGAACGCGCCGCCTATGCGGAAAAGGCCCGGCAGAGGATCCTGGACGATTATCGCTGCGAGGGCGTCAGCGCCAACTATGAAAAACTGTTTGAGGAGATCAGCGCGGCGTGCATATCGGAAACGGCGCGGTGATCGCGGCGGGAGCGGTGGTCACGCGGGACGTGCCGGAATTTGGCGTGTACGGAGGCGTGCCGGCGCGCCCCCTGCAACGCGAGAAGGGTGAGTACTGATGGGGGATGCTTATGAGGATTGGCATTTTGCGTTTGAATTGCGGCGAGTTTGGGAAAATCGGCTCTTACAATGTGCAGGAGACAGGTCTGGCAAGGGCGCTCTGTGAATATACCGGAGAACTTCCGTATGTTTTTTATTTGAATAAGGATGTAGAGAAGCCAGAGACGGACCTGGAAAGTGGGAGAGTAGTATATCTTCCACACCGTGGAATAGGAGTACACGGGATTTTTGACACGGGTTTGTTGGACGCATATGATCTGCAGGGTATGATCGTATTTTCGGATAATCAGTTCTGGCAGAATCATGTAATTCATTATTGCGAGAAGCGTTCCATACCTTGCGTTTGCTATTGGGGTGGGGTGCTTTCGCAAAAAGCAAGTATTGTAAAACAGTTGTTTACGGTCGGCATTTTGATCAAAAACTGGCGAAGCTATCACAAATGTATCAATATCGCAAAAACAAACGACGTTTACGCAAAAATGAGGAGGTTTCGCATTCCGGTTACTTCGGTTGTTCATATTG
>ERZ857998.3380-NODE-3380-length-13079-cov-5.406711_pt1 | contig 13079 bp, 10 predicted proteins | sample MGYA00519954_ERZ857998 | MGnify/ENA primary metagenome ERZ857998 (study PRJEB31778, sample SAMEA3449424) | human gut metagenome | biome: human gut; feature: human-associated habitat; material: faeces | place: United Kingdom | collected 2010/2012 ...
GCACCTTATCTCGATAAGGTTTATCACTCAATGGTAAAGTAAGGCTCACCGCCTCAGCATCGGCAGATGTCAAATAATCGGCATCATACTCAAATGTGTAACCGTTCTCATCCTCCGTCAAGATGCCGGCTTTTATGCCATGCAAAAATACTACTGCCTGTTTCATCGCTCATCGATTTTAATCATTGGCACAACGCCCACTTCACTACCAAAGAGATTTAATATCTGATTTACCTTATCAAGGCGTAAAGTCTGCTTGCCCTGCTCCAATTCACGAACAAGACGCAAGCCAACTCCTGACTTCTCAGAAAGTTCCACCTGCGTAAGATTGTATTGCTTACGCATCGCCTTTACATATTTTGAAAGAGTTGTCTGTTCCATAAACACAATGAATTATACCCTATCGGGTGCAAATATAATGAAAGTTTTTCAATTTACACCTTATCGGGTATAATTTCGTTGCTTTGGTGTGTATATTACACCCTATCGGGTATAATCTAAAACTTGCTACGATAGCAACTTTGCAATACTCTTTCAATATCACTTTCACGATAGAGGATTTTTCCACCCAGTTGGCGGTATGGCAAAATACCATTGTTGCGATAGTCTTGCAAAGTGCGACGACTGATTTTCAAACGCTCTGACAACTCCCTATCAGTCAAATAGTGTTCGCCTCCCAATAGCGGTTGATTTTCATCCGCCATCGTTGCGGCATCTTTGGCAATGCGGTCAAGTTCTGAGAATAGACCGTGCACCCACTCGTGCTTGTGCGTGATAACTTCGTTACTCATAGGCATAGAATTTATAGGTTAAACATCATTTTCAATAAGTCGCTCCACATCTTCGGGGCGATAGTATATGCGGTTGTTTATCTTAGAATGAGGCAACCGCCCACTATCCCGAAGGGTTTGTAATGTGCGAGGACTAATCTTCAATGCCTGACAGACATCTTGATTATCCATCCATTCGCTCATACGCCTGCTATTACGCTGGCGATTGATGCTATCCATTCGCTTAACGAACTGCCCGAGGCGCGACACAAGCTCCTCAAAGGTCTTTTTCTCAATACTGATAATCTCCATAACTATTTCATTTTTACATTAAACATTCGATTGTTTCACGAACCCACTTTCGCTCGGCAAAGCAAACAAGTTTCCTTTGCGCTCACTTACTCGTGGCTTTCCGAGTGCTAAGTAAAAACAAAAAATAATACGTTCTGCAAACCCGACATTACGTGTCGTCAAGTGTCATTAGATTGCATTTTGAAGCACTTCAGACGCTTGAAAAATTATTGATTGGTCATATGGTCACATTGTCTGTTGGTCGGTTGGCTTATTGGTTACAACAAACCAACTAACCAACACACCAATCAACCATTATTTGTTGGTCATAAACGACCATATGACCAACATCATTTAAACAGGCTAAATTATTGAGCTAAAAAGAAGGGAATGTGTAATAATTTTCAGGCACTGGAAATTTATGTTCAAGCGAACATAGCAAGTTGTGTTTTGGGGCACCCGAAATGTTTTCGGCGTCCCAAAACTACCTATCGACATCCTACCCTCCAAAGTCGGGTGGATATGGTGCTTTTATATTGTAAATACCTTCCCTTTATGCACAAGTTTTATGCTCCGAATATTCATATAAACTCTCCGAATTCTCATTCCTGAATTATAAAAATTACAATTTATGCGATAAAAAAGTTACTTCAAAAAGACGCAGTTTCGCATATTATCACTAAATTTGCGGTATACGCCAATAAAATGTGTAAATAATGAAAGATTTAAATAGACTAAAAGTAGTATTGGTTGAACAAAAGAAAACCGGCAAATGGCTTGCCGAGCAGTTAGGCAAAGACCCCTCAACTGTTTCCAAATGGTGCTCCAACAAGATGCAACCCTCTTTGGAGATGCTAGTGAATATTGCAAAAGTGTTAGATGTTGATACCAGAGAACTAATCGTTATTACGAAACAATAACTATGGGAACAAACTTTTTCACAAATGAAAAAGAAAATACTCTTCTTGAAAAAATAGAAGGGGTATTCAAATATAAAAAAGTGCATTTCTTTGATGCACTTGTCGGATATTTCCGAGCATCAGGATATTTCCGTATCAGGAAGTTTATACAACAAACTCCCAAGATTCGCATTTTGGTTGGTATCAATGTGGACAAACTCACTTATCGAGCAAATCAGCAGGGTCTGCTTTTTAACCCTAATGCAGAACAATCTCAAGAAGAGTTCTTCAATGATATTAAGCGTAATATACAAGAGGCGAGATACGATAAAGAGGTCGAGGATGGAATGTACCAGTTTATAGAGGATATTGTTACCGGCAGAATAACTATGCGCATCCATCCTAAGCAAAATATTCATGCCAAGATATACATCTTCCGCGAAGAGGTGTATCATCCTCATGGCTATGGTTCTGTTATCACAGGTTCTAGCAATTTAACTGAGGCTGGACTTGAAAAGAATTTCGAGTTCAATGTGGAGTTGCGCTATGATGACGACATACAGTTTGCAACCGAAACATTTGAAAAACTATGGGAAGAATCTGTAGAGATCGACATAACTCATATAGATAAGATTAAGAACGGCTCGTATCTTAATCCAAACTTTACCCCTTACGAGGTTTATCTAAAATTCTTATTGGAATACTTCGGTAAGAGTATTGACTTTGACCCTAACTCTGTGTCCGATTTGCCTACAGGATATAAAAAATTATCCTACCAGATAGATGCAGTCAATGACGGATATGCAAAGATGATGAAACACAATGGATTTTTCCTTTCCGATGTTGTCGGATTGGGGAAAACAGTCGTTTCTGCACTTATAGCTAAGAAATTCTTTTTCTCGAATGGATTTCCGACCCATCGTTCTCATATTTTGGTTATTGTCCCTCCCGCTATGAAAGATAATTGGGAAGAGACTCTTACGGAATTCAAATTAGATAATTTCAAAATCATAACTAACGGAAGCCTCCATAAAGTTAAGAATCCCGAACTATATGACCTAATTATAGTTGATGAGGCACATAAGTTCAGAAGTGATACAGCATCAATGTATAATGAATTGCAGAAGTTGTGTAAGACTAAAACCAAGCGATATGATGGTAGCTTACATGACAAAAAGGTTATACTTGTGTCTGCTACACCACTTAACAATAGACCAGAGGATATTGCCAATCTTGTTTATCTTTTCCAGGACTCAAAAGATAGTACCTTGGAAGAAGGTAATTTGCAGCGTTTCTTCCGTGAACATATTGATAGATATAACAAACTAAAAAAACAAAAGGACTTAACTCTTATAGCTGACGAAGTTAAGGCAATCTATGAGAGAATTCGTATCAAGGTTGTGGAACCATTAACTGTACGCCGAACTCGTACAGACTTAATGGAGAACGATGCATATCGCAAAGATTTGGAGGAACAGAACATTCATTTCCCTGACGTAAAATCTCCTCGCAAGATATATTATCAATTGGATACAGAGTTGGAGACTTTGTACGATAAGACTATAATGTATCTTAGTGACAAGATAAACGGACTTAAATATTACAGATATCAGGCAATAAAATATCTAAAGTCTCCTAAGAAGAGCAAGTATAAAAAGGCAGATATGATTTCTATCCAATTGGCAGGTATTATGAAGACACTGCTTGTCAAGCGAATAGATAGTAGTTTTTATGCCTTCAAGCAATCATTGTGTCGATATTATGAGGCTAACAAGGTGATGCTTGATATGTTTGCCAATGGCACTATATACATTGCCCCCAATCTGAAAGTCAATGAGCTACTTAGCGAAGGGAAAGAAGACGAGTTGATAAAGTTGATCGAGGAAGCAAAATACACCGACCCTACAATAGAAGTTTGTACGCCAGATGACTTTGAAGATGGTTTTGAAGATGGCATAAAGGCTGATAATGAGATATTGAAAGAGTTGGTTTCTATGTGGGATGCTGTTAATGCAGATCCTAAGTTGGATATATTTATTCAATATCTTAAAGATACGTTATTGGATAAAACTATTAACCATGAAGGGAAATTAGTCATATTCTCAGAATCAAAAGAGACCACCAAATATCTCTATGACGCTCTAAAAAATCATGGTTTTGATAAGATTATGACTGTACAGAGCGACAATAGAGATACACAAATGCTGCTCTTAAAGGAGAACTTCGATGCAAACTACAAGGGGGATAAGAAAAACGATTATAACATCGTTATCTCTACCGAGGTACTTGCCGAAGGTGTAAACCTCCATCGTGCCAATGTTATCGTAAACTATGACACACCTTGGAACTCTACAAGGCTTATGCAGCGTATCGGTCGTGTGAATCGTATCGGTAGCACTGCCAAAGAGGTATATATTTTCAATTTCTTCCCTACATCAAAAGTTAATGATGACATTGAGTTGGAGAAGAAGGCGAAAATGAAACTCTTTGCTTTCCATGCAGCATTGGGCGAAGACAGTCAGATATATTCTACCGATGAGAATCCTGAAAGTTTTGGTCTGTTTGACAAGGATGTAGATGAGGAGCGTGATGAGAAATTGCGCTACCTGATGTGGCTCCGACAATTGAAACAAGATGATCCTGACTTGATTAAGCGAATCAGCAAACTGCCATTGAGAGCTCGCACAGGTCGCAAGAGTAAATTTATTCCTGGTAGCACCATCGTATTTATTCGCAATAAGTGGCGTGATGCTTTTACATTTGTGCGAGATGACGGCAGCATAGAGGAACTTACATTCTTGGAGGCAGTAAAAGAGTTTGAAGCCCGTATTGACGAAAAGTCCATACCGCTACACGATATGCACCACGAGCAAGTAAAAGCGGCACTTGATGCTTTTGTTACACAAGAGGAAGAGACTAAAGCAACAAAGCAGAAGGTGAATCCGGCACAGGGTCCTAATGAGAAGAAGGCAATTGCTTATCTTGATGGCTTTGTAAGTATTCCCAACATTACAGAACAGGAACTTGAATTGATTAATAAAGCAAAACGAGCTATTACAACGGGCAAATTCCAGCAGTTGCAACGAGATATAAATAAACTAAAAACAGCAACAAAGAAAACTCCAGTCAAGCCAGTAGTTTTGCTAGAACAATTGATAATGATTATATCAGCATATCCATTGGAGCATGTTCAAAGTGGGAATGTTGATAAACAAGTAGATGTGCTTAAAGTGTCGAAAGATTTTATGCCTGAGATTATTATTTCAGAGAGTTTTAACATGTAACAAAGTATTATTATGAATCAAGCATATTTGAAAAATATACTATCTGCAAAATTTGATTTTGACATTTGGAAAGATTTGCTAGAGAAGATCTTCCCAAAAGTTGAAGTATTCACAAGTGTTGCCAAGATTGCAGATTCACATGTCAAAGATGGTGGTCATGTAGGAAACATTCGTTTAGATGACGGACGTTCATTGGCTATATTCCGCTTTGAGGTAGCCGACAATGTGCAAATATCACGCAACCGTAAAAGTTTGCGCGATATTGCTGCGAAGTATGTAGATCAAGGCTTGATTCATGGAGCTTTGGTTTTCTATTATTCGCAAGACCAAGATGACTATCGTTTAACATTCATTGCCAAACAGACATATTTCAATGAAAACGGAGAATTAGTTAAGAAAGAGACAGCACCTAAGCGATATACATTCTTATTTGGTAAAAATGAGCCTTGTACCACAGCAGCAAGCCGACTTAAAGAATTGGCTGATAAGAGGACCTATGGCTCCATTTATTTAACAGATGTTACCGATGCATTCTCTGTTGAACGACTTAATAAAGAGTTTTTCAATGGATACAAAGCTCAATATAAGAAATTCGTTGATACGCTTTCTGATACTAAGCCACATCGCGACTATGTCAAGAAGCTATTAGGCCGTTTGGTATTCTTACAGTTCTTGCAAAAGAAAGGCTGGATGGGTGTACCTGCATCAAATACTAAATGGGAAGGCGGAAATAAAAAATTCCTAAGTAATCTTGTTGAGAGGCATATCGATAATAAGAGACTATTAAGTGATGTGTTTGAGCCTTTATTCTTTGGTATTCTTAACACAAAACCAGAAGATAGAGAGACATTATTCATTAGTAAAAATTGGGATGTACGACTCTTGGATGAGTTTAGTGGCATTCCATATCTTAATGGCGGTTTATTCGAGGCGGATGATGTGGATAAGCAGCCTATTGATTTCTCATATGCTCACTTTAAGGATTTGATGGATTTCTTTTCGCAATACAACTTCACCATTGACGAGAACGACCCCGATGATAGCGAGGTTGGTATTGATCCTGAAATGTTGGGACATATTTTTGAGAATCTTTTGGAGGACAACAAGGACAAAGGAGCCTTTTATACCCCCAAGGAGATTGTTCAGTATATGTGCCGTCAGAGTGTTATCCAATACCTCAAAACACACGAGCCGTCAGAACAGTATGCAGAAGCTATTGAACAGCTCATTAATGATGGCGTGGTGAATCCTATACTCCAAAGCAAAAACATAGCAATACGCTTTACTCAACTGCTTAAAGAGGTTAAGGTATGTGATCCAGCCATCGGTTCGGGAGCATTTCCGATGGGTGTCCTTTACGTATTGTATCACGCAATACATCACTTGCATTCACACGCAGAACCTCACGGCAACTTTGATTCGACTCAAACAAAGCGAAATATTATCCAAAATAATATCTTTGGTGTTGATATCGAGCAAGGTGCTGTCGATATCGCTCGTTTGCGTTTCTGGTTAGCATTGGTTGTAGATGCCGACAAGCCACAACCACTACCCAACTTAGATTACAAAATCACTTGTGGCAATTCATTATTGAGTCGCCATCCAATAGATGCTCCTATTGAGAATGTTTTTGTGGAGTACAACAAGGGTAAAAAGGAAGATGAGAAGATGTCACTTGCCAAATATAAAGAGTTAGTAAGCGACTATACCAATACATCAAATCATCAAACCAAGGAACTTTTCCGCAAAACTATTGAGGATATAAAGTGTGCTTTCAAGACGGAATTGAGCAAACAGTTTAAGGAAAGACTTGCAAAGTTAAGAGGCAAAGTTATAATGCTTGAAGGTCCGACCTTATTTGGAGAGAGAACAAAGGCTGAAAAGGCTGAGTTGAAGAAGCTGAAAGATAAATTAAAGAAACTAGAAAAGGAACAAGATGACACAAATAGCAATAAGCTATATGAGGAAGGTAATGCATTCGAGTGGCGTTTTCAGTTCCCTCAATTGCTTGATGAGAAAGGCCAATTCATAGGTTTTGATATTGTGATTGGCAACCCTCCGTATGGAGCAAAATTATCTGATACAGAGAAGAAAATTTTCAAGGAGAAATTTTCAGATGTTCATATGCGAACACCTGAAACATTCTGCTATTTTACATCAATGGCTTTTAGATTGTCATCTAAGACAAGACATGGTATAGTTGCTTATATTGTACCAAATAATATCTTCTTCCAAAATGAAAATGAGAAGACTAGGATACTATTGGCTATTGATAACACTTTACTCCGTGCGATTAATTTGGGTGATAATACATTTGAAGAGGCAGACGTGCCAACATGTATATTCATTGCCAAGCAAGAAAAGTTAGACAATTATAACATTGCATATTCTGATTATAGAAATGACAATGTAAAAAACATTGAATGGCAAAAATGTATTGAGGAGATTGATATTGCAAAACTTCTCACAATACCTTCTTTGGTTATTGGACTCTCAAATTCGGATATTGATATATTAAATACAATAAAGAATAATGGTGTGACAATCGACTCTATTGCGGAGGAAATGGCTTGTGGCATATCTTCTGGCGGAGATAAAATTTATAAGATAGATAATTCTATTATCAATGAATACCAAATAGAAAAGCAAATATTAAGACCAGTTTTAGTAGGAGGAGATATTAATTCGTATTCAATTAATGATTATGGTTATAGTATTGTATATATAACACGCGAGACAAATATTGAATCGTATCCTAACACAAAGAGATATTTATATCAGTTTATAGATAAGCTAGGACAAAGAAGTGAGACACGAAAAGGTATTTTGCCTTGGTATGCACTCAATCGTAATAGATATGAAGGTTTATTTATTGAGCCTAAAATCATAATGCGTCAGACTTCTGATTCAATAATCACAGCATTTGATGATCATGGATATTATACTTTAGATAGTATACTTGTATTAAAAATTCACAAGGGATGTGATTTTGATTACAAGTATCTATCAGCAACAATGAATTCAAAACTAGTTAATTATTTATATAAAATTCTTACTCAGGAAGAAGGTCGCACATTTGCACAAGTTAAGCCTGCGAATGTAAGAAAATTATATATTCCAAAAGCGACAGTAAAGGAGCAATATTTAATGTCGTTGTTGTATGACTACATGGAGTACTTAAGAAATACAGAATCTTTGCAAATAGATAATTCCATAAGTAATCAATTTATGGGAGACTTCTTTGAGAGAATAATTGACGGATGTGTCTTTGAGTTGTTCTTCAAAGAACACATGATAGAAAGAGGAATTAATATTATTGATTATTTATATAGTCTTATAGCTCCTATTGATGATGATATTGAGAAGTCAATAGCTAAGTCTTTTGATGCTCTTTATAAGACAAATAATGAAGTGCGAACAAGACTGGAGCTGTTCGTTTCCAGAAGTCCCGAATATTTAAGAACTATAATCCAAAGTTAATATGGCTGCTATATCTAAAATTACCATAGATGGTTTTAAGGCATTTCCCCAAGAATTTGAGTTAAACCTCGATGGGAAAAACTTATTAATGTATGGAGAAAATGGTAGTGGTAAATCCTCTATCTATTATGCTTTACACGCATTACTTCAAAGTCAATGTAAAGATAAATGTAGTATATATTTTAGTACAACTCACCCAGAAAGCATTGTCAATAAATATACTAACAAGCCTAATGCGAAGGTTGAAATAAAGTTTGAAGGAAGCGATGTTGCATACAGTATATCTCAAGCTGGGTATAATGAGTCAGTACCTCAAGCAACCTCCCCACTGAGAGACTTGAATGGCAAATGCGTCTTTATTAATCACAAGTTTTTGTTTAATGTATTTAGTTTCCGTAACTCTCAATACATTGATCTGTTCCCTGTCTTTATAAAGGATATATTACCTTTTACATTGACAAGAGACCAATCGAAATATATAAGTGAATTATATGATGAGGCTGTCGCAAAAATAAAACGCAAAGGTCGTGGTAATAGAATTGATGATACATACAAAAATCTAATTAAGAAATTTAACGAGGAAACCGAGTATCTTATCAAGTTAATTAATCAAAATGCAGTACCAACCGCTACAGATATATTTAACAACAATTTTCGTGATATAGGAGACCGAAAACTAAAAATATCACTTGAATATAACGATAATCGAGACGATATTCCGCTGCCCAATAAATCGTATTGGCTAAGACTAGGATATAGATACCATCCTGTTGAGAAAGCAGGTGTTATAGAAAATAAACAGTTAAGCACGGGGTTAGAAGTACTGCAACCTGTAATAACATTAAAAGTTGAAGAGCTACAGGAGGACAATGTAACATACATTTCTATAGAGAAACCACAAACTTATTTTAATGAGGCAAAACTAACAGCTATTGCTCTATCAATCAGATTTGCATTATTAAATACTGTGGATCCTGCAGATGGTCGTTTCCTTGCTCTAGACGATATGCTCATTAGTCTTGATATGAGTAATCGCATGAAGGTAATTACATATCTGCTTGATAAGGTTGCTCCTTTATATAAGTTATATGTGTTTACGCATGACAGACTTTTTTACCATACATTTAAACGTAAAATTGAGACTCAATACAAGAAAACAGATTGGTCCTTCGGCGGAATATATATTAATGACTCTACTACTCCAAACGAGCCCAATTATGTACCTGATAATGAAACAAAAATTAAAAAAATAGAGGAAGCATATAAATGTCATGATTATTTTCGATGTGGCACCCTTCTAAGACAAGAATGTGAACGTTGTTTAAATGAACTACTTCCTGATTCTTTTAGAATAAAAGCAGATCCTAACACAGGAGCAAGTATTTCAAAGAATTTAGATGATCAAATATGTTCACTTGAGGAGTTTTGTAAGCACGAGCAAATAGATTATACCCCATTTAAAGATTTAAAAACATATAAAGATTTATTCTTAAATTCTACTGCGCATAATGATATTACTTCGCCATTTTATAGGAATGAAATCAAAATATGTAAGCAGGCTATTACATTATTGTCTCAAATAAATAGAGCAAAGACAATCCCATGTAAACAAGACTTCTATTTTGAGTTTCAAACTCCAGATGGCAAAAATTGTCTTGTCTCTATGAGAAGGAGAGAACTAATCAATTTATTAGAATACAATGGGCAGCAACGTATTTCTTATTATAGTAAATGTGAAATTCGCAAAATAATAGTTGATGGAACAGATACTGTATTAAACGAAGGATTTGAATCAATAAATCAAGCGTATTTCTATGTATGCCAAAACTATAATTGCCCTTCTAATTTGACATTGCTAGATATATTAAAGGACAGGGATGGTTATTTAAAAGACAAAATATAATGAAAAAAATAAGTTTTGATTCAACATCATCTGTGAAAGGTGTTTTATTCCAATTTCTTATTGCGTTAGAGCGATGCTTTGAAATGCAAGAAGGACAATCTGTATATATAGAAACATATGGAGATGTTTCTATATTAGGAAAGCTGTCCGATAGCAAACAGATAGAATCAAAACTTTATAAAAGGAACTTAACTGATTTAGACAAGAATGTCTGGAAGAGTATTTATAATTGGATAAGAGAAGACTTTCCTGTCGATACATTTAGCTCGCTTATATTACTAACTACTCAAAAAGTCCCTATAGGCTCTGCTTGGCTAAATTGGAATGGGAAAAATCCATCTAAAAGGATGGAAGCCCTTAGAAATATCAAAAAGAGTTTTGACTCACGCAAAAGAAAAGATAAGGATTTATCAACATACATGAATGTTATTTTTGATGCTGAAAATGCGACGAGACTATCACAGATAGCAAAGATGTTATACATTGATAGCATTAGTATGGATGGAAACCAATACCATAAATCTCTTCAAGAAAAGTACGGAAAGGGAATCCCCGATATACAGAAGGGGAAATATATAAACCATATGTTTGGATATATACTTAGCCCTGACATTGTTAGCCATGATTGGCAGATTACGTACGATGATTTCACAAGTGAAGCAGAAGAGATAATCAAGACATTGGTGGAAAATACAGCAGTGTTCCCTACAAAGTTAAAGTTAGCAGATATAAAGAAAAATGACTATGACGGTTATACTTTTGTAGAGAAAATCAAGGACATAAAATATGATGAAGCTATTTCTGGAGCCATTGATGACTATGTACATACTGCAAGTATGATTCAACAAGAGTTAGAAAAGTCAGAGACCAAGAAAAATTCGCTATTACAATATGAAGAGAACTTAAAGGGGAGTTATACCGCAAAATATAGGAAAGCATCAAGGAACTATGATGATGGTGAGCGAATTGCCAAATCACAAGACTTTTATGATGACATGACAGGAAGTAGTGATATAACTTTTCACACCTACAATAGTGTAGATTTATATTTTCATAATGGTATGCTACATATAATGGCTGATGAAAATGACGAATTAGTATGGTTATTAAAAGATAAAGCAAATGAGTAAGTTTATAGAAAACATATCAACATTGCAAAATAATACATTTGCTCTAACTCCGTTACTAGTTTCTTTTTATAAGAACCTGAAACCAACGGATAAGAATATTCTATTGGCTTATTTTGTTCTTCCATTAGTCCTCAATAATGAGTTCTTAGAAAAGATTCAGAAAATTACTACCGCATCTAATTTGAGTAGAATAACGAGAGACAAAGATATAATGGCTGGATTTGAAGAACGCTTTTATTTCTATAAAGAGCAAACAAATATGTGTTTGCAATATGCTATTGATTGTAGATATATTGAAGTCGATAAGAATCTTACAGTAACCGTAATAAATGATAATAACAGACCGGCAGATACTCGTTTGGACAAAAGCCTAAGGCTTGCTTCGCAGTTATCTAATATATTCACAAAGAATGTTATTAACACCTACTATGCATTTGGAATAAAAGCGCTATGAGAAGTTATATTAAATATATGGGTATTATGGATCAATATGGTAATTGTCATCATATTGATATGCATGAAGGTTTGAACATCATAACAGGGAGATCTTCAACAGGCAAAAGTGCTATAATAGAGTTGTTTGATTATTGTACGGGAAGTGCTGATAACACAATCCCTTCTGGTGTTATTACAGAAAATGCAAGCCTATACTTTGTTGTATTATACAAAAACGGCACTCAACTGGTAATAGCCCGTGAGCAAGCCGGAAGAACTAGGAAATTGTTTTTCAAAATTGAACCTCAAGATATAGAAATAGATAATTTGAACAGTTCTTACTTTGGCGATGAGTATTATATTGATATAAACACTTTTAAGGAAGAATTAGGCCATTTCTTCGGGATTGAGATATCAAACATGGATGATGTTGATGATAGCATAAATCGAAAAGCAGTAAAAAAAGGACATCCATCTTTTCGAAATATGATTTCATTTATGCTTCAGCATCAAAATTTGGTTGCTAATAAACATTCTTTATTCTATAGATTCGATGAGAAAGAAAAGCGAGACCGAGTTATAGATGAGTTTAAAATATTCGCAGGGCTTGTTGACCAGCAGTACTATACCTTGTCTCAAGAATTAGAAGAATATAGGATTAAACTGGATAAGTTTCAAAATGAGAAAAACCGCTTTGAAACTAATAAGAAAGACAAGTGTACATATTTAGATGAGTTAAAAGAAGCGTATTATACTATTAGTGGAAATGAATTATTCTCAGGAATAGACAGTATGCATATGCTTGATGCGCCTCAGATTTATCTTGATAAATCTTGAGTTCAACTTATAAATGCAACTTTTTGGGTGCGGATAATAAGCAATAAAAA
>ERZ857998.3382-NODE-3382-length-13067-cov-6.538810_pt1 | contig 13067 bp, 13 predicted proteins | sample MGYA00519954_ERZ857998 | MGnify/ENA primary metagenome ERZ857998 (study PRJEB31778, sample SAMEA3449424) | human gut metagenome | biome: human gut; feature: human-associated habitat; material: faeces | place: United Kingdom | collected 2010/2012 ...
CAGACGGACAACAAACCCCGCTTGCGCGGTGTTTGCGCCGCCATCGGCTCGTTTTCAGAAAAACGCGCCGGGCGGAAAGGCACAAAAACCAGTCGCGTAACGGCACGGCAGAGCCGTGACCTGCTCCTGATTTTTGGTCGCGTTGCCGTTGTCAACGCTCTGAAGGCCCCCCGGCTCAGGCCGGGGTCGTGCCTTCCTCCGCGTCCAGCAGGCCCAGCAGCTCGCTGGTCTTGTCCTCCAGCAGGGCGGGATCGGCGCGGCTTTCCACATTCAGGCGCAGCAGGGGTTCGGTGTTGGACATGCGCAGGTTGAAGCGCCAGTCCGCGAACTCCAGATTGACGCCGTCCAGGCGGTCCTCGTGCAGGGCCGCATCCGCATAGCGGTCGCGGAGTGTTTGCATCAGCCGGGGCGCGTCGGCCACCCGCCGGTTGATTTCGCCGCTGCAGGGATAGGCGGCCATACGCTCGCTGACCAGTTCGGCCAGGGATGCGCCGGAGCGGCTGAGCAACGCGGCGATGAGCAGCCAGGGCAGCATGCCCGAATCGCAGTAGGCGAAATCCCGGAAATAGTGGTGGGCGCTCATTTCGCCGCCGTAAACCGCGTCTTCGGCGCGCATGCGTTCCTTCATGAAGGCGTGGCCGGTCTTGCCCATGATCGGCGTGCCTCCGGCGGCCAGAACCATTTCGCGCGTGTTCCAGTAGACCCGCGTGTCATGGATGACCTTGCCGCCCGGAAAGCGCCGCAGCAGTTCCCCGGCCAGCAGGCCGATCAGATAATAGCCCTCAATGAAGCGGCCCTCGCTGTCGTAAAAGAAGCAGCGGTCGAAATCCCCGTCCCAGGCAATGCCCAGGTCCGCACCGGCCCGGCGTACCGCTTCGGCCGTGGCCTGGCGTTTTTCCGGCAAAAGGGGATTGGGCACGCCGTTGGGGAAATGCCCGTCCGGTTCCATCTGGCGGCAGACAAAGTCAAAGGGCAGGGACGGGGCCAGCTCGCGCAGCACCAGCCCGGCACAGCCGTTGCCCGCGTCTGCCGCGATTTTTAAAGGCCTGCCCGAGTCTGCCGCATCCCGCGCGCCGCTGTAGTCCAGCAGCCAGTTCAGATAGTCCGGCCTGAAACAGGCCGGGCGCACGTTGGAAAGCGCGCCCGGCGCGGGCGCATTCCGCGGAGCTTGCGTTTCAAGCAGCCGGGCCACGCGCTCCCTGAGCTCGTACAGTCCGGAATCCCCGCTTATCGGCACGGCCCCGGCGCGGACCAGCTTGAAGCCGTTTTGGTCCGCCGGGTTGTGGCTGCCGGTGATCATGATCCCGGCGTCAAAAGGCTGGTTGGCGGCGGCGTAGTAGATTTCTTCCGTACCGCAGAGGCCCAGATCCGTGACCCGCGCCCCGGCTGCCAGCAGCCCCTGGGCCAGGGCGTCGCGCAGCTCCGGTCCGGACAGACGGGCGTCGCGCCCCAGCACCACGGAACGCGCGCCCAGCACGTCCGCCACGGCCCGGCCCAGGGCACGGGCCAGATCGGGATTGAGAGCGTCCGGCACGCGGCCCCGGATGTCATAGGCTTTGAAGCAGGAAAGATCGTAGGTCATGGCGTCCTCGCAAGCAGTGACGGTTTTTCCCGCATGCTTGTGGAAGAGGGCGGCGATGTCAAGGGCGGGGCCTGGGCGAAGTTCGGACTTCACCATACACGACGGGCATGTTACGGAAATGTATGAGTCCATTTGCTCAAGCGGCGGATTGTCGCCGGACGTTGAGCCCAAACCCCGCGTACCCATAGGTGATGTTATGTCTCAGTTTCCTGCGATGGAAGTCAGACGCAAAGACGGCAAGGAATCCTTTGTGGGCTTGGAACCAAAGCGTACCCTTCAAGATTTTTGGGCCTGGGCCTTTTCCGATCTCGTCGGCAATACGGAGCGGGGAAAACTGGCCGAATATATAGTGGCGACGGCTATCGGCTGCCATATGGAGACCAGCCCGACCTGGGAAAGTTTTGATCTGCTTTCCCCTGAGGGAATACGAATTGAGGTCAAAACTTCGGCATATATTCAGTCATGGGCGCAAAAAAAGTTTTCAACCATTACTTTTAACATTCCGCAAACGCGTTATTGGGATGGAACAACATACGCCGAAGAGAAAAAGCGCCAGGCTGACGTGTATGTTTTCTGCGTCTTGAAGCATAGAGACCAGAAAACCATCAATCCTCTGGATCTAAGCCAGTGGGCTTTTTATGCCGTCGCCACCGAAAAACTCGACAAGACTTTCGGAAATCAGAAAACTGTATGCCTGAACAGATTGATGGCACTGTGCAATGTCATGCCGTGTGACTATGCCGCATTGAGGAACGCCGTCAGGGCTGCGGTTGAATGAGTTTGCCGTTTGTCGCCGACAGGGGGAAGAAGCGGCATAAAAGAAGAGGCTGCTGCACATTGTGTGCAACAGCCTGAAATTTCTTTAAATGGCGGAGGGGGTGGGATTCGATCCTGACTAACTAATCATGTAAAATAATTTATTAATTTTATTCAATATTCAGCCTGGAATCAAATTTTATACACTATTTTCTCCACATCTCCATTGAAATCCTGAAATGACATCAAAACTGGCGCATGAATATCCATTCCCGTCTTTCAAACAACAGAACGAGAGACGGTCATTCACCATACCCTGCTTCGCGCTGGTGTTTGAGGGCCAGAATAAGCACGTTCTCTCCCTGCACCTCGTAAAACAAGGCATAGCCGGAACCACCGAAGGGAATCAGCAGTTCCCGGTGCTCCGGCTCCAGATCATCGGCGGGCTGCCCGGCATGGGGGAATTGCTCCAGAACATCCGTGGCCGCCTCAATGGCATCCAGGGCTTTTTGCGCCGCCTCGGCATCCACTTCCGCCAAAAAGGCATGCACCCGCACAAGCCCGGCCAGCGCGTTGTCCGTCCAGCGCACTATATATGACATATGGGAGCATCCGTCTGTTTACCCTGCCGAAGCCGGGCGATCCAATCTTTCACTTCCGCCTGGGTGACATGCAGCCCCGTCCGCTGGTAGTGTTCATGGGCGGCGATGCACTCCTGCCGGATGGCTTCGCGCTTTTCCTCCCGCTCCACAAAGGCCGCCACGGCCTGCACCACCAGAGCATTGGTGGAGCGTTGGCGCATGGCGGCAAGGCCCTGCACCCGCGCTTTCAACTCGGCAGGCAGACGGATGCTGATGGGGCTGGAATTGGCTTGCGTTTGCATGAATGGCTCCTCTCTGCTTGTAGCCTAAATAACTACTTATGACTACAAAGTCAAGCTAAGCACCCTTCGAAGGACGCGCTACGTTCGGATTAAACAAAAAGGCCCTGAAATTCGCTTCATTTCTTGATTTCAGGACTTCTTCAATTTTGGGTGGGATTCGATTATATAGTTTATCTATAGCGAGCTAATTAATAAATTGGCTGAAAAAAATATTGAGTATCGTCTTGAAGAGGTAGATTTCTCTTCCCAATCTTCATGTTGGAAAACTATAAAGAATTATTTTGACTCGCAAAAAATTGGAAAAATGTACTTGTTGACATTACAACTATGCCTAGAGAGATAATATGGTATATATTTCTGCTCTTAAAACAAAAGAAAGCAACTGTTCAGTATTTGTACCACAAGCCAGATAAATATGGTGATTGGCTCACAGAAGATACAGACGTTCCACGATTTCCGCTAAAATTATCAGGTTTATCTGATATATCTAAGGAAACATTCCTAATAATAGTTACAGGCTATGATTATGCCCGGGCTGAGCAACTTTGTAACTATTTTGAACCAGACCTGGTTTGTTTTGCTATTCAAAGTGGGAAACAGTTTAACAACACCACATTGAATTTGAAGGCGCATAAGTCACTAATTGAAGAACTTGATGCTTTAACTATTGATATAGATTGCTATGGTGGCGATTGTGGCGAGAGCCAGCTTTCAAAAATAATTGAAGAATATATTCCATCGCATAACTTGATATTAGCGTCATTAGGCCCTAAACAATCAGCGGTTGCATTATTTAGGTTGGCTATGCAGTATCCAGAAATTGCTCTTTGTTATGCACCGTCAAAAAAGATCAATATGCAGTATTTCGGATGCGGTGAAAGCTTTAGAGGGCCAGTAATTCCTTAGCGGCTCAAGATATTTTATAGGGAGGCAGTCTGTTCAAAATGGACGCTATAAGTCAGACTGTGAAAACGGGAGATTTATGGAAAAACTCAGACGGATTCGATATACACAGGAGTTTAAGCTGCAAGCCGTCAAGATGGTGGATGAAGACGGGCTTGGTGTGGCTGAAGTGGTGCGAAGGCTGGAGATGGCCCAGAAAATCCGGCAAACTGGATGACGATCTAGCGCAGGGATGACATGCTCAAATCCAGACAAAAGTCTTTCACGCCGAGCAGAGGAAATTTCCCGGCTGTGTCAGGAGAATCTCGAACTTAAAATAGAGTGTGAGATATTAAAAAATCGGCGACGCACTTCGTCAAAGAATCACTTTGAAGTACGTCGTCACTCTATCTTAGCAACGTGAGCACCCTGTCCGGCTGATATGTCAGCTGTTGATGGTTTCAGCCAGTGTTTTTTACGCGTAGATGAAGCGTCAGAAAGAGAACACCGATTCTCTCTGTGCTTTTGAAAGTGGCTATTTTGATTCTCCATCGTAAAAGTCGTGAAACCTATGGCGCGGAACGCATCATACCGTCCTGCGACATGCCGGAGTATCCGTTGACTTGTTTGTTTTTCTGTGGACGCAAAAATGGCGGAGGGGGTGGGATTCGAACCCACGTACCGGCTATTAACCGATAACTCGATTTCGAGTCGAGCGCGTTACGGCCGCTTCGCTACCCCTCCGCGTCGTATGGCGGAGTCGCGCCGGGCAAATTGCCACAGCGGAATCGGAGAAACCTTCTAGCGTACTTTCGCGTGAAAGGCAACGCCACACGGGCTTTTTTCGCCGGATACCCGATGCCGTCCGGCGTGGCTGCACCGCGTCTGAGGAAAGGCGTATGCTTATGGCTTCTGTACGATTGCGGCGCCGAACACCCCGTCCGCGTCCGCATGATTACTTTTTGTCCAGCACCGCCATGACTTCCAGGGCATCGGCCTGCCGCGGATCGGCCTGCAGGGCGCGCAGGGCCGTATCCTCGGCCTGGGCGCGCCGATGCCACTCCAAATACATTTTTGCCATTTTGCCGAAGGTGGAGGGATGGCCGCCGAAAGTGCGCAGAATGGCCTTGTAGATATTTTCGGCCTTTTCGAATTCGCGCAGTTTCAGCCAGGCGGCCACGGCTCCGGTGTAGGCCGCCGCTTCACGGGGTTGAGCCTGCATGGCTTCCTCATACATTTCGGCGGCTTCCGTATATTGTCCGGCGGCGGTGAAAATCTGGCCCAACTGGATGCGGATGCCTTCCTCGTCGCTGAATTCCTCGGCCACGCGTTTCAGAAAAGCGCGTCCCTTGGCGGGCTGGCCTTCGTGTATCAGTTGCACGCCGGTCCGGATCAGATTTTTTTTGCGTTCCAGGCGCGCTTCGGCTTCCTGCCGGATGGAACTCTCCGCCTCTTCCCGCAAAATTTTGGCCAGGCCGTCCAGCACGGTGGCCAGGGCGCTTTCCTTGCCCTGATGATAGAAAATCTCGCGGGGGGCGCCGCTCTGGGCCGGGTCGAGCAGAGGCTGCATGCTCTGATGATGGACCAGGGCGCTCAGAAATTCGCTGATCTGGATGTCCAGCTCCGCCCTGGCCGCGCGCGTCAGCTGCAGGCCCGCGTACTGGCGCAGGGCCGCGCTCATGGCGGCCAGGGCGCGCTTCACTTCGTTGCGGCGCAGATAGCCGTTGGCGCGGGCGATGTTTTCACGCACTTCCTTGGGGGCGACGGTGAGCATGGTTATTTTGCCTCCTGCCAATGCGCCGCGATGGCCTGCCGGTGGGACTGCAAAAGATTCAGCGCGGCTCTCGGCACCAGATAATCCACACTGCGTCCGGCCAGCCAGAGTTCGCGGATGCGCGAGGCGCTTACGGCCAGCCAGGGCAGCGGCAGAAAATGCGCCAGCCCGTCGCCGGGCAGGGCCATGCAGCGGCCTCCGGGCAGAACAGGCGGGTGTTCGCGGGCCTCGGGCCAGAGGGCGCTGGTCATGTCCGTGAATTCCTCGGCTGTGAGATCGCCGCGCGGCACCACCACGAAGTGGCAGAGCCGGGGCAGTTCCAGACCCCGGTGCCAGGTGGGCAGCAGGGAGAAATCCGGGCTGCCCAGCAGAAAATAGAAGTCCGTGTCCGGCTCCGCCGCGCGATAGGCCTGCAAGGTGTCCCAGGTGTAGGAGGGGCCGTCCCGCAGGGCTTCCAGACGGTTGCAGCGCAGCCAGGGCAGGGGGGCCAGGGCCGCCTCCAGCATGGCGGCGCGCAGCTCAAAGGGCAGCAGGTGCCCGGTTTTCTTGTGCGGCGGCTGGGCGCAGGGCACCATATCCACACCCCGCACCAGGTCGCCCAGTGCCTCGCGCGCCTCCACGGCCAGACGCAGATGACCCACGTGCGGCGGATTGAAACTGCCGCCCAGAATGGCCCGGCCCGGACGCCGGACGCCGTGCGCCGTCATTTACTGCCGTACCTGCCCCTGGCCCAGCACCACGAATTTGGTGGTGGTCAGCTCCTGCACGCCCATGGGGCCGTAGGCGTGCAGCTTGGAGGTGGAAATGCCGATTTCCGCGCCCAGGCCCAGTTGGCCGCCGTCGTTAAAACGGCTGGAGGCGTTGACCGCCACCATGGAGGCGTCGGCCTCGCGCAGAAAACGCATGGCGTGGCCGTAGTCGCGGGTGCAGATGATTTCGGTGTGATTGGAGCCGTAACGGGCGATGTGGTCCAGGGCCGCGTCCAGATCGTCCACCACGAGCACGGCCAGGATCAGGGCGTGGAACTCCTGGCCGAGATCCTCGGGCTGCAGAAGCACGGCACCGGGGCCGAGCAGGGGCAGGGCTTCCGGGGAGGCCCGGAATTCCACCCCGGCGGCGCCCAGTTTCGCGGCCGCCAGCGGCAGAAAGTTCGTTGCCGCGTCCTTATGCACCAGCAGGCATTCCAGGGCGTTGCACACGCCGGGCCGCTGCACCTTGGCGTTGAAGACGATCTCCAGGGCCTGATCCTGATCCGCATCCGCGTCGATAAAGGCGTGGCAGACGCCCTTGAAGTGCTTGAGCACCGGCATGGTGGCCGCTTCGGTGACGGCGCGCACCAGGCCTTCGCCGCCGCGCGGGATGATGACGTCGATGTACCGGTCCAGCTTGCACAGGGCCGTCACCGCCGCATGGTCCGTGATGCCCACCAGCTGCGCGGCCTGGGGCGGCAGGCCCGCGTCGGACAGGGCCGTTTGCAGCAGCCCGGCCAGCGCCGTGTTGGAATGCAGGGCCTCGCTGCCGCCGCGCAGAATCACCGCGTTGCCCGCCTTGATGCAGAGGATGGCCGCGTCGATGGTCACATTGGGCCGGGCCTCGTAAATCATGGCAATGACTCCGAGGGGGATGCGCATGCGTCCCACCAGCAGGCCGTTGGGCTGTTGCCATTGCTGTTCCGTGACGCCCACGGGATCGGGCAGCTGGGCCACATGCAGGCAGGCCGCGCGCATCTCGGCCATGATGGCCGGGGTCAGGGTCAGGCGGTCCAGACGCGGAGCATCCAGGCCCGCGGCGCGGGCCGCGTCCAGATCCTTGCGGTTGGCGGTCAGGATTTCCTCTTCCCGCGCGGCCAGCTGGTCCGCCAGTCCGATCAGGGCCCGCGTCTTGATTTCGGCGCGGGCACGGCTCATGGCCCGGGCCGCTTCACGGGCCCGCGCGGCCAGGCGTTCCATTTCTTCCGCAGGCGTCATGGCTGCTCCTTTGCGCCGCCGTGAGCGGCGAGGATATTTATTTTGACAGGGAGGCTGGCTTTGGCCTATGTAAATAGTTCCGTCAGGAACAGCCTGCCCGCGTCGCGGGCTTCCGGCTTTGGGCAGTTCCGTCTCCCTAAGGAGTTTTTGATACATGAATCCGCAAAAGAATCAAGGCGAGGAGACTTCGCCCCTGTTTCGCGATCTGCAGGCTGAAGTCAGTTCCGAAAGCGCGCCCCTCCTGCAGTTCATGCTGCGCCATGCGGGCATTATCGCCGGTGTGGTGATCCTCTTTCTGCTGGTCCTGGCAGGCACGGGCATCTGGCGCTGGTACAGCGGCGGCAAGAACGAGGACGCGCGGCAGGAACTGGCGCGCGTCAGCATGACCATGCAGGGGCAGGAACGCCTCAAGGCCCTGGCCGCCCTGGCCGACAAGGCCCCGTCCGACGTGCGCCTTTCCGTGCTGCTGGCCTGGGCCCAGAGCGCCCTGGAGAGCGGGGACGCCGCTGTTGCCGCCGAGGTTTACGCCAAAGCCGCCAAGCTGGACGCCGACGGCGCGCTGGGTCTGGCCGCCGCCTTGGGCGAGGCCGGAAGCCTGCTCAAGGCGGGCAAGAACGCCGAGGCCCTGACCTTGCTGCAGGGCCTGGAAGCGCGCCTGCCGGGTGAAAACCGTTCCGTCCAGCTGCGCCAGATGCTGGCCGAAGCCGCCGCCAGGGCGGGGGAGAAGGATCTGGCTGCCAAGACCTACCAGGCCCTGGCTCAGGAAGTGAACGGTCTTGACGGGGAGTATTTCCGCGTCCGGGCCGAGGCGCTTGTTCCCGCCGCCGGGAGCGCGCCTGAAAAGCCGGTTCAGAACTAGTGTCTGATTTTCCAAATTAGACCGAATACGCCGTAATGCGTGCCGGACGCCGACCGCGCCCGGCGAAGCCGGGGCGGAAAAGTCCGGCTGGGGGTATCCACTTGCGGCCCGCGCGGCACGCGCGCAGGGTCTGGAGGAAGCATGAGCAACGATCCGCTGTTGCGCGGCGCCCGTGGGGAGCGCCATCTGTTATTGGGCAATGAAGCTATCGTGCGCGGCGCTCTGGAAGCGGGCGTGCACATGGTTTCCTGTTATCCGGGCACGCCGTCCTCGGAAGTGGCCGACACCTTCCTCCGCTTGGGCGGTGAGGGCCGCTACCGGCTGGAATACTCCATTAACGAGAAGGTCGCCATGGAAGTGGCCGCCGGCGGTGCCCTGGGCGGCGCCATGAGCCTGGTGGCCATGAAGCATGTGGGCCTCAACGTGGCCGCCGATCCCCTGTTTACCTCGGCCTATATCGGCCTGCCCGGCGGTCTGGTGGTGCTCACGGCCGACGACCCCGGCTGCCATTCCAGCCAGAACGAGCAGGACAACCGCCATTACGCCCGTTTCGCCTCTCTGCCCTGTTTTGAGCCCGTTTCGGCTCAGGAAGCCAAGGAAATGACCCGCGAGGCCTTTCGTCTGGCCCGCGAACTGCAACAGCCGGTCATGCTGCGCACCACCACCAGGGTCAGCCATATGCGCGGGCCCGTGGATTTTGACGATCTGCCCGCGCCCCAGCCCAAGGTGGCCTTCAAGCGCGAGCCGGGACGCTTTGTGCCGGTGCCCGCCGTGGCCTGCCGCCGTCATCTGGCTCTGGACGCCAACCTGGAAAAGGCCCGCCAGATCGCCGAGGGCAGCCGCTTCAACGTGGAGCGCGAACCCGCCGGACAGACCCGCCTGGGGATCATCGCCAGCGGCGTGGCCCGCAATTACCTGGCCGACGCCTTGGCCAGCGGCGGTTGGGAAGACCGCGTGCGCGTGCTGGAACTGGGCATGACCTGGCCCCTGCCCAGCGAAATGATCGTCGCGTTCCTCCAGAAATGCGACCGGGTGCTGGTGCTGGAGGAAGGCGCGGACCTGCTGGAACAGGATGTGCGCGCCCTGGCCCAGCGGCGCGGCCTGAACGTGCGCATTGAGGGCAAGAATGAAAATCTGACCGGCCAGGGGGAATATTCCACCACCCTGGTGCTGCGTCGCCTGTCCGCCTGGCTGGACTGCCCTTGTCCGGCCAAGCCCGCGCGTCCCGTGGAGGCGCAGCTGCCGGGCCGTCCGCCCAACCTCTGCCCCGGCTGTTCGCACCGCGCCGTGTACTATGCCGTGCGTCAGGTATTCGGGGACGAAGCCATCTATTCCAGCGACATCGGCTGCTACACGTTGGGCCTGCTGCCGCCCCTGCGCACTGCGGACTTCCTGGTCTGCATGGGCTCGTCCATTTCGGCAGGCAGCGGCTTTGCGCGGGCTTCGGGCAAGCCGGTGGTGGGTTTCATCGGCGACTCCACCTTTTTCCACTCCGGCATGACCGGCCTGGCGAATGCGGTCTTCAACCACCACGATCTGCTGTTGGTCGTTCTGGACAACGGCACCACGGCTATGACCGGCCATCAGCCCAATCCCGGCATGTTGCAGGAAATGCTCGGCGACATGAGCGTGCATATGGATATGGAAGCCGTGGTGCGCGGCTTGGGCGTGACCGAATGCGTCAAGGTAAAGGCCTTCAATCTCAAGGCCGTGACCAAGGCCCTGGAGGAAATGAAGGGCAAGTCCGGGGTGCGGGTGCTCATCGCCGAGGAGCCGTGCGTGCTCTATGCCCGTCGTCGCCTCAAGAAAGGGCAGCCCCAGGTGGCCCAGGTGGTGCAGCAGGGCGAGGAAGCCTTGCGCTGCCTGGAGCAGCTGGCCTGTCCGGCCTTTTATCGCCAGGGCGACAATCTGGCGGTGGATGAAACCCTGTGTTCCGGCTGCATGATCTGCCTGCAGATCGCTCCCACGGCCTTTAAAGCCAAAAAGCGCTGAGTGGTGAAACAATGAAAGCACACGACAAGCAAAAACGGATGCGGATTTATTTCACCGGCGTGGGCGGCCAGGGCACGTTGACGGCGACTACCCTGCTGGCGCGTACGGCTCTGCAGGCCGGTCTGGACGTGGTGGCCGGGGAAGTGCACGGCATGGCCCAGCGCGGCGGCGTGGTGGAATCCGTGCTGTTGCTGGGCGGCTGGCGTTCGCCCAAACTGGACTTCGGGGAGGCCGATGTGCTGCTGGGCTTTGAACCTCTGGAAACCCTGCGCGGCCTGCCCTATCTGCGGCCCGGCGGCACGGTGTTTTCCAGCAGCGATCCCCTGCCGCCGGTCAGCGTCTCCCTGGGACAGGCCAGCTATCCTGACATGGCCTATATTGAGGAACAGACCCGGCTGGTGGCCGGGCAATGCCGCTTCATTCCCTGCCGCGAGCTGGGACTCCGGGCCGGTTCGGCCCAGAGCGGCAATACCGTGCTGCTGAGCGCGGTCTGCGCCTCCGGCGTGCTGCCTTTCGGCGTGGACGCCTTGGAAGCGGCCATCAAGAAGTTTCTGCCCGCTAAGCTGCAGGAGTCCAATCTTAAGGCCTTGGAGTTGGGCAAGACGGTTCTGGCCTAAGTCTGTTGGCACTACGGCCCTTTCGCCTTCTGCCTGCGTCAGAAAGACTTTTTATTCCGGTCGAGTACCACAAGAGTACACTCCTTCCATAAAAAGTCTTCCTTCCTTGGCAGAGAACAAAATTTCTCGTAGTGGCCAACAGACTTTGAAGAATAACAGCCCTGTAAAACAACAGCCCGCCGTGGTGAAAACCATCGGCGGGCTGTTTGCTTTTCAAATGCCGGAATCCGGGATTACTCTGATTGCAAAAATTTTGAGTATAGTTATGCTCTCAATTTTCGGAGGATCGTCAGAGAAAAAACGTGGTTTTTCGCCGACTTGCGGCGGATGCGCCGCCGCAAGACCCTCTGGGTTTTGTGTGCCTGATTTTTTAAATTAGACACTACATGCCCAACTGGGCCAGCATATCGTCGATGGCCCCCTGAGAGACGCCTTTCTTGGGACCGTTGAGCGAGGAAACGACCTTGCGGTTCTGGCGGAAATCCTCCACAGCCTTGCTGGCTTCCTCTTTCAGGGCCTGGGCGTTCTTGGCCGGGTCTTTTTCCGCGCCGTCCATGATCAGGCCGGAAGAGACATAGAGCTCCACCACGCTGTTTTCAATCTTGTTCAGAGCCGCCACCACCCGTTTGATCCGCTGGCCCGTGATGTCCTGAAAACTCAGGGTGGTCAGCAGGCTGGTGAGATCATCGCCCAATTGGCTGTTGATCTCGGCAAGGCGGGCCTTCTGGCTTTCCGTGGCCGTGCCTTCCCGCACGGCGGCCAGCAGTTCCGCGCTTTCGGCTTGGAGATCCAGATGCTTCTCCACGATTTCCATGATGCTCATGGTGGCTGTTTCCGTGGCTTTGAGCACTTCCCCCAACTGGTCCGAAGCCTCGTGGAACAGGGCGTCCGTTTCGGGCACGGGCGAAGCCTGATCGCTGGAAGCCGTGGAAATCTGCTGGTAAATATCCTTCAGCCCCTGGCGCATGTCCGTGCTCAACTGTCTGTACACGGTCGGCTCATCTGCGTGGTCCGCCATCCCGTTCCCCTTTCCGGCCCTGCCGAAAGGTTAGAGTGTTGCGAGTAGGGGGCCGGGCCCCTCAGAGTATGTACCACTTGTCATGACAAGGGGTTGGCTGCAAACCCTTGCCGGAGCGGTTCACACATTTCATGCCTGAGCCGCTCTCTGCCGTGAAACGTTTTGCCGCCGGGACAGGCCCGGCGGCAAAACACGCTCCGGACGAAAATGACCGCTTACTTGTTGGTCTTCAAAAAGCTCTTGGCGCGGGCGGCTTCCGGTGAATTGGGGAACTTCTTGATCAGTTCCTGCATCCGGGCTTTGGCCGCGGCCCCCTGGTTGATTTTGCTGAAGCTGATGCCCTGCTTCAGATAGGCGCCGGGCGTGCGCGTGGACTTGGGATATTTTTTGATCACCGTATCATAGGCCAGGGCCGCGTCCGCGAACTGATTGCGCTGGAAGTAGCACTCCGCCAGGTAGTACTGGGCTTCCGGGGCCAGGTTGTGGTCCTTGTAATTTTTCAGAAAGTCCGTGAAGGAGCGCTGGGCTTCCTCGTACTTGCGGGCGTTGAAGGCATTGACGCCCGCGTCGAAGAGGGCCAGGGAAATGTCCTTCTGCGGGGCCTGCACCACGGGCTGGGGCGAGGGTTGGCCCCAGGTGCTGGCGTTGGGAGCCTGGGCGGGCTGGGCCGCCTGCTGGCCCTGATAGGGCTGTGTGCCCGCGGGCACGGCCGCCGTGTAGCCGGGACTGCCCGCGGG
>ERZ857998.3385-NODE-3385-length-13047-cov-3.050954_pt1 | contig 13047 bp, 9 predicted proteins | sample MGYA00519954_ERZ857998 | MGnify/ENA primary metagenome ERZ857998 (study PRJEB31778, sample SAMEA3449424) | human gut metagenome | biome: human gut; feature: human-associated habitat; material: faeces | place: United Kingdom | collected 2010/2012 ...
TATTTCGTCATCATCAAATCGATTTTCCCGGTGATGGTTACGGCCATGATTTCCTTCGGTATCAATAGCGGTGCCTATGTTTCAGAAATTATCCGCGCCGGTATCATGGCGGTGGACAAGGGGCAGCTGGAGGCCTCTCGTTCTCTGGGCCTATCCTATGGCCAGTCCATGTTCAAGGTTATCGTACCCCAGGCGATCAAGAACATCCTGCCCGCCTTGGGGAATGAGTTTATTGTGCTTTTGAAGGAAACCTCGGTTGCGGGTTATATCGCCTTGGATGACCTTACCCGGGCTGCAATGAAGATCCGCAACATCACCTATGACCCCAAAACACCCCTTTTTATGGTGGCCTATCTATACCTGCTGATGACGATCGGTCTAACCAAGCTTTTGGATGGCTTTGAAAGGAGGTTGCGCGAGGGTGATTAGGGTAGAAAACCTACACAAATACTTTGGCGATCTCCAGGTTCTGAAGGGCGTCAGCGCCCATATCCAAAAGGGCGAGGTGGTCAGCGTCATCGGCCCCTCCGGCAGCGGAAAATCCACCATTGCCGGCCTGCTGCTACGCTTTTACGACGCAAGCCAAGGCCGTATTCTCCTGGAAGGCCAAGATTTCACCAGTTTCACGCCAGAAGCGCTGCGCAAGCGCATCGCTCTGGTGCCACAAAGTGTAAGCCTTTTTAGCGGTACCATCGCAGAGAATCTGCGCATAGCCGCGCCGCAAGCCACGAACGAGCAGTTGTTAGCAGCTCTGGAAGCCGTGCGCCTAAAGGAGTGGCTGCTCGCACAGCCACATGGGCTGCTGACGGCAGTGGGTGACGCGGGCAGCAAGCTTTCCGGCGGCCAACGGCAAAAAATTGGCATTGCCCGCGCGTTGCTGTGCCAAGCGGAATACATTGTCTTCGACGAAGCCACCTCCAGCGTGGATATCGATAGCGAACGGGAAATCTGGCATTGTATTGACGAACTGGCCCTCACCCGCACGCTGATCATCATTTCGCACCGGCTTTCCACCATTCAAAATGCTGGGCAAATTTACGTGCTTTCCAATGGCCGCATCGCAGAGCAGGGAAACCACGCGCAATTGATGGTGCAAAACGGTCTGTATCGCCGCCTGGTGGAAGAGCAGGCATTGCTGGAAAAACAGGGCGAGGAGGAAGCACGCCATGGGTAAGCGCTTTCAATATTCGATCGGAACCATGACAAAACGGCTGCTGCACATCGCTGCGCCCGTAAAATCGCTTTTGACGGTTTCAACCCTTGCCAGCATTGTGGGGAATTTTGCGCAAATGGGACTCATGGGCTTTGGCGCGCTAGTGCTGCTCACCTGCGCAGACATGGTTTCCGGCTCTCCCTGGCTGTTTGGCGGCCTGATGCTGCTATGCGCGGCGCTAATCGTGGTAGGGCGCTACATAGAGGGCGTAGTTTCCCATGCGGGGGCTTACAAATTGCTTGCCAGCATGCGAGTAAATCTCTATAAAACCATCCGCAAACTGGCGCCCGCTTGCCTGATCGACCGGCAAAAAGGGGATATCTTAAGCATTGCGGTTTCAGACATCGAAACCATTGAATTCTTTTTTGCGCACACCATTGGTCCCATGTTTACCGTGGTTTTACTGCCATGTGCTACGTTGGCTCTAGCGCTATGGTTTCAACCTTTATTCGCCGCCGCGCTGCTGCCCATTTATCTGATCGTCAGCATCGCTTTTCCGCTCATCGCCATCCGCGCTGGGCGCGGCATAGGTATGCGTTATCGCACTCGACTGGGGGAAATGAAATCCTTGGTGCTGGAGAGCGTGTATGGCCTGAAAGACATCCAAAGCTTTGGTTTTGGCCAACACCGCCTTGCCATGGTGCGCCAGAAAAACCATGAAATCAACCAATCTGCTCATGCGCTAACCCTGCACCGGCAGATCGTCTCCGCCGCGCCCACATTTTTCGTATATCTGGCCCGCATCCTGGTGATTGGCGCCGGTTCATATTTGGCAGCAAACGGAGCGCCCAACCCCATCGGAATGGTACTCCTTTCCTTCGTGGCCGCGGCTTCCTTTTCCTCTACACAATCGCTTACCATGGTGATTTCTAGCTTGCTGGAAACCTATGCCGCCGCTGAGCGCCTTTTTCGCATCGAAGATACTCCGCCGGAAATCACCGAGCCAGAGCAACCCATCCCATGCGGAAGCATCCGCAAGATCGAGTTCGATCATGTGTCCTTCGCCTATCCAGGCGCCGCAAAACCCGTGTTGCAAAATTTGCAATTGCGCATTGCTGCGGGCGAAACGTTGGGCATTGTAGGCGAAAGCGGTATCGGCAAATCCACCATTTTGCGGCTGCTGCTGCGTTTTTGGAATCCAACAGGGGGCCAAATCCGCATCAACGATATTCCATTGGAAAAAATTGCGCTCGTCGAGTTGCGGCGGCGCATCGCAGTGCTGGAGCAGGATACATTCCTGTTCAACGGTACCATTGGAGAAAATATTGCCCTTGGCAAGCCGAACGCCAGCCAGGCAGAAATCGAAACCGCCGCGCGATGCGCCGGCCTGCACGATTTCATCACGTCTCTGCCAGAGGGCTACGATACTCCCATGGGACAGATGGGTGCACGGTTATCCGGCGGTGAGCGTCAGCGAGTGGGCATCGCCCGTACCATGATCACCGATCCAGATGTGATTGTAATGGACGAGCCGACCAGCAGTTTGGACGTATTGCATGAAAAAGAACTATTGCATACGTTGCGCGAGGCCTGCGCGGGCAAAATGATCCTGATCGTTTCACACCGGCCTTCCACGCTTACCGGCTGTGGGCGCGTCGTGCGCCTTGCTGACGGCCAGATCAACCCTTAAGCCATAACGGCCACGCCAATCGCCACTGGCCGCGCAAAATTTGACATGGATCGAAGGAGGCATTCGCATGATCCAATATACCATCGGCATAGACGGCATGGTTTGCTCCATGTGCGAAGCGCACATCAACCAGGCCATTCGCAGGGAGTTTCCTGTGAAAAAGGTCACGTCCTCGCATAGCAAAGGACAGACGCAGATTGTGAGCGAAAGCACATTGGATGAAGATGCGCTGCGCAAAGTCATCTCCGCCACAGGCTACCGGGTTCTTTCCGTTCAAGCCGCGCCCTATGAAAAAAAGGGCCTATTTCCCTTCCGCAAATAAAACTTGTCCGCACAGAAAAAACGCGTTCCTGCCGCTTTGCTCGGGCCGGAACGCGTTTTTCATGGATAAAATCAGCGGCAGCACAAAGCCTAGCAGCGCGCCCAATCCTCACCTGCCATCCGCAGGCTTTTGACAAATGTGCCCTGGGCGCCGCTCGCCTGGGGCGCGGATTGCAAGAGCAAATAGCAAATTCCATTGGGAAATGGATATTTTGCTGCGATCGTCTGCACCAAGCGCTGCTCCACAAACACCTGACACCCCTGCGCGTCCCACTGCAGGGTCACACGCTGCCACTTCCCTGGCGCGCAATTTTCGCCCGATAGCGCGCAACTTATGGGCGAAAGCTGCCCGGCAAAAGCGTCGCAGGGGTTGAACCAGCGGTCGGTCAACGTCGCGGTTACGCCTTCCTCCACAATTTGCAGCAAAATTTCCACTTTACCACAATGGGCCGCGGGGAAATTCCAGCAAGCGCCCTGCATCGGGCTAAATAACCGCGCATCCGCGTTCGCGCAGATGTACAGCGCCTCTTCGTAATTCCCATCCGGATCCGGCATCAGAACCGCCCCATGGGTGCGGTTCCACGCGCAGTGGCCCGCGCGCACGCGCCGGTTGCCCGAAACGCTCTTGAGATACACCTGCGTGCTCACGTTTTCCAGCCCATAGGCAAAATCCTCTTCGCGAGAAGTTTCCAAAAGCCACTTGGGATCCAGCAAAATCAAGCGCCGGGCATACTTATGCTGCCCGCAGGAGAGCAAAATCTTTCCATAAGGCATTTCCAGCGCCTGGAACTGGTGGACGCTCTTATCCAGCGCTTCCCCCTTGCCGCCGCTGGTGCGGAAATCGCTGTCGTTGCGAATGGGATTGAGCAAAACCTCCCGGAACCCCCGCCAGGTTTTGCCATCGTCCAGGGAAAGCGCCGCGTGGTTGGCATCGCGGTTGGTAAACACGTCCTCGCCGCCCAGTCCGGAAATCTCGCCTTCGTTCATGGGCGGCCAGATTTTGCGCTTGTCCAACTCCGGCAGCGGCTGCGTGTTGCACCAAAACAAAACCATTTCTCCCGTGTGCATGCGCAAAAGCGTTGGCATGGTGAGCGTGCCATGGAAGCCAGAGGGTTTGGGGCTCGTCCAGGTTTCGCCACCGTCGAAGGATTCGTATTGATAGTGGAAATCCTGCGACGTGCGCGTGAGCATCAGCAAACTGCCGTCCGCGCGCTCCACAATCGTGGGTTCGCAGGAACCGTTTTGCCAGCGCGGCCCCTCGTGGGGCCAGACGGGTTCGTGCATGGGCACGCCTTCCAGGCAGGATACCTGCCAGGTTTCCCCCTCGTTATCCGTGCGCGCCACGATGGGCCGCATGGGCCGTTCGTACAATTGCGCGGCAATCAAGATGCGCTTGCGCGCGCGCAGGGCCAGCGGGTAGCGGGGGCAACGCACTTCCTTATCGGTGATTTTCACCCAGCGCACCGCGCCGCCCGGGCCCTCATCCGACAAAACCGCCTGCCATCCGTGCGCGCCTTCCGGCGGCACGGGCATTTCCGCGCCCTGAAAACCCCCTTCGCCCTCCACAAAATAAGAGAGAATCCAGCGCCCGCTATAGGGGCTTTGCAGGCCGGAACACATGGCATGGAGGTCGTCCACGCCGTATTCCTTCCAGGTGAAACCGCCATCGCAGGAAGAAAGATACACTCGCTTCCCATCCCGGCGCCCATAATGCCGGATTTCGCCATCCGGCATTGCGCACATATCCATCCAAGTATTGGAGGACGGCACACCCACCACCTGCGGCGCATACACCGCTTGCAAGCGCTGCGCTTCTTCACAGGACAACCGTTCTTGCATCGCTTCCAGATATTTCACGCCCATCATCCTTTCAAAGAACCGATCATAACTCCTTTAACAAAGTTCTTTTGCACAAAGGGATATGCAATCATCGCCGGCAAAGCGGAAACCACGATCACGCCATACTTGATGACTTCGCCCAACCGCTGCTGCGCCATCAGCGTTTCCGGATCGCTGCCGGATTCCAGCGTGGCTTCTGTGGTGAGCAAAATGCCGCGCAACACCAGTTGAAGCGGATAGAGTTCCGCGTCGGTGAGATAAATCATGGCGTTAAAATAGGCGTTCCACTGTCCCACGCCATAGTACAGCGCCATCACCGCCAAAATGGCCTTGGACAGCGGCAGCACGATGCGAATCAAATACATAAAGTGCGAGCATCCATCGAGAAACGCGGCCTCGCGCTGTTCGCGCGGAATGCTGCTCTTGATAAACGTGCGCGTGATGATGATGTTGGTCACGGAAACCGCGCCTGGGATGATGCACGCCAGCGGGGTGTTGAGCAATTTCAATCCTTTCACGATAAAATACGAGGGAATCAGGCCGCCGGAAAAAAACATCGTAAACAGCAACAGCTTGGAAAATAAGCCGCCCATATAAAAATCCGGCTGAGACAGGGGGTAGGCGGCGGATATCGTGAGCACAAGGCCCAGCGCAATGCTCCCCGCCGTATACAGGATGCTGTTGCGGTAGCCCGTCAATATGGTATCAAACGTCATGATTTCCCTATAGCCATCCAGCGTAATGCCGATGGGCCAAAAAAGCACTTCCCCATTCCACACGGCATAAGGATCGCTGATAGAGGCGATCACCACAAAATAGAGCGGATACAAAAATATGAGCAACAACCCTATGCAAATAATGACGTTCACAACATCAAAAATGTTGTCCGCTCTGCATTGGCGCATTCCATGGATTCTCATGCAACCACCCCTATCACCAAAGACTTGTGTCGCTGACCTTGCGGGCAATCGTGTTCACAAACAACAGAAGCACCATGTTCACCACAGAGTTGAACAGCCCGACCGCCGCAGAATAGCTATAGTCCATATTGATCAGGCCCATTTTATACACGTATGTGGAAATCACTTCCGAAGCCGACACGTTCAGAGAATTCTGCATCAAATAGATTTTTTCGTATCCCACAGACATGATCGAGCCGCAGTTCAAAATCAGCATAATCACCATCGTCGGCGCGATGGAGGGAATATCAATGTGCAAAATCCGCTGCAATTTGGTGGCCCCATCCATATAGGCCGCCTCGTGCATGCCCGGATCCACACCCGCCAATACGGAAAAATAAATCACGCTTCCCCAGCCCATGCCTTGCCACACGCCGGACAACACGTAAATCCACAGGAAACCTTCCGGTGTCATCAACAGGTTCTGATAGGTTCCGCCCGCCCTTTTCACAAGGGCGTTCACCAGCCCCTGATTGGAAAACATGATGCTGATCATGCCCACAATCGCCACGGTGGAAATGAAATGCGGCGCATAAGAAATCATCTGCAACGCCTTTTTAAAGCGCTTTTGGCGCAATTCGTTGATCAGCAGGGCAAGAATCACCGGGCAGGGAAAGCCCAGCACCAGCGACAGCAGGCTGATGCGCAACGTGTTCCATATGATGCTCTGGCTGCTATAGGAGCGGAAAAAACGCTCGAAATGGTAGGTTCCCCACCATTCGCTGCCCCAAATGCCCCGCGCGGGCACAAAATTGCGAAAAGCGATTTGCACCCCGTACATGGGCGCATAGTGAAAAATGATAAAGTACGCGAGCGCGGGCAAAAAAATGAGATACAATTGATAATTTTGCCGGAGATCCCTGCGCAAAGACTGCCCCACGCCAGATGCCTTCGCCATATCCTATCCCCCTTTATCCGCCATCGAATTGGAAAGCCGCGCCGAACGCCATTCCGTTCGGCGCGGCATCGGGCAAAATCAGCCCTCGAGGGCGTCTATGCCTTCTTGCATAATGGCAAGCATGTCATTCAGGCGCATATTTTCCAGCGTCGTGCAATAGTTCTCCCATTCCGCGTCAATATCCGTGCGGCCAACGATGAACTCCGCCATCATCTGATCCACGTAGGAATTGATATCCGTAGCGATAGTATCCAGCTCGCTCTGCGTGCGGTCGTCATATACGATAATGGGATACCGTTCTGCGAATGCTTCAGGATTCGACAGAGCCAGTTCAGAGTTTTGCGAAATAAACCATTGCTCCGAAGAATTGGCCGTGCTCAACCATGCTTCCGGGTATGCCGAAGCGTTTCCTCCACCCGGCTGCAAAGTATACCGCGCACGAATGGTGGTCGTATCTTCCCCTTCCGGAATAATAAAGTCCCAAGTGCCATCTTCAAGCCACTCATAGCTTACGCCTTCAATTCCCATCCATGCTACGCGTGCGCCTTCCTCGCTATAGAAAAAGTCCATGAAGCTTACTGCCTTTTCAACATTTTCACACAAGGAGGTAATCACGCCAGTAAACGCAGTACCTGCGACACGGCGCGTCCACAGCGGTTCGGTGTTTTCAGAATGGATAATCGGCGTAGCAAGCATGTCCCAAGCGCGATCATCGCCAACAACCAACATTGCGTTCGATGCGGCAGAAGAACCGATAATCGGCACTTCATTGGTGCCCTTGGCCAACACCTGCTGCTGGTTCTGTGTGAAGGTTTCACTGTCCAGCAATCCTTCCGCATACAGGCGGTTAAAATACTTCAGATACTCCTTGTAATTCTCTGTGTTGGCCAAGAAATATACGTTGCCAGCTTCATCAATATCACAGTTGTTGACTGATGATTCGAAGGGAAGGGCAAAAAAGTTCCCCAAGCACCGAAGACCGCTCTGCCCATAGAGCAAAGACATGGGGATTTCGTCCGCTTCGCCATTGCCGTTGGGATCCTGGGTCTTAAAGGCCACCAGCACATTGTAAAGTTCTTCCGTCGTTTCCGGCATTTCCAGGTTCAGGGCATCCAACCACGGTTGATAGATCATAAACAGGTTTGTAGGCGTAATTGTAGTCTCCGTAGTGACAAAATTTCCTTCTGTCACAAAGCCGCCCAACGTTCCATCGCTATAGTACGCCAATTCCTTGATGCCCGCATTTCGTTCCAGCAGCGCCATGTAATTGGGCATATAATCGATGTAATCATTCAACGCGACGAACAATCCCGCATCAATATTCTCCTTCACAACTATAGAAGAAATGCTACTTTTGGTGATGATATCCGGCAGATCGCCGCCCGCAAGCATCACATTGAACCGCTCATTCCAGGCGGAAGAATCAATTTCCGTGAATTCCAAAACCACGCCGTTCTGCTCCGCCGCGTATTTCCAGGCTTCATTTTCTTCCGCCGGAACGTTCACCGCGGCGTTGCGGCAGACGAGAATGCTCAAGGTTACCGGTTCTTCCGCTTCCGCGAGCGCACACTGGGAAACCAGGGCCACAACGAGCACAAGCGCCAATGCCAGTTTCTTCATCGAGTTCTCCTCCTTCAATCCGTCGTCCACTAACCATGCCCCGCCCTGTCGCGAACAAAGCGAAGCCCTTTTCTGGCAGCATGCCGGCCTGCCAAGCTAATACAAAGTTTAGTCATTTCATGGGAAAAGTCAATCGGCAATCCGCGTATAAAATATGCAATCTTCTGGTTTTTGTGCTATATATCACTTTGCATATTCCTTTCTGGCCTTGCGGTACTGCAGCGGCGTTACGCCTTCCTGCTTTTTGAACTTGCGGATATAATTGTTCACATCCACATAGCCGCAGGAGAGCACAATCTCCTTTACCAGCAAATCCGTGCGCACCAGCATTTCGCGGGACTTTCGCATGCGGATTTCATCCAGCATCGCGGCCACGGTGGTTTGATGCGTCTCCTTCAGGCAATTGCTGAGATAATTCTTAGAAACGCCCACTTGCCCGGCAATCTTCTCTGGCTCGAGCATGGGATCGCCATATTGCGCCTCCATGATGGCAATGGCTTCTTGCGATACGTTGGCGCGCTTATGCCGCTTTTCCTCCGATACAAAATCCAAAATTTGGTCCAGCACCATTTCCAAAGAATCCTGCGCCTGATTAATGGTCTCCGGTTCGTAATCCGTGGCAGGAAAGGTGATATTCTCCCCGCAAGCCAGTTCCCGCGCAATGCGCATGAGCGTTGTTACAATCTGGAAATAAACGCTCTTAAATGTGCTCGGATTGGGATCTTCTTCGTAGAACATGGCAAAAAAGCGATTCAATTCCTGCCGGGCAACCTGACGGTCGGCAACCAAACAGGCGTTTTTGAGCGCCGTCGCATTGCCATCGCCATGGGTGCGCGCTCGCAACGCCGGGAGACAATCGGCGTCCAGCAAAGCGTTCCATCCCGTTTCCAAACGCATATACATCAGCCGGCGCACCTGTGCGTATTGCTCATCCATATCTTCCCATTCATCAAACGCCCGCCCCACCGCAACCGTTACGGTTTGCTCCGTTAGCCGCAGGATATCCTCCATGGCTCTGCGGCAGGCATCCAGCACGGCATCTCTGCCCACCGTTTCCCGCGGCGATAGCAGCATTAGCGCCTGCCGGTTTTCATTCATGGGCGTGGCAATCCGCACCGTGCATAAGCCATCCAGCACCGCAAACGCATTCATCATTTCCTCCTCCATTGCCAGGCGGTTGGAGGCGTCGTAGGTACTCACATAGGCTTGCAACTGATCCAGGGCCACCAGAATGAACATTCTTTTGCCCTCGCCCCACTCCCATGCGGGAATGGCGCTCACATCCGAAGGCCGCGGCGTTTTGCCGCTCAGATACGTATTTAGAATGTTCACCTTTAGCGCCGCCGTTTGCACATCAATCAACGAGGCCAGCCGGGCCTTTTCCGAAGATACCTGATGGTATTCCACCTCGATATCGTTGATTTCGCGGTAGCGCTCGCCTTTGCCCGCCTCGGGCTGTGCCTGCGCGCCGGAAAGGATGCGGCTGCGCGCCAAATCGATCGGCCGGTAAATCTTCCTCGTCAGCAGTCGCGCCAAAATGAGGCCCAGAGGAAGGGAAACCGCAATATAAATATACAACATATTCCGGTATTCCTCCACAACTCTCCGCAATTGCGGGCGCACAATGCCAATTTCCAGCGATAGGCCCACCGCATTTTGCGAATCAGGGCGGCAAACCAGCGTCGCTTGCGAGCCATACTCGCGGTGAAATAGCTGCTTTCCATCCTGCGCATAGAGCGTGAAATAGGCAAGATCGTCCGCAAATGCTTTTTCTATTTCCTGCTCAATTTGGGTAGCGTCCAGCAAAAACATCGCCACGCGCCGCGAGGCGGGATCGGATGGCAGCAAATATATGCTGGCGATGTGCTTGCCATCCCCCATGGTTTCCAACACAAGATCCGTCTGCGCGGAAAAATAGGGCTGCACATCTTCCAACTTCAATTGCAGGTTCGCATTGATCGTATCGAAATAAATCTTGTTGATGAGCACGGTATCCGAAAGCACATATTGCATGGCCTCATTGGAATAAAACAAATAAAATCCATCCGCGATATCGATGGAAAGGGAATAGCGCCGGATGGCGTTATAGGCCGAAAGAAGCTCCGATTCTTCCTTTAAGAGATTCGAGCTCCACAGGGCCGTATCGCTCCCCATGTTCTGGGTAAGCTCATAAATCATCAGCATCTGGCCATCCACATTGTCCTGCAATTGCTGCGCAAAATGGTTGCTGGAACGCTCGAATTCATCATCGGTGAATTGCCACAGCAGCCGCACAATCAGGATGGCGGCAATCCCAATCAGAACGCCCATCATCAAAAGGTACGTGATGATCAGGCTGTTTTTCAAGCTGCCGTTTTGTGCGCGCCGCGCGTTTTTCATCGCAATCCGCCTTTCCCATTTCGCTCATATTCCCCATAAATCTTCTATAAAAATTCTCCTTCCGCTGCTCACCTTCCTGCCGATCCCACAAATTGCATATTTTCCAGCAGAAAAGGCGATGGAAACCGCGCACTTTGGGAGAGGAATGCGGCCTTTGCGCGCATAAAAACGGCCCGCCGCTTTCTGGTTGCGGCGGGCCGTCTGATCGCCAGGCGACGATCCGAAGTTGCTTATTGCAGGGAATTGACCATTTCCACGATGGCGGTGTGCACGGCTTCAGCCGTGTTTGCGCTGATCTCAGTCGCGGCCTGCGCGGCAGCCTCTTCGCTTTCCGCTTCGGCGACCGCCGTTTGCAACTGCGCATACGCATCGTAGCACTGCTGCTGCAGTTCGGCGAGCTTGGCATCCACATCGGCGATCTGCTCTTCCGTCAGGTCGCTATACAGCACCAGGTTGGAGAGCGCGTCCGCCGCCCAGTACATGGAATCGGCCCAGTTTTCCGGGAACACGCGGAAGCCTTCCACCGGCACCCGTTCGCCCGCTTCGTTGCGCACATTGCGCGTGGTGGGATAGTACACGCCGCTCTCCGGCTCTTCTTCCACGAACTCGGCGGGCAGAGTGCTGAGCTGATATCCGGCATAGGTATCGGTGGTCAGCATCGGGTAGTAAGGAACAAAGGTGCTCCAGGCGGCGTTGTCCATGGCAACCCATTCCACCGTGTCGGTGGCGCTATCTTCCTCGAACACCTGGAAGATATGCACTTCGAGGTTGCTGGCAGAACCGATGCCTTCGATATCGTAGTAGCCCACCACGTCGGCGATGGTGTAGGGATGATCCAGCGCGATGTTGGTGTACATGGGCACGATGTTGCCCTCGGCGTCCACGTTGGAAATCGTATAATCGCTGGTGGCCGGTTCGTCCGAAGCTTCGGCATTGAAGTACTTCAGCGCGCTGACCATGCGGCTGTTGGCCGACTGGTCGGCGTTGTAAGAAGCCACGTAATCGATCGTGTTGGCTTCTTCATCGCCCACATAGGTGCCCGCCTGTTGCGCGAGGCCAATGAGGTTTTCCGAAGCGATCACGTTCTCCGTGTCGTCCAAATCGATCAAGCCGATGATGGACATATTGGGCTGGGCGAACACCATGCTGTCGCTCAGCTTCAGCGCCAGGTACTGGTGGCCCGTGACGTTTTCAATATACCAGGTCTCCGTGTTGTCCGCGATGAACAGGCCCGCGCCGCCGCTGCAGCCCACCGTGTCGTAAATGTTCAGCAAGAGATCCACCGCTTCTTTGGCGGTCGCCGCCTCGCTGAGCAAAACGGTGACGATTTCGGCCTCTTCAATGCCGGTATCCGTGTAGGGATCGAGCTCATACACGGCGTCCGAACCGCCGATCGTTTCCGTGGCGCTCACGCTCAGGCCCATCTCGTTGGTGCCAGCCGCCTCATAGGGCGTATGTTTATGCGTGCCGCCGCAATCGGGGCAAACGCCTTCCACCGCGTCGCCATTGTCATCGCGGAAAGCGGTGTAGCTGTAGCTATCGCGGGTAAAGGTGTAAGTAAAACCATAGCAGCCGCTGTATTCTTCCCCAGCGGTGTGGTTGCCAGCGGGGCTCACATAAAAAAGTTTGTTATAGCTGTTGGAAATGTCCTCCGAGCGGGCGAACATGGTGGAACCATCCTCCGTGAGATCGGAACCCACATAAATCGCCGTGCAGGCCATGGCGCCCACGGAAGAGAAGCACATCACCAGCGCAACCGCCATGCACAAAAGAACCTTAAGCTTTGCAGAACCCATAATTGCACCTTCCTTGCTTGCTTTGATGGCTTGTATTATAGTGCATATTTATTAGGTTGTCAAGGAATAATATACGTAAAATTTTGATGACGACGCCACATACGCCAGGCACTCATTCCAAGCGGTAAAAAGCGAATTCCGCCACCTTCCTGCCGCCAGCGTGTTCCGCCAGCAAAGTCGAGGCGCGGTTTTCTGCGTCGATCACGCCCGCTTCCGCCACGCGCCCCAAAAGGGGCAAAACCGCGCACACCAGGGCGGCAATCGCGCCCCGGCGCTGATACGCGGGCAAAATCCGCGCTTCCGCAATGCGCCGCAGCCGGCCATTGGGGAGCACGATCATATAACCCGCCAGTTCGCCGCGCACGCGCGCGATGGCAATTTTCGGCCGCGGC
>ERZ857998.3386-NODE-3386-length-13042-cov-7.194810_pt1 | contig 13042 bp, 20 predicted proteins | sample MGYA00519954_ERZ857998 | MGnify/ENA primary metagenome ERZ857998 (study PRJEB31778, sample SAMEA3449424) | human gut metagenome | biome: human gut; feature: human-associated habitat; material: faeces | place: United Kingdom | collected 2010/2012 ...
AGGGCCGGGACCCCATAGCGGACTTTGACGCCATCAACGCCGAGCTGAAGCAGTATAGCCCACAGCTGGCCCAGCGGCCCCAGATCGTGGTGGCCAACAAGACGGATCTGTTGGCGGACCCTGACCAGCTGGAGACCTTCCGCTCCCATGTGCAGGAGGCGGGCTATGAGTTCATGGCCATGTCCGCCGCCACCCACCAGGGGACCCGTGAGCTGGTGCAGGCCATCGCCCGCCGCTTGGCGGAGCTGCCGCCGGTGACTGTCTATGAGCCGGAGTATGTACCCCGCCCGCCGGAGGTGGATACCACCGCCCCGCTGGATATCCACCGGGATGACCACACCTGGCTGGTGGAGGGGCCGTGGCTCCAGCGGCTCATGGGCAACATCAACTTCTCCGACTACGAAAGTCGGATGTATTTCGACAAGATGCTGCGGCAGAGCGGCCTGTTCGACACGCTGGAGCAAATGGGCATTCAGGACGGCGACATCGTCAGCATGTACGATCTGGAATTCGAGTATCAGAGATGAACATACAGCGCCCCCGGCTGATGCCGAGGGCGCTGTTTTTCTGAGCTGTTCATTCAGAAGGCGGCGGGACGGGAGTTTGTCTGGATGTCCGCGGCGGCCTGCTTCAGCTGGCGCAGATCGCGGATATCGCGGCGCTGCTGGAGCTGGGTCTGCATCTCCGGGGACAGGGCGTAGAAGTAGTCGTAGGCCGCGGCCTCGTTGTTCAACAGGTCGGTCAGCGTCTCATACTGCATGAAAAAGCACCTCCGTGCCTAGTGTGCGCGGAGGTGCTTGTCTTATGCGTCAGACGGTCTTTTCAAAGTAGAAATACGTATCGTCCTCGCCGCTGGGACGCATACAAGCGGATAACATTTTACGGGACGGCTCATTTTCCTTGAAGCATTTGGCCACCACCCGGGCAAGCCCCAGATGGTACAGTGCCCAGTCGGCGGCAGCGGCGAAGGCTTCAGCGCCATAGCCGTGGCCGGCGTATTCCGGGGCGATGCGGCAGCCCTGTTCGAACCCGCCCCGAAAGTCGGGGTTATAGAGCACCACCTCGCCGATGAGCCTGCCCTTCAGGCGGACGGCAAAGTTGACGGCGCGGCGGGCGGCGAAATCGGCCCGGGCCACATCGTAGAAATAGGTGTCGGTCAGGGGCTGATCGCCCAGGTCGGTGCGATAGTCGTAGCCCCACCAGCGGTTGCGCTCGTCGTCCAGACACAGGGCACTGTACGCAGGGATATCGCCTTTGCGGAGAGGCGTCAGGGACAGGCGATCGGTTTTGATGGCAGGGACGGCCTTGAGGGCGTCCAGCTCGGTGCCCGCCTCGATACGGACCTTGCCGCCCAAGTGATCCGGCAGGTATTGCAGCTTGGAGGTGCGGAGGCCCTTGTCCCGGGCGTCATCCTCCCGGTTGCACCATGTGCAGTCCCCACCGTAGTAGGCGGCGAAAGCCTGGACCAGGGCGGGATAGGCCCCGGCATGGGAGTACAGGGCCTTTTCGATGTGGTCGATAAGGGTGCCGCCGCATTTCTCCGCCAGGCAGACAGCCACCAGACGCCCCTCTGCCAGCATACCGCCGGCACAGAACCAGTCGGTGCCGATGCGGGAGAACATCTCCTGTGCCAGAGACAGCTCCTGCACAGCCAGGGGGCCGGACTTGTGAAACTCGGCCTCATAGTCCTGCCAAAAGGCGGCCAGGCGGGGATCGCCGGGGTCGGTCAGCGGGGTAAATTCCGCGTCGGGATAATCCCGGCGGAACTTGTTGATGTGGTTGCGCTGGCCGCTGTACCGACGGCCGGCGAAAGCGGCCAACTCCTCTGTTCGGTAAAGATAGTCCTTCCAGGGCCGCTCGCTGATAACGCGGCAGCGGGGATAGCGCAGGCAGAGGGTCTGGGCCTTGTCCTCCGGCACCACAGAGAGCACCAGAGGCGTGCCGGTGGCGGCACACCAGGACTCGATGGCCCGCAGGGCGCCTTCAACATCTGCCTCGGGGCCGGCAATGGGGTAGTCAAAGACGTACTCGCCCTCGATACAGTTGCGGATCACAAGGCAGCCGGCGACCTCGGCAAAGGACGGATGCAGGTGGTCCCGCCACATGAGCTTGACGCCCAGGGAATATTCACACAGGCGGTAGTCGCAGTTCCGGTAATAGCCGCGCAGGCGGTCGCCGTGGGCGGCGGTGAGTTCTTGAAATTGCAGCATAATCATTTCCTTTGTGTTGTGGTAATTTCGCGCGCAGCGCTGTGTCACATCTTCTCGATCATCTCGCAGGCTTGGCGGATGAACTGGCGGGCGATGGGGCGCAGCTCCTTCTGCGGACGGGCGGCGATACCCAGCTCACGGACAGCCCGAGGCTCCAGCGGCAGGGCGCGGACACTGTTCTGCCGGCCGCGGAGGACCAGGCGGGACAGAACGCTGACACCCAGGCCGTGCTCCACCATAGAGATAACGGCGCTGTCGGACACCTGAGTGGTACGGATCAGGGGCGTGACGCCGTGCTCATTCAGCACGCGGAGGATATCCTTGTCAAAGCCCATGGAGGGCATAAGGAATTCCTGACCGTTAAAGGCCTCCACAGGAAAGGCCGTTTCCCCGCTATCGTACTCCGGCGGCAGGATGGCCAGCAGCTCGTCATCCCGCAGAAATGTCCACTCCAGCGGGGCGTCCTGGCGGCTGGCAAAGCACATATCCACCCGATCCTCCAGCACCCAGCGATAGACCTCGTCTACGCTGCCCATCTGGATGTCCACAGTGACATCCGGGTGCTCCCGGCGAAACTGCTGGATGATCTCCGGCAACCAATGACGGGCGATGGACTCATAGGCCGCCACACGGACGGAGTCCTCCTTATGGGTGTTGATAAGGGATATCTCGCGCTCCAGGGCGGCGGTGGTACCCAGGCAGTCACGCACCAGGGGCAGTATCCGCTGGCCTGCCGGGGTCAGCCGGACGCCGCTGCGGCCCCGCAGCAGGACGGTGAAGCCAATATCCTTTTCCAGGCTGTTCATCATGTGGGTCAATCCGGACTGCGTATAGCCCAGCACCTCGGCGGCGCGTGTGAAGCTGCCCAACTCCACCGCCGTCAGCAGGGCTTCCAGTTTTTTGGTATCCATGACGCCTCCTGTTTATATGACACTATTTCATAGCAAGATTATACTCCCTTCACACCGCTGGTGGCAAGGGCGGGTTTTCGGCACTTTTTACGATTTTTTGTGGTGTTCCAGTGGAATATATGTGTATGACATTTTCTCATATTTGCATGAAACATTGTCGCTTTACAAACCACGGTCTTCTGTTGTATTGTACCCATAGTAATTCTTTTACATGAATTGCTTTTCCTTTCTATCCTCAAATCGTCGGGCAGCCGCACAGCCGTGCGGCTGTCGGCACCTCTGGCGGGAGGTTTTGAGGGTGCTGTGTGAAACTTCACCTCTGAAGCGGGCGCCGTAAGCCGAACGGCGCCCGTTTACTTTTCACCCGGCGAAGGAAGCATAAAAAACAACCATAAAACAGCACATTCCCTCTTGCAAAGTCCGTTGTATTATGGTAAAATGCAATGTACTGTGATACAAATGCCGTATGGCATGGAATAGGTGGAGGAGTCCGAAATGTTGACTGTTATCATTATTTTGCAGCTGATCGCCGCCCTGTTTTTGATTTTGGTGGTGTTGTTCCAGTCCGGCAAGAGCCAGGGCCTGTCCGGCACCATCGGCGGTATTGCCGACAGCTATATGGCCAAGTCCAAGGCCAAGAGCCTGGACGCGAAGCTGGCCAAGGGTACCAAGTGGGTGGGCGCCGTGTTCATCGTGCTGACCCTGGTCATCAACTGTATGCTGGCCGCCGCTGCGTAACGCAACTGCACAGAGCGCCCCGGAGCATCGCTCCGGGGCGCTTTCTATTCTGCCCGCCGGTAGGTCACGCCCGGCTCCGCCGCCACGCCCTTGATCTCCAGCAGCTCCGCCACCGTTACGAATACGTAGCCCTGCTGCTGTAAATGCTCGATTGCCATCAGCACCGCATCCACTGTGTTCTGGTAGCGGTCGTGCAGCAGCACGATGTCCCCGTCCCCGGTGCAGCGGTAGATCACGTCCAGTATTTTTCCGCTGTCCTTCGTCCGCCAGTCCTCCGTGTCCACCGACCAGTTCACCAGCGGCACGGACAGTGCCGCGGCCTCTGCCTCCGTCATCAGCCCGTAGGGCGGCCGTACCCAGTACTCCCCCTCCCCCAGCAGCTCCCGCAGCAGCGCGTCATTTTTCTCCAGATCCGCCATCGCCTGCGCCGACGTCAGGCTGTGCAGGTCCGCGTGGTCATAGGAGTGGTTTCCCACCTGATGGCCCTCCGCCGCGATGCGCTGCACGATATCCGGGTCCTTCACCGCCTGACAGCCCACCACAAAGAATGTAGCTTTCGCTCCCAGCTCCCGCAGACCGTCCAGCAGCCGCGGCGTACAGCGCGGCGATGGCCCGTCGTCAAAGGTCAGCGCCACGTATTTTGGATCGCCGGAATCCCTCGTCTCCCCCACCGTCGAGATCACCCCTGTCCCGCAGCCGGACAGCAGCACTACCCCCGCCAGCAAGGCGCAAACCCATCTTCTCATCACATCACCGGAAGCAGTATATGCACTCCGCCGCCGCTTCTTTCCCCTCTCCGCAGACTTGCCGCATTGGGCATCCTCCGCCGCCCTCCCGTCGACGCCCTCCGCCGCCCCGTCCTCCCCAGCGGCATAAAAAAGAACACGCCTGTCGGCGTGTTCTTTTTTATGAAAGTAAAATTACTTCACCAGCTCGATGATAGCGGTCTCGGCAGCATCGCCGCGGCGGACGCCGGTGCGGATGATGCGGGTATAGCCGCCGTTGCGCTGGGCATATTCAGGAGCGATCTCCTTGAACAGCTTGTGAGCGACGGTCTCTCTGGTAATGAAGCTCAGCGCCTGACGATAGGCAGCCAGATCACCCTTCTTGCCCAGGGTAATCATCTTTTCAGCCAGGGGCTTGATCTCCTTGGCGCGGGTGACGGTGGTCTCCATCCGGCCATTGTCCAGGAAATCGGTGACCTGCTGACGGAGCATCGCCATACGCTGATCGGTAGTCTTACCGAGCTTACGAGTTCCGGGCATTTCAGTTTCCTCCTTGTAAGGATATGCGCACAGGGGCGCGTTAGTTGTTCTCTTCGTCGGCCAGGGACAGGCCCATTGCCTCCAGCTTGCCGATGACCTCCTCCAGGGACTTGCGGCCCAGGTTGCGCACCTTCATCATCTCGTCCTCGGTCTTGGAGATCAGATCCGCCACCGTGTTGATGTTGGCGCGCTTGAGGCAGTTGAAGCTGCGGACGGACAGGTCCAGCTCTTCGATGGTCATATCCAGCACCGTGCTCTGGGGATCGGCGGACTTCTCCACCACGATGGGGCGGCCGTCCAGCGTGTCGGACAGATCGGTGAACAGGGCAAAGTGATCGCACAGGATCTTCGCGCCCAGGGATACGGCGTCGCGGGCGGAAATCGTGGAATCCGTCCAGACCTCCAGCGTCAGCTTGTCGAAGTCGCTCATGCTGCCGACGCGGGTGTTTTCCACCGTGTAATTCACCTTGTACACGGGGGTATAGATGGAGTCGATGGGAATCACGCCGATGACGCCGGGCCGCTGGGCCTTGTTCCGGTCGGCGGACACATAGCCCCGGCCGTGGCTCAGGGTGATTTCCATGCTCAGGGTGGCACCCACATCCAGGGTGGCCAGGTGCAGCTCGGGGTTCAGGACCTCGACCTCACCGTCGCTCTTGATGTCGCCGGCCGTCACCTCGCAGGGACCAGTCGCCTCGATATAGACGGTCTTGGTGCCCTCACAGTGCAGCTTGGTCAGCAGACTTTTCACGTTCAGAACGATCTCGGTCACGTCCTCTTTCACACCGGGGATGGTGGAAAACTCATGCTGCACGCCGGCGATCTTGATGCTGGTGGCCGCCGTGCCGGGCAGAGAGGAGAGCATGATGCGCCGCAGCGCATTGCCCAGGGTCGTTCCGTAACCGCGCTCCAGGGGTTCGATCACATATTTTCCATAGGAAGCATCGCCGGGCGTTTCGATACACTCGATCTGGGGCTTCTCAATTTCGATCATGCAGTACCCTCCTTCATTCTATTGGCGGCGCGGTGCCTTCCGCGCCAATTTCATTCCAGTGCTTCGTGAGGGTCAGAACCCTATTACTTGGAGTACAACTCGACGATCAGATGCTCCTCGATGGGCATATCAATGTCCTCGCGGGCGGGCAGGGTGACGACGGTACCCTTCAGGGCGGTCTTGTCACGCTCCAGCCACTTGGGGACGGTGACCATGGGTGCATCCTCGGCGGTCAGGCGCTTAAACGCCACGGAGGAGCGGCTGCCCTCCTTGACCTCGATCACATCGCCCACGCGCACCAGATAGGAGGGGATGTTGACCTTGTGCCCATTCACGGTGAAATGGGCGTGGTTCACCAGCTGACGCGCCTCGCGGCGGGTCATGGCGAAGCCCAGGCGGTACACCACGTTGTCCAGACGGCGCTCCACCAGGCTCAGCAGGTTCTCGCCGGTCTTGCCGGGCATCGCGGAGGCCTTCTCATAGTAAGCGCGAAACTGCTTCTCGAGGATGCCGTACACGAACTTGACCTTCTGCTTCTCGTTGAGCTGGATGGCGTACTCGCTCTTCTTCTTTCTCATCTGGCCGCCGGGGTTGCGCTTGGTCTCCTTCTTGGAGTAACCCATGACGGTAGGAGAAATGCCCAGCGCCTTGCAGCGCTTGGCAATAGGCTGCATATTCTTAGCCATATCTTACTTATCCTCCTTGTTCCGATTACACACGCCGACGCTTGGGGGGACGGCAGCCATTGTGGGGGATGGGAGTGACGTCCTTGATCATGGTCACTTCCAGGCCCACGGCCTGCAGGGCGCGGATGGCGGCCTCACGACCCTGGCCAGGACCCTTCACGAAGACCTCAACGGTCTTCAGGCCATGCTCCATGGCGGCCTTGGCGGCGGTCTCGGCGGCGCTCTGTGCGGCGAAGGGGGTGGACTTCTTGCTGCCGCGGAAGCCCAGGCCGCCGGAGGAAGCCCAGGACAGTGCGTTGCCCTGGCTGTCGGTCACGGTGACCATGGTGTTGTTGAAGGAAGAACGGATATGGACCTGGCCCTTCTCGACGTTCTTCTTTTCACGACGGCGGCGGATGACCTTCTTACCGGTCTTAGGATTAGCCATATTCTATCTTCCCTCCTTACTTCTTCTTGTTGGCGATGGTCTTTTTGGGGCCCTTGCGGGTGCGGGCGTTGGTCTTGCTGCGCTGGCCGCGCACGGGCAGGCCGCGGCGATGACGGGTGCCGCGGTAGCAGCCGATCTCGGTCAGGCGCTTGATGTTGAGCCCGTTTTCACGGCGCAGGTCACCTTCCACAGGATAGTTGTGGTCAATGCACTCACGCAGCTTCGAAACCTCGTCCTCGGTCAAATCCTTGACCCGGGTGTCGGGGTTGACGCCCGTGGCCGCCAGAATTTTGGATGCGCTGGTTCTGCCGATGCCGTAGATGTAGGTCAGACCAATCTCGACACGCTTCTCTCTGGGAAGGTCAACGCCAGCAATTCTTGCCATATTTTCCGGTACACCTCCGTTAATACTTCTCGTGCGGGGCGGGCTGTGCCGCCCGTTCTCCTGCGGTCAGCGCGTTAACCCTGGCGCTGCTTGTGCTTGGGGTTTTCGCAGATGACCATGACTTTGCCCTTGCGCTTGATAATCTTGCACTTCTCGCACATGGGCTTGACACTGGGTCTCACTTTCATGGTGTTATCCTCCTTACTTTGCAAAAGCCATCCCGGCTTTTGCATGGTGGCTATTTACCTCTCCATGTGATTCTCCCGCGCGTGGGGTCGTAGGTGGAGACCTCCACCGTCACCTTGTCGCCCGGCAGAATCCGAATGAAATTCATGCGCAGCTTGCCGGAAATGTGGGCCAAAATCACATGCCCGTTTTCCAGCTTCACCTGGAACATTGCGTTGGGCAGAGCCTCCACGACCCGTCCCTCCAGCTCAAATACATCGTCTTTGGACAAGCAAATACCTCCCTTTGCTTCCTCATGGTGTTGGGCCGTCCGCCAGCGCGGACAACGCCTTTCGCAGCATTGCGTCGGTCAGGGGCGCTCCTCTTGACAAATGCTCCCGCACAACCGGGTTCTCGTACGCGCTTAGGGCAACGTGCCTGCGGTTCTTGCGCTTGGGCCGCGCTACGCGCCGCACCCTGCCGTCGGCCAGCAGGGCCGCCTTATCGTCACACGACAGCACGAAAAACAGCCTGCCCTTGTCGCGTCCGCTCAGGGAAACCACCACGTCCCCCTCCTTGATGGGCGGCATGGCTATTCCTCCAGATTGCAGATTGTCAGAATTTCGGGCTCCCCCTTGGTGATGGCCAGCGTATTCTCATAGTGGGCGGACAGCTTGCCGTCGGCCGTGATGACCGTCCACTTGTCGGGCAGCACCTTCACGTCGAAGGTGCCCTCGTTGACCATGGGCTCCACGGCAATCACCATGCCGGGCAGCAGGCGAAGCCCCCTCCCCGGCATGCCGTAGTTGGGCACTTCGGGCTCCTCGTGCATCTCGGTCCCGATGCCGTGCCCCACATACTGGCGCACCACCGAAAAGCCGGCCTTTTCCACATAGCTCTGAATGGCAAAACCGACGTCGCCCAGCCGGCAGCCCTCGCGGGCAAAGCGCAGCCCTTCGAAAAAGCTCGCCCGCGTCACCTCAATCAGACGCCGCGCCTGGGCCGATACCTGCCCGCAGGCAAAGGTCGCCGCACAGTCCCCGTGGTAGCCCTTGTAAATGGCGCCCACGTCGATGCTCACAATGTCGCCCTCACACAGCAGCCGCTTTCCCGGAATGCCGTGAATCACCTGCTCGTTGATTGAAATGCAGGCCGTGCCCGGAAAGCCGCCGTAGCCCAGGAAGGAAGGGGTCGCCCCCTGCTCCAGGATAAACTTGTGCATGGCGCGGTCGAGCTCTTTTGTCGAGATGCCGGGGCGCACCAGGCTGCCACCCAGACGCAGTGCCGCCGACGCAATGCGTCCGGCTTCACGCATGAGGGCAAGCTCACCCTCTCCTTTTAAGGTAATCACTGCACCGACCCCTCAATGGCGGCCATGATGAGCTTGGTGGTTCCTTCGATCCCGGAGCCGTGGATGAGCGCAAGCACGCCCTTGTCGCCATAGAAATCCTTGAGGCTCTCGGTCTGCTCGTGGTAGACCTTCAGGCGATCGGCCACGGTCTCGGGCTTGTCGTCGGCCCGGATGGTCAAAGGCTCTCCGCACTTGTCGCACTTGTCGCCGGCCGCGGAGGGCGCGTTCTTGACGTGGAAGGTGGCGCCGCACTTGAGGCAGACGCGCCGCCCCGACATGCGCTCCATAATCTCCTCGTCAGGCACCTCAATCGAGAGCACCAGGTCGATGTTCACGCCCATCTCCTCGAGCACCTGAGCCTGCGCAATGTTGCGGGGAAATCCGTCGAGGATGAACCCGTTGGCGCAGTCGGGCTCGGCAATGCGCTCCTTGAGCACCGCAACCACCGTCCCGTCGGGCACCAGAGCGCCCGTGTCCATGTAGGACTTGGCCTCAAGCCCCGCCTTGGTGCCGGCCTTGGCGGCGGCACGCAGCAGGTTGCCCGTGGAAATGGTGGGGATGCCCAGCTTTTCGCTGACAATGGCTGCCTGGGTGCCCTTTCCGGCTCCCGGCGCGCCCAAAAAAATGATATTCATACCGATTACCCCTTAACAATTCCCTGTTTCCCGCGCACGGGAAAATTCCCGTGCGCAGGGCAGCCTTTTTTCTCCCGCTTGCTCTGCGGCATGCTTACTCAAGGAAGCCCTTGTAGTGCCGCATGAGCATCATGGACTCCATCTGCTTGACGGTCTCAAGCGCAACACCCACCAAAATGATGATGGTCGTGCCGCCCAGCGAGACGTTGACCGGCAAAAACCACGAGCAGGCGATGGGCAAAATGGCGATAAAGACCAAAAACCAGGAGCCGAAGAAGGTGATTTTGCTCAGAATACGGGAGATATACTCCGACGTGGGACGTCCCGGACGAATGCCCGGCACAAAACCGCCGTTCTTCTTGAGGTTGTTGGCGATTTCCACGGGGTTGTAGGTCATGGAGATATAGAAGAACGAAAATCCGACGATAAAAATGGTATACAAAATCGCATAGAACAGCGACGACGGCTGGAACGCCTTGAGCACCGCCTCCCAGAAGCCGCCCTCGGCGGGCGTGGGAAGGAAGGAGCCGATGGTCGCGGGAATCGAGATGAAGCTCTGCGCGAAAATCACGGGCAGAACGCCGGTTCCGTTGACTTTGATCGGGATGTGGGTGGACTGTCCGCCGTAAATCTTGCGGCCCACGACCCTCTTTGCATACTGCACCGGAATGCGGCGCTCGGCATTGGTCACGAGCACCACCAGGGCAACCAGCAGCACCGCCACCACGGCAATGCCCAGCACCACAAAAATGTTAAGCTGGCCATACTTGACGTAGCTGATCATGTTCGACAGCACAGAGGGCGCACGCGCCACAATGCCCGCAAACAGGATGACGGAAATGCCGTTTCCGATTCCGTAGTTGTTGATTTGCTCGGCCATCCACATGAGCAGCGTGGTTCCGGCCATGAAGGTTCCCAAAATGATGATGCAGGTGAACCAGCCGGGGTTTTTCACCGCACCGCCGTTGTTGAGCACGGCATAGTAGCCGTAGCCCTGCAGCAGCGCAATGCCGATGGTCAGATAGCGGGTGTAGGCAGTCAGCTTCTTTCTGCCCTCAACGCCCTCTTTGGCCAGCCGCTCCAGGGCCGGAATGGCCACCGTGAGAAGCTGGATGATGATGGAGGCGTTGATATAGGGGCTGATGGACATGGCAAACACGGTGGCCTGAGAGAAGGCGCCGCCCGACAGCATGTCAAGATAGCTGAAAATGGTGCCGCTGTTGATCTGCATGTAGGTCTGCAGCACGCTCGCATCCAAAAACGGAACAGGAATCTTGGCGCCAAAGCGGAAGAGCACGATGATGAACAGGGTGAACATCATCTTTTTGCGCAAATCGTCAATTTTCCATGCGTTTTTGATGGTTTCGATCATAATTCAACCACCTCAGCCTTACCTCCGGCAGCCTCAATCTTCTGCTTGGCAGAGGCAGAGTAGCCCTGCAGCTTCACGTCGAGCTTCTTGGTCAGCTCGCCGTCGCCGAGCACTTTCACTCCGTCAAAGGTCTTCTTGACAAGACCCGCCGCCTTGAGAGCGGCCACGTCGACGGTGGCTCCCGATTCAAAGGCTTTGTTGAGATCCTCACAGTTGACATTGGCATAGGTCACGCGAAAGCGCGCATTGGTAAAGCCGCGCTTGGGCAGACGTCTTTGAAGCGGCATCTGTCCGCCCTCAAAGCCGGGACGAACGCTCCCGCCGGAACGTGCCTTTTGGCCCTTGTGGCCCTTACCCGCCGTTTTTCCGTTGCCCGTGCCGATACCGCGGCCCTTGCGCTTTCTCTCCTGCACGGCACCCTCGGCGGGGCTGAGTTCATGGAGCTTCATTGCTGATTGCACCTCCTTTGACGACTTGATTTATTTCACTTCCACCAGATAGCGAATCTGCTCGATTTTCCCTCTGGTGGCCTCGTTGTCGGGTTGGACAACAACGTTTCCGGGACGCTTGAGCCCCAGCGATTTGGCAGTCGCAATGTGCTTTTGATGTCTGCCATTCAGGGATTTGACCAGCTTGATTTCCACGGTCTTGCTCATTGCCGCTCCCTCCTTAACCGATAATCTCACCGACCGACTTGCCGCGCACGGCAGCCACCTGATCGGCATTCCGCAGGCTCTTGAGGCCCTCGAGCGTGGCGTTGACCACGTTGCGCGGGTTGTTGGAGCGCAGCGACTTTGTGCGGATATCCTTGATGCCCGCCATCTCGACGATGGCACGCACCGCACCGCCGGCGATGACGCCGGTACCGGGAGCGGCGGGCTTAAGCAGCACCTCGCCGGCGCCGAACTTGCCGACAACCTCGTGCGGAATAGTGCTTCCCTTCAGGGAAATCTCCACAATGTTCTTCTTGGCGTCCTCAATGCCCTTGCGGATCGCATCCGGCACCTCGGAGGCCTTGCCCAGGCCGCAGCCCACATGACCGTTGCCGTCACCCACGACGACGATGGCCGCAAACTTGAAAATTCTGCCGCCCTTGACGGTCTTGGAAACGCGGTTGATGGCAACAACCTTCTCCTGAAGATCCAGTGTTGCAGCGTCAATTCTAGCCATTTGCGTTCTCCTTCCTCTTAGAACTTCAGGCCGCCCTCGCGGGCGCCCTCGGCAAGCTGCTGGATGCGGCCGCCATAGACATAGCCGCCTCTGTCAAAGACGACCTCGGTGATGCCGGCCTCCACTGCCTTCTTGGCAATGGCCAGGCCCACCGCCTTTGCCGCGTCCTTGTTGCCGCCGTAACCGTCAAAGTCCTTATCCAAAGAGGAGGCCGACGCCAGCGTGACACCCCTGACGTCGTCGATGACCTGCGCGTAAATATTGGCAAGAGAGCGGTACACGCACAGTCTCGGGCGTTCCGCAGTTCCGGAAATCTTGCCCCTGACGCGTCTGTGCCGTCTCTGTCTGAGTTTGTTGCTGTCCTTGCGGTGAATCATAGCGCGTGCTCTCCTTTCCTTAAGCCTTCTTGCCCGCCTTGCCTTCCTTGCGGCGAATGACCTCGTAATCATACTTGATGCCCTTGCCCTTGTAAGGCTCCGGCGGACGCTTCTCGCGCACCTCGGCGGCAAACTGGCCCACCTTCTGCTTGTCGGGCCCGTGAATGATCACCTTGTTGGGCGCGGGCACGTCGATGGTGATGCCGGGAATCTCATCGACAATCACCTGATGCGAATACCCCAGGTTCATGATGAGCTGCTTGCCCTGCTTTTGGGCGCGGTAGCCCACGCCGTTGACCTCCAGCGTCTTGGAAAATTCCTCGTGGACGCCGTGAACCATGTTGGCAATAAGCGAG
>ERZ857998.3387-NODE-3387-length-13035-cov-11.824653_pt1 | contig 13035 bp, 8 predicted proteins | sample MGYA00519954_ERZ857998 | MGnify/ENA primary metagenome ERZ857998 (study PRJEB31778, sample SAMEA3449424) | human gut metagenome | biome: human gut; feature: human-associated habitat; material: faeces | place: United Kingdom | collected 2010/2012 ...
TCATTGACTATAAAGAAGTAGTACAAATACGCTCTTGAGTTCTCAAACCACCACCGCACCAGCAAGCCGCCCCAATCTCCAGGAGCGAGGCCGCCGTGCTGAGCAGCAAGAGATAAACTTACACGAGAACCCGCAATCGCGCAACCCGCAGGGCGCAATGAAGCACGGAACCGTTGGAAATCCAACGTTCCATCGGCGTGTCGAAAACCGGGAAAATGCGTCCGGAAAGCGCCGATACCATCAGAATAGACCCCGAAAACCACAACCAGGTGAACGCAAAACCAATAGCTGTCGGCGTGTCGACCATCAACATGGTCAACCACATCCGCATTTTGAGGTCCAACCACGGTTCTCGCATGACAAAAGCCGGAAGCTCCGTGGTCAGCGGAGGCTCCCGGCTTTGTTGTTCGGCTACTGGATATTCAGCTTTGGTCATTCGAATCGCTGACCATTGCTAATGCTGCCTGTAACCGACTGTTTTCAGTTATTACTTCAGTTATCGCTGATCAGGCAGCTCACTCGGCATTGGCCGGGCCGGCGGCAACCGGTTCTGCAGCCGACTCGACCGTGGCGACAGCCTTCTTGCGGTTCAGGTACCGCTTGATGGCCACAATCTCCAGGCCGATCACGAGCACCGCGGTCACGCCCCAAGCCACGTACATGGCGGTCTTCCAGATCGGGGTGGCGACCTTCGGCTCGCCATTCGCGTACTGCCAGCTGTTGGCGGCGGTGTACAGAATGTTGTGCGCGGCCTGACGCATGGCCTTCACGGAAGTGGCGGACTTATCGGTGATGTGGTTGGTGATCTTCGTGGTGGCGAGCATCGAGTCGTTGCCCGCACGCACTTCCTGATCGGCGTTCTGGTAGCCGTAGCCGCCGAAGTAATCGGTCAGGACGAAGCCCTTGAAGCCCCACTCGTCACGCAGCACGGTCTGCAGCAGGTTGCTGGAAGCGCCGGCGTAGGTGTAGCCGATGTAGTTGAAGGAGCTCATCACGGCCTGGGCGCCGCCTTCCTTCACGCTCATCTCGAACGGCTTCAGATAGGTTTCACGGATGGACTGCTCGTTGGCCCACGTGCACACCATGTTGGTGCGGTTGGTCTCCTGGTCGTTGAGTGCGAAGTGCTTCATGAAGGAGTACACGCCCTTGGATTTGGCGCCGGCGATTTCGTTGGAGGCCATCGCACCGGAGAGCAGGGAGTCCTCGGAGAAGTACTCGAAGGTACGACCGGAGAATGCCGAACGGTGGATGTTCATGGCCGGAGCGTACCAACCAGCCACGTGCATGTCGTGAGCCATGTCGCCGATCATCTCACCGAACTGCTTGGCGAGATCACGGTTCCAGGTGCAGGCGAACGCGGTGGAGGCCGGGAAGCCGATGGAGCCAACACCGGTGAAGTTGTTGTTCAGCGAGGCCGGGCCGTCGGCGTCGGTCAGCTGGATCTTGCCGACGGACTTCACAGCCGGAGTGCCGTAACCACCATTGGCGATCAGGTTGTCCATATCGTCGAAGGTGAGCTGGTCGAGCAGCTTGTCCCAATCGGCGTCGTCATAATCCTTGCCATACATCTGGTACAGCTTCAGGCCATTCTTGGCACCGGTGGTCGGCATCTCGTCCGAATCGTTGTCATACTTCTTCGGATCGTAGTTGCTGTTGTTGGTGAACTCGGCCTTGGCTTCGTCGCTCATCGAGAAGTTGGTCGGAGCGGCGGTGGCCTTGGCATAGTTCGCGAAGTGGCCCGCGCGAGACAGGTACGTCACGTCGCCGGCGGCGTAATCGAACTCGTTGGTGGCGGCCATGGCATCGCCGTTATGGGTGTTCGAGTCGGAATTGTAGGTGACGGTGTCCTTCACGGTGACCTTCTGATGGTCGATCACGTGGTGCGAATCGGACTGGATGGAGATGTCGTAATCGCCCTGCTCCAGCACGTACGCCTTAGCGTCCTTCTGGTCGTAGGAGGCCATGTCGTCATCGTCGAACTCGATCTTCACGGTCTGGGAAGCGCCCGGCTCGAGCTTCTTGGTCTTTTCGAACGCAACCAGGTTCTTGGAGGCCTTCTCGATGCCGCCATCGGTGTACGGCGGGTTGTAGTAGACCTCGACCACGTCCTTGCCGGCCTTATCGCCGGTGTTGGTGACGGTCACATCGAACGAGATCTTGCCGTTCTTGTAGGAGACCTTGCCCATCTCCTGCTTGAACGTCGTGTAGGACAGGCCGTAGCCGAACGGGAACATGACGGTGTCGTCGTAGTTGATCAGACCTTCGTCAGCGGCGGTCTCATAGAACTTGTAGCCAACGTAGATGCCTTCGACGTAGTTGACGAACGTCGGGGTCACCGTGACCTTGTCGCCACTGAAGCCCATGTAGGAAGCAGCGAGATCATCCGCATTGTCGTAAGTGAACTTGCCGTTCGTGCCGACGGACGAAGCGTTGCCGGCGGCAGTGCCATCGGTGTTGTTGAACACAGCGGTCTTGGTCAGGTCCTTCACGAACGTGTCGGAGGTCTTGCCGGACGGATTCACATCGCCGGCGAGCACCTCACCCAGTGCGGAGAAGCCGGTCTGGCCGGCCGGCGGGCACCACAGCACGGACTTGATCTGCGGATACTGGGACAGGAAGTCGAACTGGAACGCGTTGGCGCCGTTGTAGACGAGCGTCACCTTCTTGAAGTTCTTGGTGACCAGGTCGATCATGTCGCGCTCGGTCTGGGACAGCTGCAGGAAGTGCTCGCCATCCTTGAAATCTTCGTAGTCCTTGGAATTGTTGTTGTAGGTGATGCCCTTCGCCTTCATGTTCGTTGGCAGGTCAGCGCCTTCGCCGCCGACGCGGGTGATGGTGATGACGGCTTCGTCGGAGAAGTCCTTGGCGTCGGAGATCAGCTTGTCGGAATACTGCTTGGCCGGAACCTCAGGCAGGGTCCAATCCTGCGACCACATAGCCACCATCGGGCGGTCCTTGCGGTAGTCGGTGTACAGCTTGGTCAGCTCGGAATTGGTTTCGATGCCGGCCTGCTTCATGCCGTCAAGCATGGAAACGGTCTCGTACTGGTCGGACATGGAGCCGGAGCCGGTGCCGCCGTAAACCGGGTTGGTGGAGCCCCAACCGAACACGTTGACCTTCTTGTTGGACAGCGGCAGGTTGGAATCGTCGTTCTTCAGCATGGTGATGGCTTCCGACTGCACTTCCTTGGCCAGCTCGTTGGCTTTGGAAACGGTGGTGTCGGACAGCATGTACTTGGTGGTGGTCGCGTTGTTGAGCAGCGTGGAAAGCGGGCCGGTCAGCATCATGGACACGGCCACGACGATGCCGACAAGCGCCACCAGCCAGGATTCAGAATGGACGATCTTACGGGTCGCCACTTCCTTGACCGTCTTCTTGTTGACGGCAAAAGTGATAATCAGCGCGAGCGCGAACAGCGCGCCAATCGCAATAAGGTACGGCGTCAATGAGCCGATGACGTTCATAACGTCAGCCATGTTGATTTGCAGCATGGTCTGCCTCCTCCTTGATTCTCATAACCAAACGACACGTAGGCTCCGATGCCTTTATCGGAACCGCGAAACCATTCAACACTGCCCCGCATCTCATGGTTTCGGTGAAGTGGCTGCAGATGCGTGCGGCAAGTGAAGACACTTCTTCATGTCGATGATTCGATTTCATCAGACTTCAACGTGCGGCACATGGCGTTTTCCCCAGCCTGTCAATTCGCGTGCATAATCTGCACGCCAAGTACGATGGAAGTATGAGCGACTTAAGCGCATTGAATCTGGAAGCAGGCAGCCTGGTTGGCGGCTACACGTTGATTTCCCGGCTTGGTTCGGGTGCCATGGGCTCGGTATGGCGTGTGCGGGACGATGGCGGCCATCAATATGCGATGAAGATTTTGCGCGATTCCCTCTCCGACGACGATTCCCCGCAGCAGCAGCGCGACGAGTTGACCGCACGCGAGCGCCTGCGCAGGGAGGCGATGGCGTTGCAGAAGGTGCGGCATCCGGGCGTGTGCGGCATTGTGGATATGGAACTTGACGACGCGTTGGCTTTTATTGTGACCGAGTTGATCGAAGGCAAGAATCTGCGTGAGGATGTGCGCGTCAATGGCCGATATGTGGGCGACGATTTGGAACGGCTGGCACGCAAGCTGATTGAGGCGGTGCGTGCCGTGCATGCGGCCGGCATCGTGCACCGCGATATCAAGCCGACGAATGTGATGGTGTCGAGCACCGGCCCGGTATTGGTGGATTTCGGCATCGCTATGGGCGAAGGCGAAAGCCATGTGACGCGTACCGGTCTGGTGATGGGCACGCCGGGGTTCATCGCGCCGGAAATCATTGATGGCGCGGAATCGGATGAAATGACCGATTGGTGGTCGGTGGCGAGCGTATTGGCGTTCGCCGCTACGGGTGAGCCGGTGTTCGGCACGAAGCCGATGATGACCGTGTTGGAACGCGCCGCGGCCGGCAGCGCCAATCTTGCGGGACTTCCCGCGGGCACGATGGCCGCGTTCCGTTCGGCGCTCAATCCGGATCGGACGAAGCGGTGCACGCCGGACGATTTGCTGCAGGCGATCGCCGTGGATGCGTTGAATCCGCAGGCGTGGGTTGCGGCCGACAATGGTGGCGCAGCGGATGGCGATACGGAGGCGATGCCCCCTTTTGTTGAATCGCCCGACAATCCGCGCACGTTGTGGCCATCGCAGGACGACATAACCGGCGAAAACGCCATCGGCACGCGCACGATGCCAAGGCTCAGCGAAGCAACGCAGGCGATCGGGCAGCCCGATGTGAGCGCAACTCAAGTAATCGGGAAACAAGTGACCAGCCAATCCGACGCGAGCGCAACGCAGGTGATCGCACCTGTTGACGATGCCGAGACCAGCGTGCTTTCCGACGCACTTCCCAACGTGGGCAGCACGCGGGCGATGCCGACAGGCACGCAGGTAATGCCGCAATCCATGCCGTCAACACAAATGCTGCCGGCCCAGAACGCATGGAATCCAGCGGAAGCGCCGACGCAAGTCGACCCGACCATCAAACCCGCGTTGCAACGCATCGCCATGCGGCAGCCACCGTCCGTCATACCGCAGGCCACGGTGGCCGCGGCGCAGCAATCGCCCGCAATGTCATTCCCGCCGGTACCCGGTATGGATGGGCCGAACGTTGCGGAAGCACCTAATCCCGCCGATGTGAAGCGTGGCGCGATGTTAGGCCGGGGCATGCTCCCCTGCGCGCTGATGGCGATTCCCGTGGCCGTCTGCGGACTGTTCTCACTGTGGACGGCGATGGCAGCCGCGTTGCTGTTCGCCTGTGCGCTGGCCACCATCGGATTCAACACGGAGGCGCAGCTCGAGCGCGAAGGCAAACGTGGCGGCGAGAAGAAAAGTTCCGACTGGCTGCTGCGATTGGCGGGACTGCCCTGGCACATCGTGAAGGGCTTCGGCGTCGCCATCGTGCGGACGCTGATCATGTTGGCCGTGGCCGCGCTGGGTTTGTCGCTCACCACGGTCGTGCTGCAGCTTCCGTATGCCGTGATGGATACGTGGATATTTGGATTGACGATTCCGATGCCGACGCTGCTTGGCGGTCCGCTTTCCGAAAGCGGGCTGGCGCAGGCTGCGTTCTGCGCGATCGGCTGGCTTGTGGCCGTGGCCGCTCCGGGCGCGATCGTACTGCGATTGGGCGGCGGCGCACTGCGTAAACAGCCGTATCTGCGCCACTTGAGCGAGCTGCCGACGCAATCGCAAGGCAATACGGAATTCCCGGCGAATCGATAGCAAGGCATCGCTAGTATGGTGCCCAGCATAACAACGTGAGGTCGAAAGGAATATCGATGGCCCAGAACAGCAAGGATGCGCAGAAGCGTACCAGCCGCGCCGAGCGTAGGGCCGCTGAGGCCGCAGCGATGAAAGCGCGCGCCGAGCAGATGGAGAAGGAACGCAAGCAGCAGACGATCATCGGCGGCATCGTGGTGGCGGTGCTGGTGATTCTGGTGGCGATCGGCGCGTTCACCGTGTACCACAACATGCATAAGAAGGCCGAAACGAAGGCTTCCACCGAAACCGTGCAGGAAGCGTACACGGCGTTGCAGAAAGTGAAGAACACTCCGAAGCTCGTCGATAAGAAGGGCGGCCTGCTGATTTCCAAGAACGGCTACGGCAAGGCTGTGGAGGGCGCGCCGACCGTCGAGCTCTACATGGATTTCCTGTGCCCGGGCTGCGGCAACCTGCACCGCCAGTTGGACGCCGACCTGCAGAAGATGGTCGATGCCGGCCAGATCAATCTGGACCTGCATTTCATGGCGTTCATGGACCGTTGGTCCACCGACGAGTATTCCAGTCGCGCGGCGAACGCGGCCATCTACCTGGCCGAGCATGACAGCGACCCGAACCATCTGATCTCCTTCCTGGAGAAGGTCTACGCCGAGGATTTCCAGCCGGAGGAAGGCTCCGCATACAAGTCGGTGAGCGACGCCAAGATCAAGGAGCAGATGATCGCCGCGGGTGTTTCCAAGGATGTTGCGGACAAGGCGTTTGGCCGCGATTATCAGGAATGGCTTGATGCGATCGACACTTACACGCCGAAGCGTTCCGAACTGTGGCATCAGTCCGGCAGCTACAAGGGCAGCATGACCACGCCGACCGTGATCATCAACGGCAAGTATTGGGATATGGACCAGCTGACCACCGCCCAGACGACGGTTAAGGACGGTCTGTTGGAATCGATCGGCCTGAAGGACAGCGAAGTCGGCGTTGCCGGCAAGATGCCGTCCATCGGAGCCAAGAAGGGGCCGATTTCCGTCACCACGGGCGAATAACCCCTTACGGGCAGCCGGCGCGTCTCAACCCGCAATGCTAAGTTGACTGCGGTGGAAGCGCTGGTTATGCTATTCATCGTTCCTCTGTTGTTTTCATAGCAAAAGAGGACATGCCTCCTTAGCTCAGATGGCCAGAGCGGCCGCCTTGTAAGCGGCAGGTCGTCGGTTCGATCCCGACAGGAGGCTCGAACCCGTATGACGGGCTTGGACCTCTTACCATGGGTAAGTGCTCCAGAAGTCTTCCCCCAACTTGAGACTTCTGGCAAAGCGGACGAGACGTCCCCCAACCTGTCTCGTCCGACCGGGGGCAGGACATCCCCTTCTCTCCTGCCCCCTTTTTATTTTTCGCTTTTCGCACCTGCTTTCAAAAATGTGGCGGTATGGATAAAACCATCGGAAAGCACGGCGACCGTTCCAGCTGAGCCGTTACAATAACGGCGTTGTAGGCAGCGCTGAAAAGAGGATAAATGACGAGAAGGTGGACCCCTCGGAGATTCGTGACGCTTCGTCGTGTCCGCGTCATGGCATGCGTGGCCTCATTGACTTTGACTTCGGCGTTGGCGTTTGGTGTGGGCGCGCGCAAATCCGTGGCGTTGACCGTCAATGGGGAGACCACCACGGTGACCACATATGCGATGAGCGTGGACCGTCTGCTGCAGGAGCAGGGCGTGAAAGTCAAAACGCACGACCTGGTGGAATCGACCAGCCCGACCAGCATGCTGAAGAACCATGATGTGGTGAACGTGCAGAGCGCATACCAGACCACCATCACCATCGACGGCCAGGAAGTGCCGTTCTGGACGGTCGCGTCCAGCGCCGAGCAGTTGCTGGACTTCTTCAACCAAAACGAAACCGAAGCGGCGAAAATCACCGTCAATATCAGCAACGTCTACAACAAGCTCACCGGCGGTCTCATCATCAACCAGAAGGGGCCCGTCACCGTCATCGCGGACGGGAAAAGCTCGGTGGCGCCGAACGGCAAGCTGCCCGCTGCCTCCATTCTTGACGCCAAAGGCATCACGTTGGGCAAGGAGGATCGCGTCAGTGTCGAAAAGGACGGCAAGACGACCATTCTGCGCGTCCGCCGCGTGACGCATGGTGAGGAGACCCGCACGAAGGAAGTGCCGTTCGGCACGCAGACCATCATCGACCCGAACCTGCAGCCGGGCGAAGTCACGGTACGGCAGGAAGGCGAAAACGGCGAAATCCAGCAGACGTACGCCGTCACCTACGTGGATGGCGTGAAGGAAAGCGAGACGCTGACCGGAGAGAAGACCACGAAAATCGCCATCGACAAAGTCATTGCGGTCGGACCGGAAAAAACTACGGACGATACCGACAAATCCGACAAATCCGACAACAGCGGCAACGGCAACAGCAACGGCGATAACGGCGATTCCGGCAAGACGGACGACGGCAAGAACGATTCGGGTAAGAACGACTCGAATAAGTCCGATTCGAATAAGTCCGATTCCGACAAAACCGATTCGAACAAGTCGGATTCCTCGGATAAGAACAATTCGAACAACAACTCGAATAACAATTCCAACAACACCGAGAAGGACGATCCGGCACCGACCCCCCCACCAACCCCTGCACCGCAGCCGACTCCCGCACCCCAGCCCAAACCGCAGCCCACGCCGCAGCCGAGCAATCCTTCCGCAGGCTGCCGCTTGTACCATCCTTCCGCGGCACAGGCACAGGCCTACGCTTCCGGCGCGGCGGCGCAGCGCGGCTGGACCGGCCAGAACTGGACGGATCTGGTCAAACTCTGGAATCGCGAATCCGGATGGAGCTGGAGCGCGGAAAACGTGTATTCGGGCGCATACGGTATTCCACAAGCGTTGCCGGGCAGCAAAATGGCCACGTTCGGCGCGAATTGGAAGGACGATGCCGCCGTGCAGATCGACTGGGGTCTGAGCTACATCGCACAGCGGTACGGCAGCCCGTCCGCGGCGTGGCAGCACTCCGAACAGACCGGATGGTACTGATGATCCGGCTAATCGCCAACGATTTTCGTACCGGCATGAACGGATAATGAGGGAATGACAGAAGAGGGAATGACGGAAAACGTGAACGAGCATACGCAGGGCCATTTGCTGGGGGCGGCCGACATCCGACGCATCGCCGCCGACGCGGGTATCAGCCCGACGAAGAAATTCGGGCAGAATTTCGTGATTGATCCGGGAACCGTGCGTCGCATCGTGCGCGAGGCCGGCGTGACCGCCGACGACCATGTGCTGGAAGTCGGTCCCGGACTGGGTTCGCTGACGCTGGCGATTCTGGAAACCGGCGCCACGATGACGGCTGTGGAAATCGACCCGCCGGTCGCCGAACGCCTGCCGAAAACCATCGCCGAATTCATGCCGGACGCCGTGGACCGCTTCCGTGTGGTCAACCGCGACGCACTTACCGTCAATCCGGAGAATCTGCCCGATTTCAAGGATGACGATTCCTTCACGCTGGTGGCCAATCTGCCGTACAACGTGGCCACGCCGATTCTGCTCACCCTGTTGGAACGTTTCGACAATCTGGGCACCTTCCTGGTGATGGTGCAGAAGGAAGTGGCGGACCGTTTGAGCGAGAAGCCCGGTTCGAAGATCTACGGCACGCCGAGCGTGAAGCTCGCATGGTACGGCACCGCGGAACGCGTGGGCGTCATCGGCCGCAACGTGTTCTGGCCGGCCCCGAACGTCGATTCCGCGCTGGTGCTGTTCAAGCGCTACCCGGGCGGTCACACCCCCGCCGCGGACAATGCGGACGGTTCCGTGGTGGATCGCGAAACCGTGTTCCGTTTGATCGACGCGGCTTTCGGGCAGCGCCGCAAGACCCTGCACGCCGCATTGAAGAAAATCGTGCCGTCCGAAGCGTTCGAGAAGGCCGGCATCGACCCGACCCGTCGTGGCGAGACGCTCACCATCGACGAATTCGTGGCGTTGGCACGCGCGTTGGATGAGGTGTTCGCGTCATGAGCACCATTGATTCGCCCGCCATCGGAACGGCCACCATCAACGCCGTGAGCGTGGACTGCCCGGCGAAAACGAATCTGACCCTGCATGTGGGCCCGTCGCATGCCGAATGGGGCGGCCGTCATGAACTCGACACCATCTATTGCGCGGTCGGCGTATACGACATCGTCACCGCCACGCGCAAAGCGCCGGGAAGCGGCTTCTCGCTGAATCTCGAGGGCGCGTATCTGGGCGACCTGGCCTCTTCCGGCAGCGATATGCGCCGCAACCACGCCGTGCTGGCATTGTTCGCCATGGCCGAAGCGAGCGGCCATGAGCCGGACGTGGCGTTGAACATCGACAAGCGCATCCCCGTCGGCGCGGGCATGGCCGGCGGTTCCGCCGATGCGGCGGCGACGATTCTGGCATTGAACACGTTGTGGGATCTCGATTGGCCGATCGAACGCCTGCAGGAAGTCGCGGCCACGCTGGGCGCGGACATGCCGTTCTGTCTGACCGGCGGTTACGCGCGCGGCACCGGTTTCGGCGAACGCATCGAACAGCTTGATGACGATGGCGATATCGTACGCGATCTTACGGAACGTGGGTTTACCGGCCATCTGCTGGTCGGCGCGTACCGTGCGGAACTGCGCACGCCGGAAGTGTATGCCACATTCGATCAGATCGGTGCCGGCGATGGCGATGAGAACCACCTGCAGAAGGCGGCGGTCTCCCTGCATCCGCGTAGCGGACAGGCGATCGAGGAAGCCTTGCGTGCGGGAGCCAGCCAGGCGTTCGTCTCCGGTTCCGGCCCGTCCGTCATCGCGTTCGTGCCGACGGAGGATGCGGCGGACGCCGTGCAGCGGGCATGGCAGGACAGCCGTTGCGTCGATCGCATCATCGCCACGAACGCCCCAGCCCGACCGATTGTGCATATCACCGCATGACACATATCACCGCATGACAGTAAAGTTGATGGCAATTGGTTTGTTCAAAAGGAATTCGTAAATGACCCAGGCTAACGACGAGCGCGCCGCGCGCAAAGAGTACATTCGCCGCCGTCAGAAGACGGTGTTCAGCATCGTCGGAGCCGTCATGGTGGTCGCCATGGTGGTGTCCCTGCTGTTCTTTTTCCATGTCGGAGGCCTGGGCAACGTCAAGTCGGCCGCCATACAGCCGAACTACGGCCAGCAGGCACCGTGCCCCATCAAGGAAGCCGACGGCAACAAGGCCAAGTATGTGGAGAATCGCAACATCACGCTGCGTGTGCTCAACGGCACGAAGTTCTCCGGCTTCGCCAAGGCGGTGAGCGACGCGTTGCAGAACCGCGAGTTCAACCCCCAGACGCCGGACAACTACACCAAGAAGGTGGATCGCACGATGATCGTCTTCGGCAAGAACGGCGTGAATCAGGCGTACACCGTGGCAAGCAATTTCACCGACGCCATGCTGGTTATGGACGACCGTCAGGACCAGCTGATCGACGTCATCGTGGGCGCCACATTCGACAATCTGCAGGATACGAAGAAGGTTCCCGCCGCAGGCAAGGCGATCACCGGCATCCAGGGCTGCGTCGCGGTGGACAAGATGACCGACCTGCCCAAGGCGCCCGAGCATGATGCGGTGAATCCGCAAAGCTGACCGCCAATCGAAATCGATATAGGCAATATGAAAAACCCGCGCTCCCCCAATCGGGAACGCGGGTTTTCGTATTCGAGCTGTTCCAAGCACACTGTTCCATGCATGCGGCGAAACCACCGCATGTCAATCGCTATTCGCTCTGCTCCTTGTACCAGCGTTCCAGCTCGGCAACGGCCACGTCACGCTCCACCGGACCGTTATCGAGGCGGTATTCCAGCATGTGCTTGTACGCCTTGCCGACCATCGGGCCTGGTTCGATACTTAGCAGCTGCATGATCTCGTCGCCGTTGAGGTCAGGACGGATCGCGTCGAAGTCTTCCTTTTCTTTCAGGTCGCGTACACGCTGTTCCATCTCGTCCATGGCCGCCGAGAACATCATGGCCTTGCGCTTGTTCTGCGTGGTCGTGTCGGCGCGCGTAAGGCGGTTCAGACGCTCGTACAGCGGGCCAGCGTCCTTGACGTAGCGGCGGACCGCGGAATCCGTCCACGGCTCCTCCACGTAGCCGTGGAAGCGCAGATGCAGGTTGACCAGCTCGCTGACGTCCTCGACCATGTGGTGGTCGAAATGCAGTGCCTTCAAACGCTTGCGTGTCATCTTCGCGCCGACGGCGTCATGACGGTGGAAGCTCACCTTGCCGCCCGCTTCGAAACGACGGGTCTTCGGCTTGCCGATGTCGTGCAGCAGAGCCGCCAGACGCAGCGTCAGGTCCGGGGCCGGCACCGGACCGTCGGGACCGGTTTCGAGGGCGACGGCGCGTTCGATGACGATCATGGTGTGTTCGAACACGTCCTTATGGCGATGGTGCTCGTCGATTTCCAGCTGCAGCGCGGGAATTTCCGGCAGCACGATGTCGGCAAGACCAGAATCGACCAACGCTTCGATGCCGGCGCGCGGGCGATCGGACAGCAGCAGCTTGACCAGTTCGTCGCGCACACGTTCGGCGGAGACGATTTCGATGCGATCGACCATGTCGGACAGCGCTTCGGCGGTTTCCGGCTCGATGCGGAAGCCGAGCTGCGCCACGAAACGCACGGCGCGCATCATGCGCAACGGATCGTCGTCGAACGACTGCCGCGGATCGACGGGGGTACGCAGCACGCCTTTGGCCAAATCGTTCGCACCGCCGAACGGATCGACGAATTCGAGTTCCGGAACACGCAACGCCATCGCGTTGACGGTGAAATCGCGGCGGGAAAGATCGCCTTCCAGCGTGTCGCCGTAATTGACTTCCGGCTTGCGCGAGTCGGGGTCGTACGTGTCGGAACGGTAGGTGGTCACCTCCACTTTCACCTCGGTGCCGTCCTCACGCCTGCGCATCGCGCCGAGCGTGCCGAATTTGCGGCCCATATCCCAGAAGCCATCATGCCCAAAACGGCGCAGAATATGCTCAAACTGCTCGGGACGCGCCGATGTGCAGAAATCCAAATCATGCGATTTACGATGCAGCAGCAGGTCGCGGACAGGACCCCCGACCAGTGCCAGTTCGTAGCCTTCCGCAGCAAACATACGTCCTAATTCAATGGCCTCTGGCCACACTTCGAAGTTCACGCCATACCTTTCAGCACCACAAGTTTTCCGTTTACCAGCATACCGTTACCCCACCTGCACACAGAATTGAGTATGGTTGGAATCATG
>ERZ857998.3388-NODE-3388-length-13033-cov-4.444290_pt1 | contig 13033 bp, 12 predicted proteins | sample MGYA00519954_ERZ857998 | MGnify/ENA primary metagenome ERZ857998 (study PRJEB31778, sample SAMEA3449424) | human gut metagenome | biome: human gut; feature: human-associated habitat; material: faeces | place: United Kingdom | collected 2010/2012 ...
TGGTCTCGCTCACGAAGGGCATGAGCATGAGCATGAAGCATACGAAGGGCACGCCCAGAATCACCGCCAGCGTCACGCCCCGCCTGCGCCTGAGGCAGCAGCCCAGCAGATAGAACAGGCTTGTCCACTCCAAAAGCCACAGGAGCTGCTGCGGGAGCGCCTCCAGCGCGGCCCGCAGGCTCAGGCCCGTCCGGGTCTTGGAGAGGAAATACCACAGCAGGACGGCCATGATGATCGCCACGTACGTCAAAAAGCCGTAAGAGAATAGCAGCGTCCCGAGATTCAGGCTGCCGGTCACAGCGTCCAGCTTTTCGACCAGACCGTTAAAATAGGCGCGGAAGGCCTCAGAGGTCGTCGTAACAGTGACCTGGCCGACGCCGCCGGCCAGCTTGTTCAGGCTGCCGCCAAAGAAGTTGCCGATACCGGAGCCAAAGATCGTCAGCGTCAGGCCGGTGACATTCTGATTCGTCCGCAGGGTGATCGTCAAAAACGAGAAGATCAGGCCGCCCAGCGCTGCCGCCGCGAAGGCACTCACCAGGCCCAGGACGATACAGAGCGCCACATTGGGTTCGATCCCGGCATTGACACAGTAGACGTTCTCGTACATAAACGTTGCGATCAAGCCCGCGATGCCGCCCAGATACATGATGCCGGGCACGCCCAGGTTGAGGTTGCCGCTCTTTTCGGTCAGAATTTCACCCATGGCGCCGTAGAGAATGACGGTGCCAAACCAGATGGAGGACTGGAGAAGAGAAACTATTTGCTGCATGACGGCTTCTTCTCCTTTCTTTTGCGAAGGATGATGCGGTAGTTGATGAAAAACTCACTGCCGATGATGAAAAACAAGATGATGCCGGTCAGGATTTTGGCGGCGTATTCGCTCAGGTTGAACTGGGAGGCAATCTCCGAGGCGCCGCGCTCCAAAAAGACAATCAAAAAGGAGATTAAAATCATGACAAAGGCGTTGAACTTGGCAAGCCATGCCACGATGATGGCGGTGAAGCCCCTGCCGTTGGCGGTGGCGGTGGAGATGGTGTGGCTGACGCCCGAAACGGCGATAAAGCCCGAGACGCCGCAGATGGCGCCCGACAGCAGCATGGTGCGCATGACGATGGTCTTGACGTTGAGGCCGATGTACTGCGCCGTGCGCTCCGACTCGCCCACCACGGCAATCTCATAGCCGTGCTTGGAGTTTCGAAGATAGAAGAAGACAAACAGCGTCAGGCACAGCACGATGATGACATTGAGCGCATACTGCTGCCCGAAGAGGGTGGGGAACCAGCCGGCGCGGGTGTCGATGTTGATGATGCCCACCGAGTTGGAGCCGATGGGATGCTCCCACTTGGAGACAAAAAAGCTGGTCAGCTGGATGGCCACATAGTTCATCATGAGCGTAAAAAGCGTTTCGTTGGTGTTCCAGCGGGCGCGGAAGAAGGCGGGGATGAAGCCCCACACGGCGCCGGCCAGCGCGCTGACCAGGAACATGACAACCAGCAGCAGCGAGGTGGGCATGGAGTTGCCCCAGTAAATCATGCAGGCGGCGGTCACGATACCGCCGATGAGAATCTGCCCTTCCGCGCCGATGTTCCAAAAGCGCATTTTGAAAGCAGGGGCAAGCCCGATGCCCACGCACAGCAGCAGCATGGAGTCGCGCACCGTGACCCAGCTGCGGCGCACGGTGCCGAAGGCGCCGCTCCACATGGCGGCGTAGACCTTCAGGGGGCTGAGCTTGACCGTGGCATAGACCACGACGGCGCACACCAGCAGCGCCAGCACAACGGCCGCCAGGCGGATGGCCCAGTTTTTCCAAAGGGGGAGGGCATCCCGCTTGGCAATGCGCAGCAGGGGTTCACGGGAGTCCGTGTGGGGATGCTCACTCATGTTGTTCGCCCTCCTTTCGAATCTGGGTCATGAGAAGACCCACCTGTTCTCTCGTGGCGGTGCGCGCATCGACAATTCCCGAGACCTGCCCGCCGCACAGCACCAGAATGCGGTCACACAGCTCAAGCAGCACGTCGAGGTCTTCGCCGACGTAGATGACGGCCACGCCCTTGTCCTTTTGCTCGTTGAGCAAATCGTAAATCACATAAGAGGTGTTGATGTCCAGGCCGCGCACGGCATAGGCCATCATGAGCACCGAGGGGGAGGAGGCAATCTCGCGGCCCACCAGGATTTTCTGCACGTTGCCGCCCGACAGGCGCCGCACGGGATACTCGGTGCCCGGGGTGGAGATTTCAAGCAGCTTCCAGAGCTGCTTTGCCAGCTCCTGCGGATGCTTGCGGTCGACAAAAGGGCCCCTTCCCTCACGCCACGAGCGCAGCATCATGTTGCCGGTCATGCCCATGGAGCCCACAAGCCCCATGCCCAGCCGGTCTTCCGGGACAAAGGCCATGGCGATGCCGGCGTTTTTGATGGCCAGAGGGTCCATGCCAAGCAGATTCTGCTCGCCGCCCTGCGCCGGCGTGTAGACAATGGAGCCCGACTGGACGGGACACAGGCCCGCAATGGACTCCAGCAGCTCGCGCTGGCCCGAGCCGGCGATGCCCGCAATGCCCAGGATTTCCCCACTGTTGGCCACAAAGCTGACCTTGTCCAGCCGTTTGACGCCGTCCTTGTCCACGCAGGTCAGGTCCCTGACCGTGATGCGCGGCTGCGGGTCCTTGGGCGGCGTGCGGGTGATGTCGAGCGTGGTGGCATGGCCCACCATCATGTTGACAAGCTCCTGCTGCGTGGTCTCCGAGGTCTTGACACAGCCGATGTCGTGCCCCTTGCGCAGCACCGCCACGCGGTCGGACACCTCCATGACCTCGTGCAGCTTGTGGGTGATAATCACGATGGCCTTGCCGTCCTGCTTCATGTTGCGCAGCACGGCAAACAGCCGGTCGGTCTCCTGCGGCGTGAGAACGGCGGTGGGCTCGTCGAGAATCAGGATGTCGACCCCGCGGTACAGCACCTTGACGATTTCCACCGTCTGCTTCTGGGAGACCGACATGTTGTAAATTTTCTGCTTGGGGTCGACCTCAAAACCGTAGGTCTCGCAGATGCCGCGCACACGCTTTGCCACGGCGTCCAAATCCAGCCGCCCGGGCTCGTCGAGGCCCAGGATGATGTTTTCCGCCGCCGTCAGCACGTCGACCAGCTTGAAATGCTGGTGAATCATGCCGATGCCCAGCGCAAAGGCCTCTTTCGGGGAGCGGATTGTCACCTCGGTGCCGTCAATGAAAATCTGGCCGTCGTCGGGCGAGTAGATGCCCGAGAGCATATTCATCAGCGTGGTTTTCCCACTGCCGTTTTCGCCCAAAAGCGCCAGGATTTCGCCCCGGCGAATCTCAAGGGAGACGTTGTCGTTGGCGACGACCTGGCCAAAACGCTTGGTAATGCCCTGCATCCTGACTGCCGCCGTTTGATTGTCCAAATGTGACCACTGCCTTTCTCTTCAGGGTTGGAGGGGGTGCCGGCCGCCGACGCTGCGGCAGGCGGGGGAACCGGCAGGCAAGGGCCTGTCCCCAAAAGCGCCTGCCGGCAGGAGGCGCCCCGCAAGTTTTCCGAAAATACCAGAAGGGAGAAGCCGGAAGGGTCCGGCTTCTCCCTTAATCAAGAGCGAAGGGAGGTCAGCTGAGCTCGACAATGCCGTCGATGCGCAGATCAAAGTAGGGAGCGCTGCGGAAGACCGACTCGGCGAAGGCGCCGTTTTCGATGGTCTCGTAGTCCTGACCCTCATACAGAACGGCGCTGTAGTCGCTGTTCATGGTAGAGGAGTTGAAGGTGTAGCTCTCAACCTTCTGACCGTCCACGGTAAAGGTGTCGGTGTCAAAGACCTGCAGGGTGCCGTCCTTGATGGCAGCCTCAACCTCGGCAACCTTCTCGGCAGTGCCTTCGGCGCAGGAGTCACCCAGGGTGGAAATCATGTTGGCGCCGTCGGAGTAGCCGCGAGCCCAGTCAACATCGATCTCGGCGGCCTTGCCCTGCTGCGCCAGGCCCAGAGCGTAGGTGTAGTAGACGGCCCAGTTGTTCTGAGCGGAGGTCAGAATCGCGGTGGGAGCAACGCTGAGCATGTCGATGTTGTAGCCCACATAGTAGCACACGGCACCGTTTTGCACGGCAGCCTCAATGGCGGCAGGACCGCCGGTGGAGTCGGCATGCTGGCTGATCAGGCAGCAGCCACGGGCCAGCAGAGCCTCGGCAGCCTGCTGCTCGGCGGTGGCGTCGGCCCAGGAGTTGGTGTAGGTCACGTCCATCTTGACGTTGTCGACAACCGACTTGACGCCAAGGTAGAAAGCGGTGTAGCCGGAGACGACCTCGGCATAGGGGTAGGCGCCGACATAGCCGATCTTGATGGTGCCGTCCTCGTTGTAGTTGTCTTCGGTCAGAACGCCCTCTTCAATCATTTCGGCCAGCTTCATGCCGCCCACAACGCCCGACACATAGCGGGACTCAAAGGTGTGGGTGAAGAAGTTGTGGGTGTTGTCGTAGGGATCCACGGCGGCGGTGTCGCCGGTGGCAATGAGGAACTGAACGTCGGGATTCTCGGAGGCGGCCAGCGTCATGTAGCTCTGGTGGCCGTAAGAGTCGGAGATGATCACGTTGCAGCCCTGATCAACAAGGTCCACGGCGGCGCTGTGGCAGCTCTCATCCTCGCCGATGTTGTACTTCCAGATCACCTGGTTGTTGTCGTTCCAGTCGATGCCAAGGGTCTCGCAGGCGGTGCGGATGCCCTGCATGTGAGCAAAGTCGTAGCCGATGCTCTCGTCATGCAGCAAAATCACGCCGATTTTCAGCGCGCTTTCGGTGCCTTCCCCGTTGGTCTCGCCGTTGTTGGCCTCACCGTTGTTTTCTTCGTCGTTTCCCTCGTCGGTGGTGCAGGCGGCAAAGGCGAACACCATGGTCAGAGCCAACAGAAGTGCCAGAAGTTTTTTCATCATGGTTATGATTCCTCCACTTTGTTGTTGTAGTTTTTTGAAAAAACTTTTATTTCCGAACACGGCGCAGACGCCGTGATATCGGCAGGAAATCAGGCAAATGTAATGCCGTTTTTCTCGTCCATCGAGGCAATGACGGCGAGCGACTCCACCCGGATGCCCCGGTCGCGCACCAGCTTGCCGCCCGGCTGAAAGCCCTTCTCGATGACGATGCCGGCACCCACCAGCGTCGCGCCCGAGGCTTCCGCAATTTCAGCAAGCCCCAGCAGAGCCGCACCGTTTGCAAGAAAATCGTCGATGAGCAGCACGCGGTCGGCAGGGCCGAGAAAACGCTTGGAGACCATGATGTCATACTCCCGTCCGTGCGTGTAGGAGACGACGCGCGACGTATAGACCTCGCCGGCGATGTTCTTGGTCTTGGACTTTTTGGCAAATACCACGGGCACGTTGAAGTGCTGCGCCGTGATGCAGGCAATGCCGATGCCCGAGGCCTCCACCGTCAAAATCTTGTTGACGCCGCAGCCCGCAAAACGCCTGGCAAACTCCTTGCCGATTTCATTAAAAAGGGTAACATCCATTTGGTGGTTCAGAAAACTGTCCACCTTGAGAACGTTACCTTCCATGACGATGCCATCTTGCTGAATGCGGTCTTTCAAAAGCTGCATGTGGATTCCTCTCCCCATTTCACGGCGGCCCAGCCGTCCTGCAACAAAGGCAAAAACAAGATTTCAATTTTGCACAACATTATTGTAGCGCAATTACAGGCCGGTTGCAATCCACGAATCCTCTCAAAAAAGAGAAAAAACGACGGAATTATCGCACGAAAAGGGACAACCTGCACAAAAAGGAGAGAAAAATCCGTCAAATCGGAAGAGGCGCTCGCAGCAAACGTCCGGGAATGGGCCTGGCGCGGCGGCCAAAACTTCCCCAAAAGTGGCAAAAATGTGACACGAACGGCGTGCCGACAGTGGCAGGACAGATGTCCTTAGGGCAAAAAAAGAGCTCAAAGGCTCAGACGGCGGGCCTTTGAGCAGGGGGATTACGAAAAGAGCAGCAGGCGCACGAGCAGGCTGCCGCACAGCACGGCGGTGCAGTCGGCGAGCAGCGCGGCGGGGATGGTGCAGCGCGTGTTGCTGACACCCACCGAGCCAAAGTAGATGCCGGTGGTATAGAGCGTGGTCTCGGTGGAGGTCAAAATCACGGCGCCGGCTGTGGCAACCAGGCTGTCGACGCCTTCAGACGAGATAATCTGCTGCAGCACCGACATCGAGCCACTGCCCGACAGGGGCCGCATTAAAATGAGGGGGGTGAGCTGCTCAGGCAGGCCCAGCAGATGTGCGACGGGGGCCAGCAGCTCGGCAAAGAGCGTAAAGATGCCCGAGGCGGACAGCATCTCCACCCCCACCATGAGGGCCACCAGTGTAGGGATGAGCTGCAAAATGGAGCCCATGCCCTTTTTGGCGCCCTCCGTGAAACAGGAAAAGAGGTCAAGGCGGCGGCGCAGCCCCGACACCACGACGGCACAGGCAATCAGGGGCAGCATGGCGGTGGCAAGGACGTTCAGCATGCCGTGCCCCTCCGTGTCCGATACAGGGCAGCTTTGCGGCGGGTCAGCCTGATAAACAGGCGCAGCATGGTGACGCCCACCGTGATGGTGAGCAGCGAGGTGATCCACACGGCCGGCATAATGGCAAAGGGGGCAGAGGAGCCCGCCGCCTGCCGGATGGCCACCACAGTGGCCGGAACCACCTGCACCGAGGCGGTGTTGAGCAGCACCAGCATCATCATGTCGTCGGAGGCCGTTTCGGGCGGGGCGTCACGCGAGAGCACCTCCATGGCGTGAAGGCCCAAAGGCGTGGCGGCCCCCGAGAGGCCGAAAATTTCAGCCGTCAGGTTGGCGGCAATGGCCTGCTCCCCCTCGCTGCCCCTGCGGACGCCGGGAAACAAAAAGCGGATGACAGGGCGCAGACATTTCGAAAAGTGCAGCAGGCAGCCGCTCTCCTGCGCAATGGCCATCAGCCCGTTCCAAAAGGCGGCCACGCCAAGCAGGGTGAGCGAGAGCTCAAGGGCTTTGCTGCATCCGTCAAAGATGGCCGAAGACAAGGCCGCTCCCTGCCCCGACAGAAGACCCACTGCGGTGGCAGACAAAATCATGCCGGCCCAAATCATGTTGAGCATGGTGAAAACCTCCTCGATTTTTGTCTAAAGATTGGTATTTTTATCCTATCCTGAAACATCTTCGGGAAATGTATCGTTTGAAATGCCGCATGGCACATGAGGGCTTTGATAACTATATATGTTTTTACTTGGAATTTTAGGCAAGTTTACCAGTTGACATAAAATGGATTTTCTTGTAAAATACCTTCTGGAAAGGTCGAACAGCCTCCGCGCCGGGAGGCGTGGAAGTATTTGGAAAAGGAGATATGGAAACCGCAGGAAAGGAAGATACAAAACAAAAGAGAGAAGGGAGTTGTCTGGGTATGAAGTCAACAGGGATTGTGAGAAAAGTGGATGAGCTCGGCCGCATTGTTTTGCCGATTGAGCTGAGGAACACGCTTGGAATTTCTCCCCGGGATGCTGTGGAGATTTACAGTGAGGGGGACACCATTGTCCTGAAAAAATTTGAAAATCACTGTACGTTTTGCAACAGCACGAAGGGGCTGCATGAATACAAGGGCAAGCAGATTTGCACGAGGTGCAAAAACGAGATTGCCAGAAAAGAATAAGAATGCCCTCCAACAAAAAGGCCGCCCAAATGCTCGGTGGTCGTAAAACAGTAATATGTGAATTTCTTGGAACAGGCATGATTTCGGTCATGCCTGTTCCGCTTTTATCAGTTCATCCACGGGAATGTAGCCCACAAGGTCATATTCGATATGTACCCTCTGTTTGCGCTTGCCGCTGGACTTATCCGGTGCCTCCACATAAACCGCTTTTACAAGCTCTCTGAGAGCATATGGCGTAAGTTCTGTGAGGTCGGTGTATCTGCGTGCCCGCTGAATAAACTGTTCAAGGTCTTCTATCTGTCGTTCCTGTACTTCAATCTCTTTTTGCAGATTTACGATTTCAACTTTGAGCTGCGCCTGCTCATCCTCGTAGGTCTTGCTCATCATGGCAAAGCGATCATCGTTCAGCTTGCCCTTGGCGTTGTCCTCGTAGATTTTGATAAACAGGCGGTCAAGTTCCCCTATACGCTTTTCTGCCTGTGCCAGACGCTTCTTATATACCCTTATGGTTTCCTCGCTTTGCAGACGGAGTTTTTGCTCCATTCCCACCCTGAAATGTGCTTCATATCGGGTCACATACGAGATAACCTCTTTCATGTGATTCCAGACTAAATCCTCCAAAACTACGGCACGAATATAGTGTCCACTGCACTTGTCCTTGTTGGCACGGTGAGTGGAACAGATAAAAAAGTCCTGTCGCTTTTCAAAGTACTTGGTGGTGGAATAGTAGAGCTTCTGCTTGCAATCAGCACAGAACACCAATCCCGAAAACGGACTGCTCTTGCCTGTTGCGGTTCGCCTGTGTCGCTGCTGACGAATTTCCTGTACCTTGTCAAAGACTTCCTGCTCGATAATGGCAGGATGAGTGTTGTAGAAAATCACTCGATTTTCTTCGGGATTTTCCCTCTGCTTCTTGTCCCAAATAGAATTGGTGTAGGTCTTGAAATTGACCGTTGCGCCAATGTACTCTTTTCGTTCAAGAATATTGACAATGGTGCTTTCGTGCCAGCGGTAAGGATTTTCCGGCTCGGTGTGCGGTGTTTTCACACCTTGCTTGTTTTTGTATGCGGTAGGTGTGAGTACCTTGTCCTTTTCAAGCTGGTCTGCAATTTGGCTCGGTCCACGCCCGTTCATGCAGAGCGTGAAAATCTTCTTGACCACCTGTGCAGCTTCCTCGTCGATCACCCATTCCTTTGGGTTTTCGGGGTTTTTCATGTAGCCATACGGCACATGGACGGTCAATCTTTCGCCACGCTCACCCTTTGCTTTTTGCACCGCACGAATCTTTCGGCTTGTATCCTTAGCAAAAAACTCGTTGAACCAGTTTTTGATACCAGCAATGTCGCTGTCTGTGCTGTTGGGGTTGATGCTGTCAAAGTGGTCATTGATGGCAATGTAGCGGACATCGTTCTGAGGAAAAGTATAGTTGATATACAGTCCCGTCAAAGCGGAGTTTCGCCCAAGCCTTGATAGGTCTTTCGTAATGACTGCACCCACATGACCGGCTTCAATTTCATCAAGCATTTTCTGAAATCCCGGACGATCATAGGTCACACCACTGTAGCCGTCATCAATGAAAAATGTCGGGTGGGGGAAGCGGTGATTTCGTGCGTATTGAAGCAACATGGCCTTTTGATTTTGGATAGAATTTGACAAATCCTCTTTGCCGTTTTTCTTCTCATCCTTGGTGTCCTCTACGGACAATCTGCAATAAAGTGCTGTGATTTTGTCGGTTGCCCTTAACATTTCGTTATCCTCCTTTGGTTGGGCAACTGTCTGTACAGGATTGGAATGGTTGTTTATATCAAGAGAGGTGTCGCTATTCATTCGCCATCCTCCGTGATATCAGATTCATCATCGGCAGCGTTCTGCTCCATAATGCGTTTGAGCTTTTTATCAAGAGTTTCCGTGCCCTCGTAGCTGCCTGTAACTGTGTATTCTGCGCCGCCGATTTCATCCACGATTGTCACTTCGGGCAACCAAAAGGCAGACGGATTTTTTACAACGATGTTACCGTTTTCATCAAACTTGATGTCACGCTTTGGTGCACCATCGGGGCGAGGCTCGACCTTGGCATACGGGTCGGGATTGGAGAAGTAGTATTCGGGAACTTTCTCGTTATGCTCTCCACTCGCAATCTGTTCCTCAAAAATCATATCATCTATTTCTTCGAGAGTAAGCTCACGGGCTTCTTCCTCTGTTCGTTTCTCATCCATCCTGTCGAGCCTCCTTTTCTTTCATTCACTTCAATTCGATTTATTCAAAGTATTGTTGGGATTGCAAGGACCGCAGGTGTAGCTGCACACTGCGATGTTTTACAAAATATAGCGTTGCCGATTTAGTGGAAAATGAAAATCTTCAATTTGCTTACAAAAGGTCAAAACAAACTTTGCAAGCAGTGCACGTGTGTACACACATCGTGCATTTTGCAAATTTCGGCGAAGCTGATTTTTGCAAAAGCTTGTTGGAAAGCATCCCAAACCCTTTGACGATTTTTTCAAAATCGGCTACGCTCCTGCGGAGCTGACATCATTTCAGATGGGAAAGAGAAAGCAGAATTTTTTTAATGCCTTCGTAAATTTCTTCCTGATTCTTTTTGATTTCTTCAATGTCCGCTTCGTAGATGTTACCCGTTGTGTTAAGTTGTTTGGCAATCTGGTTTTCGCTGTTGGATATTCGTTTCATTTTGGAAGTCAACTGACGGAGTTCGGGCATATCCAAATTTACAACATACCCGTCGATTGCCATTTTGCGGAGATAGGCACTCATGTTCTCTGTTCCCATCTGTGCCATTTTCTGTTTTATCAGGTCAAGCTCTTTTTCGTCTACAAAAAACTTGACCTGTATTGGGCGTTGACGGATTGGTGGTTTTCGCTTATCTGCCATTGTAAATACCTCTAAAGCACTCCTTTTATCTGGTAGGTTATCGCAACTCCCATATCATTTCGCTTAAGCGATAGAACATTTCTTGTCGTTCTTCAATGGCTTGTTTGTTCCAATCAGACCAAGAGGACAGCAGTGAGTTCGTTCTGTTGATAGCAGTATCCTGTCCTAAATTCACCAACTCCGAGATGGAAGAAGTGATGTAGAATTTAGACTGTTTATAGTAAGTTGCCTTGTTTGCGTAAACATCATTCTGGATTGATCTGTTGATGGTGTTTTCAAGCAGGGTAAGATTTCCAAGTCGGTTAATATATACAGCGAATTCTTCTTCATCCATGCCATACAGCTCTTTATCTGTACAAGTCTGCGGCATAATGTGTTCAATCTCAACTGCTGTTTCCGTATAGGTAGTTAAATCCTCCACCGTGGTTTTCCCTAATTTCAATGCATCTACATACGCAGTGATTTTACCGAGAATAAACTTGATTCGATATTGCTGCATACTGTTCAACCCTAAGCGAAGGAAGTTGGATTTATTATCGAGTTTCCAGTCATTCACCGTGGGAATAATAGTGTTCTTTACAAAACAATCCAAGTCCTCTACCGTAATAATATTGCGAACATCTCTGCACCATAATGCAAAAGTTCGCTCTGTGATATTGGTCGCTATTTTATCAATTACCGTATAATAAACCACAGATTCAAGGATGCTTTTGAATTTGGCAAATGCCTCCGAGTTCATGTTGGAAGCCGCAAGAAGAAGCATCAGGTGCAGCTTATAGGACTTACCCGCCAGCAAAGGAATGTTCTTCAAATGTACATTTCCTTCCGATGCACCATCGGGCATCCTGCACTTAACATATAACTCAACATTTTGTGCCATTTTTTGAACAAACTGAAATGGAGCTTCTTGATAATGGCACTGTGCGTTGTTATTGCTGAGCCAGGTATAGATCTGATCTTCACGGAGAATCCCATCTTTTTCGCTGGAGGTATCATAATTGGCCATGATAAAATAGCGAAGAAAACGGAGCGGCTTCTCATCAATTTTTTCCAGTGAACGGGTAATAGATTTCCAGTTCATATTTAGTTCTTTGAATTTGCTTCTGTCAACCTGACGGAAAACCATATTCTTAAGCAAATCCATCGGGTCAAGCCCTTTGCCTCGTTGGTTGATTGTTTCAAAAATCTTCAGTGCATCGGAAATGTCATAAGTTTCAATACGAATAAAGCTTGTTTTGTTTAGCAGAAACACAACAAATTTTTTCAAATCAGCGATTTGGGGGAATTGCTCCTGCAAAAAGTCCTGGATCGTCTTGAATGCGTCGAACAGTCTTTCTCCCGATTGCGTGATATAGTTCGGTCTTTCCTGTCCTTTTTCAATCAGCTCTAAACAATTTCCGGCATCTTCATATTGAAGCTGAAGATGATACAAGTTAATAACATCACCCTCACTATTCATGGTTGGGCTATAAATTAAATTTTCAATAACACTGGTTTGTTCACCATAATCCATGTAGATTTTTTTGATTGCACACAACAGAATAAAAAATGTGGTAAGGCGCTGCTGTCCGTCAATCAACTCAAACTGGCTGCCAGAGTCGTAAGTTACAATAGTGCCAAGGAAATAAGCCTTTTGACTATCGGTATTGTAGGCATCCAGTAAGTCTGCCAACAGCTGCTCTACCTGTTCGTCTTTCCAAACATACTCTCGTTGATAGTCGGGAACAATGTAGTGGTTCTTAAATGCGGAGTTGATCGAGTGATCGTTATATTTAATATGCGTATCGGCCATCGGTTTCATCCTTTCCGGTAAATCGGTGTGTGTACACACATCATTATACAAGAAGGCACCATATTTTTCAAGATTAGTTTCCCAATTCACCAAAGTAAAGCATAACTTTTCATGAACGCATTTTTGCCAAAACAAGAGCTGCCCCACTGAATGGCAGGGCAGCTCTTGTTCGTCACCAAAAATCAATCAAGGTTTTGGTATTCCGTAACTGTCTTGAGGTAGACAGCAGGATCGCCGTTAAGGATTAAATCAGCATATGCAGCAGGGTCATTATAGATCAGATAGTCGAGTTCCGACTGTTGATACATATTATTCACTACCTCATTTTCCACAGCGATAGTGTCGATAGAAACCATGCTGCCGTCTGAAAAGCAAAGCTCTACACAAGCAGTATCAAGGTTAAATTCACAAGATAACAGGTGTTTCATAGTAAATACCTCCGTAATTCTAATATTTTGTTGCAAAAAAGAACGATGCCGGTCATGCGACTCGACATCGTTCTTTTCGTTGTTGTTTCCAACCCTGTCAGACAGATGCCGTAAAATAGTAATTTTTTAGAATTACTGTCTTACGAGCACCCATCTAAATGGGCGGCCTTTTTGTTGGAGGGTTTTGGGAAAGGGCCGGGTACGCGGGCAAAGGGGGAGGGCCCGGGAAGGACGGCTGTCCTTCCCGGGCCCTCCCCGGCGTCCGCGCCGGTTTGGCGGCGG
>ERZ857998.3389-NODE-3389-length-13031-cov-4.060650_pt1 | contig 13031 bp, 7 predicted proteins | sample MGYA00519954_ERZ857998 | MGnify/ENA primary metagenome ERZ857998 (study PRJEB31778, sample SAMEA3449424) | human gut metagenome | biome: human gut; feature: human-associated habitat; material: faeces | place: United Kingdom | collected 2010/2012 ...
CACTAATTTTGAAACGTACAACACGACATTCAAAATCAAAATAAGGGCTTCCGTCGAAAAAATCAAATCTCTGATTCTTAGGGACAAACTTATATATTTCAGGATGAGCTTTTATTTCATTCGTTTGTTTAGTAGTTAGGGTACGGCGAACATGCATATCAAATTCTGCATCTGGAAAAGGGCCAAAACTTCGCAGTACGCTTGTTCTAGAATGAATATCCTTTACCCTGATCAAATACTTATGATTCTTCATACCTACTTTCACAAAAGAATTGATAGATTCATAGCCTCTGTCTGCAATGAAAATAGCTTTAGGACCATCATATCTATCCACTATTTCATTGAATGCACCATTTTCATTCATTACGGCATTTCCTTGAAGAACAATATCATCATAAGTACATTCCAATAGATCATAGCTTGTATTCAGATGATAGGCGGAGAAAGGTTTATTCGAATTATTGGCCTTATAAAAAGTGGTTTTAGTATCTTTGATAGCACTGCTGATAGGCAGAACAGAACCATCAACAGCGAGAAGGCGATAACCTTTGTGAAGCTTGATTTTCTGTGTTCGTTCATTGAACATATTGAATAATGTACGGAATGCATCTGGACGAATCTTACTACGTGCCTGTACAAATGAAGAAGCTGTAGGCGTATCAAGCTTATATCCAAACAATTTGAACATTTCATCTTTTAAAGATCCAGACTCTAATAAAAGCACATTGAAAAGAGTACTTCCAAAAAGATGTTTTCTTTTCCGTGTAAAATCCTTATTTGAATCAACAACAAATAGTGAAGAAGAATCATTCATGGTTTTGATGTCCTTCCGTATAAACAATTGGCCTATTATCAGAAATGATAATAGGCCACACATTTCTACCTGTATGTCAACAAAAAATTCAAATTTTCCAAAAAAAAGAGGAGCACATTTTTTTATGTTCCCCTCAAAGCCGTCATTTCTTAACTTAATGACATTGGGATTCACCGTGTTCCTGTTGTTGAAAAAGGAAAACTTGTTGGATTGATTACAGAAGGTATGATTTCTAATTCGGGTACAACGAATGCGACGAGCTTAAGCATATATGAATTAAATTATTTATTGTCAGAAACGACTGTAAGCACAGTGGTGGTAAAAACGTCATTTCTGTCGATGAAAATGAATTGATGGAATATGCAACACAGAAAATGTTGAAAAACAACATTGGATGTTTGCCGGTCACAAATGCTTCTGGCGAAGTTACAGGTATTGTAACGCAGAATGATGTGTTTAAATGTTTCTTGAATGTTCTTGGATGGGATGAAGTGGGTTCAAGAATTACGGTTGTCGTAAAAGATGAAATTGGTGCGATTGGTAAGCTGTCGGAAATTATTGCTGAAAATAAAGTGAATATCAATCATATTGGTGTGTATTCTTTTGAGGATGGAATTGCCAATCTGGTTATTCGTTGTGATACTATTGAACCAGATGATTTACAAGCAGATTTAGAGCGTAAAGGCTATAAAGTATTAGAGTGCTTCGTTCGTGATAAATAGAAAAAGGTCTAATTCATATGAATTAGGCCTTTATGCTTTTTCAGGTACAACAACGGCTAATCCGCCTAGTGCACTTTCTTTTAGTTCAATTGGAAGTTTCTTTCCTGTTAGATTCATGGTTTGTACAACCATATCAAAACTAACACGATTCTTTTTTACGTTACGCAAATATTTGGCAAGTCTTGCAGCATCCACGCTTCTTTGTGCAGCTATTGCATTTCTTTCAATACAAGGAATCATTACGTATCCGCCAACTGGATCGCATGTAAGTCCTAGATGGTGTTCTAATCCAATTTCAGCAGCACATTCAATTTGTTCGTTGTTTTGAAGTTGACAATAAGCGACAAAAGCAGCGCCCATAGAGCAGGCAGCACCAACTTCTGCTTGACATCCAGCTTTGGCACCTGAGATGGTTGCGTTTGTCTGAATTAGATTTCCAATCAATCCAGCGACTTTAAGTCCTTGGATAATTGTTTTTTTAGGATATTTTTGATCGTGATAGAAATGATATACAAGACTTGGTAAAACGCCACAGCTACCCATGGTCGGAGCTGTTACGACAATACCTCCACTGGCATTTTGTTCGTTGGCTGCATAGGCATAGCTACTTAGTAATAAACTGTTTTTATCTTGAATATCACTACAACTTTGTGCGGATTGGTGTAATGCATGGGCTACTCGATCAATTTTTAAGCTTCCAGGTAAAACACCAGTCTTCTTTAACCCGGTATTAACTGTTTTTAACATTTGTTTGAAGATTTGATTCATGTAAGAGTCAAAATCAGAATCTTCTACTTCATCGATATATTGGTCTAAACGTAAATGACGTTCATTACAATAGACTTGAATATCATCCATCTTTGTGTGTGGATAAATTTCTGGGTCTACATTTCCTTTTTTTCCATCGATTTCTATTTTACCGCCACCAATTGATACGAATGTATGTTTTGCAATTTTTGTATCCTTGTCAAATACTTCAATGATCATTGTGTTTGGGTGTTCAACAGGGGTTTTCATATCAAAAATGATCTCGCATTTACTAGTGCCTAACGTTTTTAATATAATTTTGTCTGTAAGGTGCCCTTTTCCTGTAAGTGCTAAAGAACCAAATAATGTAATTTTGAAGTTTGTAGCTTCTGGATACTGTTCATTGATATATTTAGAAGCCATCATTGGACCAAATGTGTGTGAACTGCTTGGACCTGGTCCGATTTTATAAATTGTCTTAATACTTTGCATGTTATTTTCCTTTCAGAATCTTAATATATTATATTGTATTTTTTTAAAAAGGGATATTAAAAAATTATATATTTATTAATAATTATTAAGATTTGTTTGTGTTAAAATATAGAGTGCTAGTAGTAGCGCTATAAGGGGAAAGGGAGATAATTGTGGTATTTTCTAGTTTGTTGTTTGTATTCGCATTTTTTACTCCACATCTGGTTGTATATTTTTTTGCACCCAATGGAAAAAAGAATTTGGTTTTGTTGATATCAAGTCTAATTTTCTATGCATGGGGGGGACCAAAATATTTATTATTGTTGATGTTGGAAACTTTTATTAGTTGGTATTTTGCTTTGAAAATGAGTGATTCAAAAAAATCAAAGCTCTATTTAATTCTTGCGTGTTGTTGTTTACTTGGATTGTTGGCGATTTTCAAATATACAGGTTTCTTTTTAAATAACTTAAAGTTTTTTATACATTGGCCTGATAAGATTCCAACTATTGTTTTACCGATTGGTATTTCGTTTTATACATTTCAATTGTTGTCATATGTTGTTGATGTATATAAAAAAGAGGTATCACCACAACAAGATTATTGGAAGTTATTATTGTATTCTAGTTTATTTCATCAATGTATTGCAGGGCCTATTGTTCGTTATGAAACAGTTCAAAATGAAATTGATAACAGAAAAGTCTCGTTTGAAGACGTATTTTATGGGTTTCGAAGATTTAGTATTGGATTAGCTAAAAAAGCAATTTTAGCCAATTCGTGTGCTTCTATTGCAGATACATTATTACCAGGAGGATTAGATGCCATTCATAATCAATCGGTTCTGGGAATTTGGCTATCTATGATTTGTTATATGCTACAAATTTATTTGGATTTCTCAGCATATTCTGATATGGCCATTGGAATGGGAAGGATGATTGGCTTTCATTATTTAGAAAACTTTAACTATCCATATATCGCAAAAAGTGTTCAAGATTTTTGGCGTAGATGGCATATTTCTTTAAGTTCATTTTTTAGAGACTATGTATATATTCCATTGGGCGGAAATCGTTGTAGCAAGAAAAAATGGATCCGTAATATGTTTGTGGTATGGTTTTTAACTGGGATGTGGCATGGAGCTAGCTGGAATTTCATTTTATGGGGTTTATATTATCTATGTTTCCTTTTATTGGAAAAATTTTATATAAAAGATCGAATGCCAGATATATGGAAACGTGTTTACACATTGCTCGTTATATTCTTTGGATGGATCATTTTTAAATATTCTGATTTATCACAATTAGGGGCTGTATTATTAGGATTATTTGGAATTGGTGTTTCTGGATTCTATAGTATGGAAGTTAAAACTATATTCTTAAGTAATGTTTTCTTCTTGATTTTCTCAATGTTAGCATGTACCACTTTAGGAAAATCATTACATAAATATTTGGTGAAGAAATCAAATACAGATAATGTGGTAATGGTTCTATATTCTATTTTCGCTGCGATTGTACCATTCACATTGATGTTTGTTTCGTTTTTGGCTTTATTGGGGAACAGTTACAATCCGTTCTTGTATTTCCAATTTTAGGGGGTAGTTATGAAACAGAAAAAACAATTTAAAATTTTGACTAAACTAGTAGCTGTTATTTTATGCTTATGCTTGATGTTTACAGGTTGTATTACAGGTGCTGCATTTTTTGTTAGACCTGCGACAAGTGATTTAGAAAAAAGAAAGCTAACAGAATTTCCAAAGTTCACGATGGCAACGTTTTTGAATGGGCAATATTTTAGCGATATTTCGATTTGGTATGCAGATACATATCCAATGAGAGATTCGTTGATGAATTTATCTCAAGAGATGAAAAATGTTTATGGAGTTCGCCAAAAGACTATGATGGTTGGAACAAAAAAAGAGGCGGATAAGATTCCTACAAAAAAGAAAAAAACAAAAAAAGTAGAACCTGTTCCAGTTCCTGAAGATTATTCATTTGATGAGGATACGCAAAACCAAATTTTATCAAATTTGTATGTAAAAAATGGTGCTGCATATAGTATGTATTATTTTGTTCAGGATTCAGCAGATTTATATATTAATGCCATGAATCGTTTTGCAAAGCGACTAAAAGGAACATCGAAAGTTTATTCATTATTGATTCCAAATAACTCGATTGTTCTGCCTGATGATGAATTGAAAAAATTAGGTGGTTCCGATATGAAACAGGCTATTAATTATTATTATAAGAATTATAAGAATGTGACTGGAATTGATGACTATTCTTATATTGAAAAGGCCAAAGATCAATATCTATATTTTAGAACAGATCACCACTGGACTGCTTTAGGAGCTTATCAGGCATACAAAGCATTTTGTAAAGAAAAAGGCTGGAAACCAGAAGAATTAGATAGTTTTGAAACAAAGAGGTTTGAACCATTCCTTGGTACGGCATATGATCAATTGCGTCTTCCAGAAATGGAGGCTAATCCAGATTATGTGGATGCGTATATTCCACATGCGACAAATGATATGGTATATTGGGATGAAAATGGAAATGAGACTAACTACAACGTAATCGCGGATGTAAGTGATTGGTCAGAAGGGTCAGGTTACTATTGTTTTATTGGTGGAGATAATCCGTTGAGTGTGATTAAAAATCCAACAAAGGAAAAAGGCAAGTCGGTTTTATTGATTAAAGAATCGTTTGGTAACAGTTTTGCACCGTTCTTGGTGGATCATTACAAGACTGTGTATATAGCTGACTTTAGATGTTTAACTATGAATATTGTGGATTTCTGTAAAGAAAACAAAATCGATGATGTCATTTTTGAAAATAATATTTCAATAATTGGTAGTACGCAAGTTGCATCTACATATGATCAATTATCACGTGCTGGAGAATAAATAAAAAGACTGCAGAGGAATTAATCTTCTGCAGTTTCGTTTTTATAATTGTCTAAATCGTTTGGAAAATTGATCTTATTTAGTTTTTTGATACTTAGTTCAATTGAAACATCAATATTAGCACTCGCATCATCAACGGTTTGTGTTCCGGTAAAGCTTAAAATCATGTGTGAGATTTTTTCGTTTTTGATGGTTGCAACAAGTGTAGCATCCTCTAGTTTTATAGACCCCATATTATCTAGAAGGGTGGCTAATTTAGATGTGTTGACTTTAAATGTATATGTATCATTTTCTTTTTTAGAGGAATCAAATAATTTGCATAATTGATCGTCAGTTAAATCTAGAAATGGGTTGTATGTATTTAATTTTGAATTCTTTTTAAGTCCGATCTTATCGACTGTACTTTGGGTTTTTGTACCCATAGAATTTAAATATGTTTTTCCATCTTTAATGTAAAAGTTTAAAAAATTATTTTTCACATGATCGCCTGCAACTAAACCTATTGAAGTAGCAACTTGTAGATCTTCTTTTTGAAGAATTTGTGCATCAATATTCATTTTTGAATCTTTCATATCCAATGTTCCACTGATTTGGGCGCTTTTTAGATTTAATGTATTACCTAATGCATCAAAGAATGTAAGGATGTCATCATTGTTTTTTGAGTTTGAACATCCTGCAAGGCTAAGCGATAAAAAACAAGTTATAATTAGGGTTAAAAATTTTTTCATTCGGAACTCCTTTAAACGTTTATATTGTATGCACAATTAAAGGGAATGTCAAAATGGATAAATGAAAAAGCACCTACTTTGTGCAGGTGCTGAAAAAGGATAGGCAATATTTATAACTCATTTTTTAAATTTTGTCAAGTTTTTATTGACATTTGGTGGTTTTACTAGTAGTATAATAAATTGCATAATAGTGTGAGTTTTCAGGTGAAAACCACCTAGTATAGTACAAATTCGAACGAAAGGATGGCATGCATGGACAACAACAAAGCATATCGTATTGTCTCGTGTGGAAAAAAATCTTCCCGCCGAGATTACTCAAAGGTTAGTGGTAAATTAGAGTTTCCTAATCTTGTCGAAATCCAGACAGATTCATTTAAATGGTTTACGCAACAAGGTATCCAAGAAGTATTTGAAGAAATCTATCCAATTGAAAACTATGGAAAAAACATTCGCTTAAATTTCCTTCGTTATCATTTTGAAGAACCAAAATATAACGCAGAAGAATCTATGTATAGAGAATGCAACTTTGCAGCACCTCTATATGCAGATATGGAATTAGAAGTTACAGACTCAGAAACTGGGGAAGTTGTAACTAAGAGTGAAGAAGTATATTTAGGGGATTTCCCTTTAATGACAGAAACTGGTACATTCATCATCAATGGTGCAGAACGTGTAATCGTTAGTCAGATCGTACGTTCTCCAGGAGCATATTTTGCGGACAGTTATGATGAAAAAACTGGTAAACAAAACTATAGCTGTGAATTAATTCCAAGTCGTGGTACTTGGTTAGAGTTTATGACTGAACAAAAGAAAACTACAAACGGACGTTTAATTAATGTTTCTATTGACCGTCGCCGTAAAGTATTATTCAGTATTTTATTCAAGGCGATTGGTATGTCTTTGAATATCGGAGTGAACGAAGATACTCACGATACATCAATGATGGAAACATTCCTTCGTGCAATGGGACGTAACTGGTCTGATGTAGCTACAGATGCAGAAGATCGCGAATACATGAATATGTATTTGTTGTTGTATACTGCTTTCTTCGGTAAATATGAAGAAATCGAAAACACTTTACTGAACGATAAAGTAAAAACAACGCAGGAAGCGTTACTTTCTTTCTATGAAAATCAAAGAAGTGATGAAATCCCTACATTAGATGGATCAATCACTTTGATGCAAGCTAAATTCTTTGATCACCGTCGTTATGACTTGACAAAAGCTGGTCGTTATAAATTACGTAAGAAATTAAATGCGATTGATCGTATGGCAGGTATGACACTTGCTCATGATATTGTTGATGTAAATGGCAACGTATTCATGGAAAAAGGTACTATGGTTCACCGTGATGAAAGAAATGCATTACGTGAAGAATTGGCTAAGGGTACTTATTGTGTCGCTTATCCATTCCGCTCAGAATTCCATGAAGAAGATATCGTTTCAATTCCAACAAGCTGGACTACAGGATTAATTGGTCGTGTATTAGCTAGTGATGTTGAACAGAAGATGCTTATTTAGATGTTGGTACAGTATTAACTGAACAAGATGTTTTAGCAATCCAAAAGGCTGTTGAAAATGTTGATATTTTTGCAGGATTGTTTGCACAACCAGTTAAATTAACAGCCGAAAATATGGATTCTGTATTTAACTATGGTCAACGTTTATATGCTCTTGGACGTTTAACAAATGCTCAAGGTGAAGATATTGTTGATGCAGATATGGAATTAGTTGCGAACCGTTATATGGTTGGTGTAAGTCCAGATGCTATCGATAGTGATGTTGAAACACAAGTTAAACAACGTGCTTTAAGTGAAGATATCACAGCATGGTTGATTGGTGCATGTGTTCAAGAATTATATATTATTGACAATAATGGGGATGAAGTCCGTGTTGCTGGAAATGACCCATTCGCAAATAAACACACAATTACAGTTTCAGATATGTATGCATTCTTCTCATATAGCTTAAACGTTATGGAAGGTGTAGGAACAACAGATGATATCGATATGTTAGGTAACCGTCGTATTCGCTCTGTTGGTGAATTGATTCAGAACCAGTTCCGTATTGGTTTATCTCGTATGGAACGTGTCGTTAAAGAACGTATGTCAATTCAAGAAATGGATAGCTTAACTCCTAGAAAATTGACAAACATTCGTCCTTTGACAGCTGCAATTAAAGAATTCTTCTCCAGTTCACAGTTATCACAGTTCATGGATCAACAAAACCCTCTAGCTGAGTTGACAAATAAACGTCGTATTTCAGCCTTAGGTCCAGGTGGTATCAGTCGTGACCGTGCAAGTTTCGAAGTACGTGACGTTCACAACTCTCACTATGGTCGTATTTGTCCAATCGAAACGCCAGAAGGGCCAAACATCGGTTTGATCAATAACCTAACTACATATGCTCGTATCAATGAATATGGATTTATTCAAACGCCTTACCGTAAGGTAAATGCGGATGGTACTGTTAGTGAAGATACAGTTTACTTAAGCGCTGATGAAGAAGCAGATTATGTAATCGCTCAGGCCAATGAGGTTCGCGATGGTCATTTAGTAAATGAACGTGTTGTAGCTCGTAAGGCTGGTGAAACTATCATCGCTGATCGTAACGAAGTAGAACTTGCCGACGTCAGTCCAAAACAGATTGTATCTGTAGCGACTGCCTGTGTCCCATTCTTGGAAAACGATGACGCGTCTCGTGCCTTAATGGGTGCCAACATGCAGCGTCAGGCCGTTCCATTATTAGTTCCTCATTCACCTTATGTAGGTACTGGTATTGAATATAAAATTGCTAAGGATTCAGGTGTTGGTATTGTCGCAAAACAAGATGGTGTAGTTGAATATGTAGATGGTTTGCGTATTGTAGTTAAAGATAATGAAGGTGAAAACCACACTTATCAATTACGTAAGTTTGCTCGTTCAAACGCAAGCACTTGTATCAATCAACGTCCAATTGTAGAAGTTGGTGAAAAGGTTGAAAAAGGCGATATCTTAGCTGATGGTCCAAGTATGCAAAATGGAGAATTGGCTTTAGGTCAAAACGTTGTTATTGCATATACAACATGGCATGGATATAACTACGAGGATGCCATCATCATGTCAGAACGTATGGTTAGTGATGATGTATATACTTCAATCCACGTAGAAGAATATGATATTGACTGTCGTGAAACTAAGTTAGGTCCAGAAGAAATCACTCGTGATATTCCTAACGTTGGTGAAGCAGCAGTTCGTAAGTTAGATTCAAATGGTATCATCATGGTGGGTGCCGAAGTTAAAGAAGGAGATATCTTAGTTGGTAAGGTTACTCCAAAAGGACAAAGTGAAGTTAGTCCTGAAGAAAAATTATTATTGGCAATCTTTGGTGAAAAATCACGTGAAGTTCGTGACAATTCATTGAAAGTACCTCATGGTGGTGCTGGTATTGTTCATTCTATTCGTGTATTTAAACGTGGAGATGGATCGGATCTTCCTCCTGGAGTAAATATGCGTGTTAAAGTATATATCGTTCAGAAACGTAAGATTTCTGAAGGTGATAAGATGTCTGGTCGTCACGGTAACAAAGGTGTCATCTCTAAGATTTTACCTATCGAAGATATGCCATTTATGGCTGATGGACATCCAGTTGATATCTTGTTGAACCCATTCGGTGTACCTTCACGTATGAACATCGGACAGATCTTAGAAATCCACTTAGGTTACGCTGCTCGTAAATTAGGTGTTAAATTCTCTACTTCTGTATTTGATGGTTTATCAAATGAAGACTTACAAGATGTAATGCGCGAAGCAAGCATGACTGTCGATGGAAAACAGGTATTATATGATGGTCAAACTGGACAACCATTCGATGAACGTATTAGTGTCGGTGTAATGTACATGATTAAGTTGGCTCACATGGTTGACGATAAACTACATGCTCGTGCTACAGGTCCATATTCTTTAGTTACTCAGCAGCCATTGGGTGGTAAAGCTCAAAATGGTGGTCAAAGATTTGGAGAAATGGAAGTTTGGGCATTGGAAGCATATGGTGCTGCCCACACATTACAAGAAATCTTGACAATCAAATCGGATGATATTCAAGGTCGTATCAAGACTTATGAAGCCATCATTAAAGGTAAAGATATTCCAGAACCAGGTGTTCCAGAATCATTCCGTGTATTGATGCACGAATTACAAGGTTTAGCAATCGATATTCGTTTGTTAGATGAAAACAATAACGAGGTTGACATCACATTAGATGATGATGACCAGGACGTTCATCCAGCTCAACCTTTACCAGAACAAACACAAAAGGAAGAGCTAGTAGACGATATTGAAGAAGAAAATAACGAAGAAGAGGAGGCGTAGTATAAAATATGAGTATTAACAATTTTGCCTCGATTCAGGTTCGCTTAGCGAGTCCAGAAACGATTTTAAAATGGAGTCATGGTGAAGTAACAAAGCCTGAGACAATTAACTATCGTTCACAAAAAGCAGAACGTGATGGTTTATTCTGCGAACGCATTTTCGGTCCAACTAAGGACTGGGAATGTGCTTGTGGTAAATATAAAAAAGTACGTTTTAAAGGTGTTGTATGTGACCGTTGTGGTGTAGAAATCACAAAAGCAAGCGTAAGACGTGAGCGTATGGGCCACATCCACTTAGCTGCACCAGTAGCTCATATTTGGTACTTACGTGGTATTCCTAGCCGTATGGCATTGTTGTTGGATGTAACACCAAAACAATTGGAAGAAGTTGTATATTTCGTAAGCTATATTGTTACGGATCCAAAAGAATCTGGTTTAGCTTACAAACAAATTCTTTCTGAACGTGAATTCCGTGAAAACCAAGCTATTTATGGTTCAACAGGATTTACAGCTCAAACAGGTGCTGAAGCCGTACTACGTTTATTACAAGATGTTGATTTAGAATCTGAATATCAAGAAGTACAGGATGCGCTTGAAAAAGCACAAGGTGAAAAACGTAAGAAATTAATCAAACGTTTGGATACAATCAATGCATTCCGTAATAGTGAAAACTTACCAGAATGGATGATTCTGACTAACATTCCGGTAATACCACCTGATTTACGTCCAATGCTTCAATTGGATGGTGGTCGTTTTGCGACAAGTGATTTGAACGACTTATATCGTCGTGTTATCACTCGTAACAATCGTTTACGTAAATTGTTAGATTTGGGTACTCCAAATATTATCGTTCAAAACGAAAAGCGTATGTTACAGGAATCTGTAGATGCTTTAATTGACAATGGTCGTCGTTCAAAACCAATTACAGGTGCTGGTGGACGTGCATTAAAATCATTGTCTCATTCATTAAAAGGTAAACAAGGTCGTTTCCGTCAGAACTTATTAGGTAAGCGTGTTGACTTCTCTGGTCGTTCTGTAATTGCCGTTGGACCAGATTTGAAAATGTACCAATGTGGTATTCCACGTGAAATGGCAGTTAACTTGTTTAAACCATTTATCATTAATGAAATCGTAAACCAAGGATTAGCACAAAATCCTAAAAATGCAGAAAAATTAATCGAACGTCGTGATCCTCGTATCTGGGACGTTGTTGAAACTGTAATCGACGGATATCCTGTATTAATGAACCGTGCACCTACATTACACCGTTTGGGTATTCAGGCCTTCTTGCCTAAATTAGTAGAAGGACGTGCAATGCGTCTTCACCCATTAGTATGTACTGCGTTCAACGCCGACTTCGATGGTGACCAGATGGCCATCCACGTTCCATTAGGAGAAGAAGCTCGTGCTGAAGCATTAGTTATGATGCTTGGTTCTCACAATATCTTAGGTCCTAAAGATGGTAAACCTATCGTTACGCCAGGACAGGATATGGTTATGGGTAACTTCTATTTAACAATGGAAGAAACAAAAGAAGAATTCTTTGCAGAAGCTAAACACTACGAAGAAGTTGGCTGCCCATTAGAAGCAGCTCACTGGCACCGTTTTGGTGAAAGTGAAGGGCATGTATACACAGATGAAGATGAAGTTATGATGGCATACCAGTCGAAACAAGTTCATCTTCACACTCGTATCGCATTGCCTGTATGCAATATGCATAAAACATCGTTTGATGAAAAACATAAAAATGATTATTTAATTACAACAGTTGGTAAGATTGTGTTCAACTCAATGTTCCCTGAAGATTTCCCATATATTAATGAGGTATCAAAAGAAAACTTTATTAGTACTCCTGATAAATACTTTATTGCTCCAGGACAAAACATTAAAGAATACATCGAAGCTATGCCTTTAGTTGAAGCGGTTAAGAAAAAAGATTTAGGTAAAGTTATTGCCGAAGTCTTCAAACGTTATGATGCGGATCAAACTGCTGAAATTCTTGACCAAATCAAATCTTTAGGATTTGAATATTCAACAGTAGCTGGTATTACAGTTGCCTTGTCAGATATCGAAGTGGCTCCTCACAAAGATGAATATATCGATGAGGGTCGTGTTAAAGCCGATCAGTTGAAACACTTACAACGTAAAGGTATGTTGACAATGGAAGAATGGGAACGTCACTTATCTAAGATGTGGGATGATCAAAAAGACAAGATCGTAACATCATTGATGAAAAACTTGCCTCGTAAAAACCCAATCAACATGATGGCGACTTCTGGTGCTCGTGGTAACGCGTCAAACTTT
>ERZ857998.3390-NODE-3390-length-13031-cov-2.872842_pt1 | contig 13031 bp, 10 predicted proteins | sample MGYA00519954_ERZ857998 | MGnify/ENA primary metagenome ERZ857998 (study PRJEB31778, sample SAMEA3449424) | human gut metagenome | biome: human gut; feature: human-associated habitat; material: faeces | place: United Kingdom | collected 2010/2012 ...
AGGCCATTTCGAACCGCTGCGCCATTATGCGGAGGTGCATCTGATAATGGAGCCCATGCCGCGCGGCAGCGGCATAGTCGTGGACAGCATCTGTCCGGAAGACGGGCTTGACCGCAACTGGCAGCGGCTGATACTCGGCCATGTGCTCGAAAAGCAGCACCTTGGCGTGCTGACAGGCTCGCCGCTGACGGATGTGAAGATGACGCTTGCCGCCGGACGGGCGCACCTGAAGCACACCGAGGGCGGAGACTTTCGTCAGGCGACCTACCGCGCGATACGGCAGGGGCTCATGCAGGCAAAATCGGTGCTGCTCGAGCCGTGGTACGCGTTTTCGATAGAGCTGCCGCCGGAGCTGATAGGGCGCGCGATAAGCGACGTGCGCCAGATGTCCGGCAGCTTCACGGGGCCTGACGACGCGGGCGGAATGCTGCGCATCGAGGGCAGCGCGCCAGTGTCGGAGATGAACGGCTACGCAAGCGAAGTGGCGGCATATTCCGGCGGACGCGGCAAATTTTCCTGCCGCGTGGAGGGATACCACCCGTGTCACAACGAAAAAGATGTTATTGTGGAGATGGACTACGACGCGGAGAGCGACGTGGAGAACACTGCGGATTCCGTGTTCTGCGCCCACGGCGGCGGCTTCAACGTCCGCTGGGACAAGGTTCCGGAATACATGCACCTTGAAAGCTGCCTGAAAAAGCAGGAGACTCCCGCGCCGGTCAGGCGGTACCGCAGCCTCAGCATCGACGAGCGGGAGCTTGAAGCGATAATGGAGCGCGAGTTCGGCCCCATAAAGCGGCCGGAATACCGCGCACCGGCGGTGAACTCCGCGCCTGCGCGACCGATCGTGCCGCCGAAGAAGCAGTATATAATAGTAGACGGCTATAACCTCATCTTCGCGTCGCAGGAGCTTTCGGCGCTTGCGCGGGAAAAGCTTGGCCTTGCGCGCGGACGGCTGATGGATATGCTGTCGAATTACTGCGGCTTTACAAAACGCGAGCTGGTGCTGGTGTTTGACGGCTTCCGCACCCCCGGCAACCCCGGCTCGCGCGAGGAGTACCACAATATACACGTCGCCTTCACCAAGGACGGCGAGACGGCGGACGCGTATATCGAGCGCTTTGCAGATAACATCGGAAAGAATTATGACGTCCGCGTCGTCACGAACGACAATCTCATCAGGCTCTCGGCGCTGCGTTCCGGCGTCCTGCGCACCTCGTCGGACGAGTTTGCGCTGGAGGTGCGGGACGTGCTGGAGCAGATAGACGCGCTGCTGAAAAAGACAAACTACGGCGCACACAAATACAGACTGGAACTGGACAGAACTGAAAATGGAGAAAAATGAACTTCTGCGCCGCATGGAGGATCTGTGCGAGCGCGCCGAGCGCAGCGGCACGGTCTGCTCCAGCGGGTATCTCAGCCCCGCCGAGCGGTATCAGACCGAGAAATGGGCGAAGCGGCGCGGCTGCACCGTGGTGTTTTCCGGCGGCGGAGCCGACTGCGAGCGGACGGCGGCGTTTTTCCTGCCGGAATATATGAGCGCCGAGGACTTTGACCCGTCGGAGCACTTCGCGGCGATAAAGCTGACCGCGCATTTCGGCGAGCCGGGGCATCGGGACTATATGGGCGCGGTGCTGGGCATGGGCGTCGGCCGCGAGTGGGTCGGCGATATCTGCGTCATGGGCGACACGGCGTATATCTTCTGCCTGCCCAGCGTGCACCGGCACCTGCTGAGTATCGACAAGGTCGGACGCTGCGGGGTCACGGCGGAGAATATCGCGCCGGAGGACGTTCCGCAGGCGAAGCGCGAGGTGAAGGAAAAGAGCTTTTCCGTCATGTCGATGCGGCTTGACGCGGTGACGGCGGGAATGTTTGACCTCAGCCGCACCGAGGCCGCAAGGGAGATACGCCTCGGAAACGTCAGCCTTAACTATGAACCGACCGAGAAGCCCGACGCGCAGATATCGGCGGGGGATATAATTTCCCTGCGCGGCGCGGGCAAGGGCAGCGTCACCGGCACCGGCGGCACCTCACGCAAAGGACGGCTTTTCGTCTACGCGGAAATACTGAAGTGATGCGGGCATTGGAGAACGCATATGAAAACTGATTGTCTTGCCGGAATACAGCAATTTCTACTTGAAAAGGGCTTCAAACGCCGCGGGTATATATTTTATAGAATCATGGACGATATTGCACAGCTCGTCTCGTTCGATAAAGCATCTTTTATATATTGCACGTGCTGTATGATGCCGCTGTACATTCCGAATGACTTCATATATTACACTTATGGCAGCCGGATGGCGGCTCGTTTGCGTGCCGAAGACTGCGCAGACGCGGAGATAATGCGCGAGTGGACAGAACAGCTTGCCCGTGAGTTTGAAGATAATGCTCTGCCGTTTTTCTCGTCGACAGACAGCCCGAAAAAGCTGCTGAGATTGAGCGGGGATGCGAAGAAATTTATGCACTGTCCGCCGGACGCGTTGGCGGAACTTGAGGCTTTTACAAGAGCATATCTTGACCTGCGCGGTGTCAGTGCAGCTGCCGACAAAGCGATGAAACTTGCAGAGAAAGCAGGATGCTATACAGCGGGAGTTTTAGAACAGCGCAGAGCAAGATTTGGAAGTTTGAAAACGGAAAATAAAACAGAATACTTCCAAGGCATAATTGCCGCACAAAAGCGGCTGTTTGCCGAATAATATAAAATTTTACATAAGGAGACAGCACAATGAAAGCCTACGAAAGATTTATCACCTATGTCAAGACCCACACCGCAAGCTCCGAGACCTCGGAGAGCGTACCGAGCAGCGACTGCCAGTTCACACTGTGCCACATGCTGGCCGACGAGATGCGCGCGCTTGGGCTGGAGGGCGTATATGAGGACGAGCACGCCTATGTTTACGGCTTCATCCCCGCGAGCGAGGGCTATGAGGACAAGCCCTGCATCGGCTTCATCGCCCATCTTGACACCATACCCGACTTCCCCGGCGAGAACGTTCAGCCGCAGCTTATCGAGAACTATGACGGCGGCAACGTCGTCCTCGGCACGAGCGGGCGCAGCCTGACGGTCGAAAAGTTCCCGCATCTGCCATCCCTCAAGGGTCAGACCCTCATCACCACCGACGGCACCACCGTTCTCGGCGCGGACGACAAGGCCGGCATCGCCGCGATAATGACCGCTGCTGAGCGCATCATAAACGAGAAGCGCCCGCATGGCCGCGTTGCCGTGTGCTTCACGCCCGACGAGGAGATCGGCCACGGCGCGGCGCTGCTCGACCTTGAGCGGCTGGGCGCGGACTTTGCCTACACCGTTGACGGCGAGGAGCTGAGCGAGATAAACTACGAGACCTTCAACGCCGCGTCGGCGAAGTGGGAGGTCAACGGCTTCAACATCCATCCGGGCAGCGCGAAGAACATGATGATAAACGCAAGCCTCGTGGCCATGGAGATAAACTCCATGCTCCCATCCGGCGACACTCCGGCGCACACCGAGGGCTACGAGGGCTTCTTCCACCTGACCGACATGAGCGGCACGGTAGAAAAGGCGATGCTGAGCTACATCATCCGCGACCATATCGCCGCGTCCTTCGACCAGCGCATAAAGACGATGGAGCATATTGAAAAGCTCATAAACGAGAAGTACGGCGAGGGCACCGCGAAGCTGACCGTGCGCCAGCAGTACAGGAACAAGCGCGAGCTTATCGGCGAACACATGGAGATCGTCGAGCTTGCGGAGCGCGCGCTGCGCCGCGAGGGCATCGAGCCTGTCACCGCGCCTGTCCGCGGCGGCACCGACGGCTCGCAGCTGTCCTTCCGGGGCCTGCCCTGCCCCAACCTGGGCACCGGGGGCTACGGCTTCCACGGCCCCTATGAGCACATAACTGCTGAGCACCTTGAAACCTCGGCAAATATTGTCCTGAACATAATCGACGAGAATCTGGAATAACAAAGCGCAAATTCAAAAAATCTCACACTTATAAGGAGAGATGAGAATGAAGAGCAGGCTTGGAGTAAGGAACTGGATCACGCTGATACTAATTGGCCTGTTCGGGCAGTTCGCGTGGACGATAGAGAACATGTATTTCAACGTGTTCCTCTATAACACCATCAGCACCGACCCCGGCTATATTGCCGCGATGGTCGGCTGGTCTGCCGCCGCCGCGACGGTGACGACGCTTCTCATGGGGGCGCTGTCGGACCGTGTCGGCAAGCGCAAGGCATTCATCTGCGCGGGCTACATACTCTGGGACTCTCGACCGCCGCTTTCGGCTACATTACACCTGAGAACGCGGGGCGGCTTTTCCCCGCGGCGAACGCGTCTGCGGCTGCGGCGGTGATGGTGGTCGTGCTCGACTGCGTGATGACCTTCTTCGGCAGCACCGCGAACGACGCGGCTTTCAACGCCTACGTCACGGATATCACCGACAGTGACAACCGCGGCCGCGTGGAGAGCGTGCTGGCGATACTGCCGCTCATCTCCATGCTGATAATCTTCGGCGGCTTTGACGGGCTGACCCAGCAAGGAAAATGGCGCGAGTTTTTCAACATCTTCGGCGTCTCGGTATCCGCCGTCGGACTCGTGTCGCTCGTGCTGATCAAGGATTCGCCGCGGCTCACGCCGAGGCGGGACAGCTATTTCAAAAACCTGCTCTACGGCCTGCGCCCCTCTGTTGTGCGTGAGAATCCGCAGCTTTACCTGTCCTTCGCGGCTTTCAGCGTTTTCTCGATCGCCGTGCAGGTGTTCTTCCCATACCTGATAATCTATATCCAGAACTATCTCGGCATCAAGGACTATGCGATAGTCCTCGGCGTGGTGCTGATATTCGCAAGCGTTGTGAGCGTCGTCTCCGGCAGATTTATCGATCGGGTCGGCAAAATGCGCTTCACCGTGCCCGCGGCGGCCATCATGCTCATCGGCCTTGCGGCGATGTACTTCGTGCGCGGAAATGCCGGAGTTATGGTCGCGGGCAGCGTGATGATGAGCGGGTACATGATGATGTCCGCCGCACTCGGCGCGAATATCCGCGACTGGACGCCAAAGGACAAGGCCGGGCATTTCCAGGGTATCCGCATGATATTTGCGGTCATGCTGCCGATGATAATCGGCCCCGCGATTGGCGCGGAGGTCATCCGCAATTCCGACAGCACCTATATGGAGCTTGGCCAGCTCAAGACCGTGCCTACGCCGGGGATATTCCTCGCGGCCGCGGCAGTCCTGCTGCTGACGGCGGTGCCCGTGCTGATGCTGAGAAAAAGCGAAAAAAAGAGATAAGGCGAACGAGATGAAAGATGCGATATTTCAATTCCCGACGGACGGAACTCCGGCGGAGTGCGAACAGATAAAATGCGGCCACATAAACCAGACCTACCTGATAACGACCGATACGTGTGCAAAATATGTCCTGCAATGGGTCAATCAGTATGTTTTCCCGAACGTTGACGCGATAATGGGCAACATGTCCGCGATAAGCGCATATCTGCGCAGGCAGAACGAGCGGATGTCCATGATAAGCTATATAGACACGCGCGACGGCAGAAACTATTATGACGACGGCGAGGGCGGCTGCTGGCGGTTTGTCGATAACAGCATATGCCTCCAGAGCGCAGAAACCCCGTCGGACTTCTACGAGAGTGCGCGGGCGCGGGACGAACGAGGTTCGCGGCGCGGGCGGACAGGCGGTCTACGGCGCGCTGCGCGCGAACGCCGTCGCCGCGGCGGATGAATTGACCGCACTCGGCTGCGACTGGGCGCGCGTGGAGAGCATACAGTTTGATTTTGAGGCCGACACGGACGGAAGCGTCCGCTGCACGCGCCAGACGCTGACGGACGCGGACGGTCTGACCGCCGTGAACCTCCGCCCGGAGACGGTGTACGTCGCCGACGGGTGCACGCTCATCCCGGTCAGCGCCGGGCGCGCCGCCGTGAGCTTCACCAACGCCCTTGGAGACAGCCTCCAGCGGCTGAGCATACGTGTCACGGACGCGGGCGGCGCGCTGACGGTGGAATGCCTTTGCCCGGAATGCAATGAGGATCAGGGTTCGACGCTGCATATGCGCGCCTGCGGGCATTATGCGTGCTCCCCCGGCTTTGACGTGGCGGCGCACTCCGTTCCCGAGTGCGGCATCGCGGGGCACTGCACGGTAGACGGCGCGGCGCACGGCAAGTGCCGCAACTGCCAGAAGCCGCTGTGCAATGGTGAAGATCACGGCGTGGGCGTTTGCCAGCATGAGCATATGTGGGTGCAGAAGAGCTACACCGCCGCCACCGCCACAACGGACGGACACTCCGTCGCGGAATGCATGACCTGCGGCATAGTGTACGAGCAGGTATTCCCGGCAACCGGCGGGTGAGAAAGGCTTTATCAAGATGAGCAAGGGCAAATTCGACATAAAAACCATATTGGACATTCCCCGCTGGGAGGCGGTGCAGGATCAGCTTGCAAAGGCGACGGGCACCGCTATAATCACGATAGACTACAAGGGGACACCCATCACGAAGCACAGCATGCGCACGGATTTTTGCAACATCATCCGCGAAAACCCCATATCCCGCAAACGCTGCCAGAAGTGCGACTCGCTCGCCGGGCTGGAGGCGGTACGCCTCAATCAGCCGTTCATCTATCTGTGCCACTGCGGCATTGTGGACGTCGCCGTGCCGATAACCGTGGGCGATCAATACCTCGGCGCGGTGATGTTCGGGCAGGTGCGCATCTCGAACGGCTCCGACGCGGGAGTGGAGCGCCTTGTCAACGAGATAAGCTCATTCCACACCGACAATGTGGTGAGCGCCCTGCAGCCCGATCTGCGCGAGCTGTACCAGCGTCTGCCGGAGATGGAGTATGAGCGCATACGCGGCATCGCGGAAATGATAAACGCCATTGTGCAGTATATCGTCGCCCGCGCCGTGGACAACCGCGCTCGGATGATGAGCTATGAATGGCGGCTGAGAAGTCTTCCGGGCGATGCTCCCGCTGTCGGCGCCGACGCCCCTGTGGAGATACACGCGCTTACCAGCGCGGAGGAGCACATCAGCGCGGAAGAGACCGTGCAGAAAAGCAGCGTGGTATACCCCGCCGTCGTATACATAGAAGAGCACCTGCACGAGATGATACCCATGCACGAAATGGCATCGCTCTGCCACCTGAGCCGCAGCTATTTTTCGCGCCTTTTCCAGCACGACATAGGCGAGAATTACACCGACTACGTCAACCGCCGCAAGGTGGAGCGCGCAAAGGAGCTGCTGCGCGGCACGCCCGACAGCGTGAGCGCCATCGCCTCCGCGCTCGGCTTTTTGGATGTGAGCTATTTTGTCAAGCTCTTCAAGCGTTTCGAGGGCGTGACCCCGCTGACATACCGAAAGCTAAAGAGGAGTAGCAGCGCTGCCCCCCCGTAGGAAAAATTTAGCATATATTGCATTGTCGATGCACGATATAAAAAACAGCACGGAATGTCAGCAAGCATTCCGTGCTGTTTTTTTGTCGTCGTCCACCCATGCGGGCGTATGCCGCGGTTAGGCGCGCTGTTGTGGCATTTGTACAAATTCAATAAAACATTTTTGTAAATGATAATATTTTGTCAAATAATAAGCTCACATTTGCCGTATTTTGCACAATAGCACCACAAAATTATTCTAAAATGTACGGACTGTGAATAATGACAATCAGCAAAATGACGGATAGAATGAAGCCGAAGTTTGAGAGATAAGTGATAGTGCTAACATCTCTCCACGCAAAAAAAGAGAATGAAAGGAAGAAAGGAATGAGTAAATCAGCAAAAAAAGTGTTTTGTATCGCGCTGGTTCTGATACTGGTGAGCTGCATTTTTGCCTCTCTGATTCAAACCGATTTTGGCAAGGTTCAGATTACCACCGTCAACATTGTCACAGACAGCGGTTCAACACTATGCGGTCATCTTTATAGACCTAAGGACGCGACCGCAGAGAATCCATTACCCGGCATCGTTACCTGCCACGGCAATTACAACAACAAGGAAATGCAGGACATTAACGCGATCGAGCTATCTCGGCGCGGTTATGTTGTACTTAATGTCGATGAATACCGTCATGGACATTCAAGCCCAGCAGACTTTGAGACGTGGCATATGACCTCCGTTGATGCTGTTGACTATCTCTATGAGCTTGATTTCGTTGATCAGTCTCTTATAGGTGTCACCGGACATTCAAGAGGCGCAAAAATGGCAAATGAAGCCATGAAAGAAAATCTCATCCGCGCTGCCGCTGGTCAGCCCATGAAGCTGAAAGCGGTTCTGCTTGTCGGGTCTGCACCTTGGTTTGACAGCTTCAAGCTTGAAGATGCTACTGTAGGCGGAAGTTCTTCCACTGGTCAGAGTTTTACCCTTACGAGTGAGCTTGAAGCACTCATGGAAGAAATAAACGCACCTGTTGATCTCGCAGTAAACTATGGTCTCATATACGCTTCCTGTGACGAATGGAACACGATGTGCGACAGCGTTGGAGGAGATGTACGTCGCTTCCTTGAAAGCGACAAAGCTGTTGACTTTGTCGATCAGGTTGGCGCCGGTCTTGAGCACGGTCAGAAAGTAGAAGACGGCAAATTCTATTACGGCGAGATCGATGGAGAGACTTACAGCCGTGTGATTTTCGTTAACAAGGAAATACACCCACTCAATCATTTTTCCAAGGCATCCGCCGCTGATCTTATTACCTATTTCTATACCACACTCGGTGTACCAGCCGGGCATGAAGAAATTATAAACACCAATCAAGTCTGGCTCATCAAAGAGATAATTAACCTCATCGGTCTCATCGGTCTCTTTATGCTTATCTATCCTCTTGCCTGTGCTTTTATGAAACTCCCATTCTTCTCCGAACTCGCTGCCGCTGAAAAGCCGCGCAAGCTCCCCGGATTCACAGACAGCAAGGACAAGCTTATATACTGGCTTCAGTGGATTTTGTATGCGGCAATACCTCCGTTGCTTCTCTTCCCTGTTGAATACAAGTGGGTCGGCGCAGGCAGCGGCGCTCCCAGTACATACAACAACTTCTTTGGGCAGCCCAATACAAACGAGCTGGTTGTATGGTCTCTCTGCATAACCGTCCTCTCCCTCATCGTCTATATCTTGATGTTCAAATTCTACTACGCGAAGAGAGGCAGAACAGTTGATGATATTGGTGTCAGAATCTCCACAAAGGGATTCTTCAAAAGTCTGCTGCTCTCAGTCCTCGTTGTAGCAATCCTTTACTACATAGTGTTCCTTGCAGACTTTCTCTTCAAGGTTGACTTTAGAATATGGGTCATTGCTGTAAAGACATTCGAGCCCATGCATCTTGTTCTTGCGCTGACCTATGTTATCGGGTTTACGGTATTCTACATCGGCAACTCGCTGTTCACTAACAGCAACCGTATTGAGGGATGGGCAGAATGGAAAGTCCTTCTCGTAAGCTGCATTGGCAATATATTGGGTATATCCATAATCATTGCGTTCCAGTATATAACGTTTGCCTCAACAGGGCATCTCCCGCTCAACGCAATGCGTGTTGTGAATCTTTTCCCGCTTGTTGTTCTTATCCCCGTTGCCACAATCATAGGGCGAAAGTTCTACGATAAAACCGGCAATATTTATCTCGGCGGTATGGTAATGGGTATATTCTACACAATTGTTACTGTCGCAAACACCAGAACAGACGGTTTCTGGCTCATGTAAGTTACCGCCAATCTTGTTCACTCCTTTTGCGCTGGGGAACGTCGCTCGCGGCGTTCCCCTTTCCACTGCGTTTTTTCACAATTATCTATTCTTAATCCTTGAAAAATTCATACAAACACGCTATAATAAGCAGCATGAAACAATACTGTTAATGCAAGCAACAAACGGAGGATATGACAATGATACTTGACTGCACAAAGTACACCGGTGTCTGCGAATGCGGACGCGACCATGAGCTTCGCACCAAGCTCGTCGTATGCGAATACGGCGCGCTCAAAAATTTCGACAAATACATGGACGACTGCGGCCTCACCGGCTTCCGCACTGTCATCTATGATACGAACACCTATAACCTGCCCACCATGCACCATGTCCGTGCCGACCAGGAAATAGTCCTTGAGGCACAGGGACTGCACAGCGAGAAAGGACTCATCGAGAACATGATGACCATGCTCGAGCGCAAGCCCGACTACATCGTCGTTGTCGGCGGCGGCACGCTGATGGACTTCGGCCGTTACAGCGCATGGAAGCTCGGCATCCCCTTTGTCGCTATCCCCACCATCGTCTCCTCCGACGGCTTCACCGCGGACATCTGCTCCATCATCATCGACGGCCAGAAGAAGTCCATCCCCATGCAGGCGGCGGACGCTGTCATCTGCGACATCAACATCGTCTCCGGCGCGCCCCGCTTCCTGACCATCGCGGGCGTGCAGGATATCCTCGCAAAGTACGTCTCCATCGCTGACTGGAAGATAGCCCACATTGTCTCCGGCGAATACTTCTGCCCCAAGGTGTGCGCAATGGCTCAGGAAGCGCTGGACATCATGGCGCGCTGCGCAAACGACCTTGCCGAGGGCAAGGAGCCTGACTACGAGGCCATGGCCTACACTCAGATGCTCTCCGGCCTGACCATGCAGATCCTCTCCAACAGCCGCGCGGCATCCGGTGCGGAGCACCTTGTCGCCCACCTAGTCGAGATGAAGCCCAAGGGATTCAAGAACGCCCACGGCATGCACGGCGAGTGCGTCGGCATCGGCACCATCATGTGCGCACGCGCATATCACGAGCTTGCAAAGCGCGACACCATCGAGGTCAAGCCCTACGAGCCGCTGGATCCGGCATGGGTGCGCGACGTGTTCGGCGACCTGGCCGACGGCATCTTCAAGGAGAACGAGAACGACGTTCTCAAGACCTTCCCGCCCGAGAACATCAAGGAGCACTGGCAGGAGATCCGCGACGTTATTGCGACTATTCCCACCGCAGAAGAGCTTATCGACCTCTACACTAAGATCGGCGCGAAGCACTCCCTCGCGGAGCTTGATATCGATGAGAGCATCCGCGGCGAGTTCCTCGACATTTCCTCCGCAATCCGCAACCGCCTGACCTTTGCGAGAATGACCAGACTCATCGTCAAGTAAAGTCGCTCATATCTGAATAAACGGAGTTGAAGCTATGAAGTATATTATGGCTCTCGATCAGGGCACTACCAGCTCCCGCTGCATCCTTTTTGACCACGCAGGCAATATCTGCGCGAGCGTACAGAAGGAGTTCAGGCAGATATTCCCGCAGCCGGGCTGGGTGGAACACAACGCCGCAGAGATCTGGGATACGACGCTGGAGGTCTCCCGCGCCGCGATGGATAAGCTCGGCGTGACGGCGGCGGACATTGCCGCCATCGGCATCACAAACCAGCGCGAGACCTCCGTCATCTGGGACAAGGCCACCGGCGAGCCTATTGCAAACGCCATCGTCTGGCAGTGCCGCCGCACCGCGCCCATCATCGACAAGCTTGTTGCCGAAGGCTACGGCGACATGATCTGCGAAAAGACCGGACTTGTGCCTGACGCGTACTTCTCCGGCAGCAAAATAAAGTGGCTGCTCGACAACGTCCCCGGTGCGCGCGAACGCGCCGAGCGCGGCGAGCTGCTGTTCGGAACCATCGACACATGGCTCATCTGGAAGCTGACGGGCGGCCGTGTCCACGTGACCGATTACACCAATGCCAGCCGCACGATGCTCTTCAATATCCATGAGCTGTGCTGGGACAAGGCTCTGCTTGAGCTGCTGGACATTCCGGAGAGCCTCCTGCCTGAGGTGAAACCCTCCAGCCCTGTCTACGGCAAGACCGAGTTCGAGCTGTACGGCGGCGAGATACCGATCGCCGGAGCCGGCGGAGACCAGCAGTGCGCGCTGTTCGGCCAGTGCTGCTTCGAGCCGGGCACCATGAAAAATACCTACGGAACCGGTTGCTTCATGCTCATGAACACCGGCCGCGAGCCGGTCAAGAGCGTGAACGGCCTTGTGACGTCCATCGCTGTCGGCTTTGAGGATCACGTTGAATACGCCCTTGAGGGCAGCATCTTCGTGGCGGGCGCTGCGGTGCAGTGGCTGCGCGACGAGCTGGGCGTGATATCCGGCGCGGCGGAGAGCCAGCAGTACGCCGAGGCGGTGCCGGACACTGCGGGCGGCTATGTCGTCCCCGCGTTCACCGGTATGGGCGCGCCCTACTGGAATCAGGACGCGCGCGGCGCGATAGTCGGCATCACCCGCGGCTTCAGCCGTGCGCATCTTGTGCGCGCGACGCTTGAGTCGCTGGCTTACCAGACCTATGACATTGCCCGCGCCATGGAGCAGGACAGCTGCATCCCCATCCGCGAGCTGAAGGTCGACGGCGGCGCCTGCGCCAACAATTTCCTCATGCAGTTCCAGTCAGACGTGATACAGGCTCCCGTGCGCCGCCCGATGTGCGTCGAGACGACGGCGATGGGCGCGGCTTACCTCGCCGGGCTCGCGGTGGGATACTGGAAGACGAAGGACGACGTCCTAAGCAACTGGGCCATCGACAACGAATTCAAGCCGGAGATGTGCCCCGAGAAGGCGGACAAACTTATCAGCGGCTGGAAAAAGGCGGTCAGGTGCTCCTTCGGCTGGGCCAAGGACTGACCGGCACAGACAACCGGTTCCAGCAACGGCGGTACAAAAACAAAAGTTTCATATCACGCCGCGCCGCGGCGAATATTACATCGTCGACAAAAAATACGCCGGCTGTTTCAACGCCGCGATATTCCAGCTCCCGACAAAAATGGGAAAGGGCATCCTCGTCGCCCCGACCGTGGACGGCGCTAAGAGGAACGACGGGACAGCTCCCCGTCCATATCGGGGATATCATGATAAAGGGAGTCTGCGGAACGGAGGCGGATGTCGTAGCGACAAAAGAACTATACTAAAATGCAAAAATTTCAATATATCAACTGAGGCGAGCGGCATAAATTCTCCGCCTCCGGCTATTTTTATGTGTCAAAAAGGATTTTTTATGTTATAAATATTGGTAATGTACCATTTTGAATTGC
>ERZ857998.3393-NODE-3393-length-13024-cov-9.602514_pt1 | contig 13024 bp, 16 predicted proteins | sample MGYA00519954_ERZ857998 | MGnify/ENA primary metagenome ERZ857998 (study PRJEB31778, sample SAMEA3449424) | human gut metagenome | biome: human gut; feature: human-associated habitat; material: faeces | place: United Kingdom | collected 2010/2012 ...
GCATATAAGTTTAGTGCAGCAGGAACAAAAGAAAATGTAATATCAACAGGAACAAGTAGTGATCCATACACACTTGGATTATAAATGTAAAATAAAAGAATTAGTTGCTAATTCTTTTTAAATGTCTTGTAAGAGTTTCAGGTACTTGTTTACTTTCTAATTCTTTAAGTTTAGGAATTGTTGATAAATCTGTACCTAAATTAGTCATATAAATTGTTTTATTTGATGTATCGTTTATGTAATCATTTTTAATATCAATAATATAGTTTGGATTAAATAGTTCATATCTAAATGAAACATTATCTTGATTTAATTTTAAACTATCTTCAACAATATAATTTACATCTATATCACTATATTGTTTATTTAAGTTAACAATGGAATTACCATGTTTTATTAATTTAAATGTAAATATTAATCTTTTATCAGGAAATTTTATATTATCTATATTTAAGCTATGTAGTAGTTTCATATTATTAATATATGTATCTATATTTTCTATTGAATGTTCAACATTTTCTTTAAAATATTTATTTTCTATAGGTAATCTTGTTTTTAAATTTCTTAGAAATTCAATTACTTTCTTATTATCTTTTAATAATTTTTTTAATAAATCATTATTTTCAAATAGAAATAAATTTAATAAATCTTTTTCTTCTAAATGTTTATAATCTTCAAGAAAAATTAATAAACTTTCATTACCATGTTCTTTTATAAATTCAAATAGTTTTAAATAACTTAATGGTTCTTTTTCCATATTAGACTCCTTATTTATATGTTTCTTCTTTTAAGTTGGAAATATTATAATTCATTATTGAAATATAGTCTTCATTTTTATTTATATCTTCATCTGTAATTGTAGCTAAACTTTTAAATAATAATGTTTTTGAAGATGTTTCTTTAGTTAATTTTGTTACTAATTCATTATCTTTAGTCCATTCATTTACGAAGATATAAGATAAGGATTTATTATTTAATAAAGAAGTAGCAAGTTTTATATTACTATCTATTTCTTTACCATTATTAGTTAAGTTTATAACTTCAAAACCATATTTTTCTAAGAATTTTAATGATTCATCATATGAAATAACTTTTTTATTATTAGAGTTTTTAGCAGTTCTGTTAAGTTCTGTATCAAGTTCTGATATATCAAGTTTTAGTAGTTTATAGTTATTATTTATTTCTTGTTTTAAATAAGGATTTTCAATATAATCTGATAATTCTTGTTTAATGTTTTGTGCTAGCATTAATATATTTGAAGGATTTAACCATATATCACTTTTAGCATATGTTTCTTCTAATCCATAACTAGCATCAATTATTTTAATGTTTTTATTTTTTTGTAAAATAACTGTTGCGTATTCTCTGTCAGTACTATTTCCATTGTAAATAAGTAAATCGTTATTACTAAAGTCTTTTAATTGTTTATTAGTTAGTTTATATTCATTAATATCTACACCATTTGGATAAATACTTTTAATGTTAGCACTTTCGCCATATAATCTTTTTGTTACATATTCAATTGGATAAATCGTAGTAATAATATTTATTCCTTCCATATCATATCTTTTAATACATCCGGTAAGTAATGTTATTGTTATAATTAACAATATTGTTAATATCTTTTTTTTCATAATTTTTTCTCCTTTTTTGGTACAGGATCATAACCTGGTTTAGACCATGGACCACATTTTAATAATCTTTTTATTGTCAAATAAGTTCCTTTAAAAAAACCATAAGTTTGGTATGATTCGATTGCATAGTTCGAACAAGTAGGTGTGAATTTACACATATTATGCCAAGGACCTGGTATTTTTTGATAAATTTTTATAAAAAAAATCGCAAGGTGTTTCATATCTTTCACCAATATTATTTTACTATTAAATTTAAAATTTATCAATTATAAGTTCTAATTTTTATAAAAATATGGTAAGATTAAGTAAGAAAGGAGAATTTAAATTGGAAGAGTTATTAAATAAAATAGGAGTAGTACCTAATAATATAAAGCTATATTATCAAGCTTTTACTCATTCATCTTATTCATTTGAACATATACATACTGAATCTTATGAAAGATTAGAGTTTTTAGGAGATGCAATCGTAGATTTAGTTGTTTCTGATTACTTATATAATAGCAAATTATATAAAGAAGGAGAAATGACTAAAATAAGGGCTAGCTATGTTTGCGAAAATGCGTTATATGAATATGGTATGGATTTAGGATTTAGTAATTACATAAAAGTAGGACATGGGGAAATAGTAACTGGAGGAAAATATAAAAAAGCCATAGTTGCTGATGTATTTGAAGCTCTTATGGGAGCGATATATTTAGACTTGGGTTATGAGAAAGTTAAAGAAGTTGCACTTAATATAATTGTTCCTTATATTGAAGATAAAAGTAAAGTATTTTTTAGTGATTATAAAAGTGCTCTTCAAGAAGCAGTACAAACTGATAAAAAATCTATGGAATATGTTTTACTTGAAGAAAGTGGACCTTCACATCATAAATATTTTAAAGTTGAGGTAAAAGTAGATGATATTGTATATGGTGTTGGTGAAGGTGGAAGTAAAAAAGAAGCAGAACAAAATGCTGCAAAAAAAGCGCTAGAATTATTAGCAAATAAATAAGAAAAGAGGTAGTATATGAATTTTTTAACTGTAGCAGAAAGTATTAATAAGATATTTTATAGTTATGATTATAACATTTTAAGTTTTTTACATAAACTTGCTGAGAGTTTAGGAAACTTTTTAACTCCATTATTTAATTTTTTAAGCTTAATAACAGAAAAAGGGATATTATTACTTTTAATAGCAATAATATTAATGTTATTTAAAAAAACAAGAAAAGTTGGAATATGTATGTTTGGGGCAGTTTGCTGTGGTGCAATTATAACTAATTTTATTTTAAAAGATTTAATTGCTAGACCAAGACCTTTCATAGATGAAACTAGTATTTTTAATACATGGTGGAAGTTTGTTGGAAGTGTTAATGAAAGTGAATTTAGCTTTCCATCAGGACATGCTACAAGTGTTGCCGCAGGAATGATAAGTATTATGTTATTATGTAAAAGTAAGAAAAAATATTTATGTATTATACCTATTATTTTAATAGGAATGGCTAGAAATTATTTGATGGTTCACTATCCAAGTGATGTTTTATTTGGAATAATCGTAGGATTAATCTCGGCATTTATCGCATATTTAATAACAAATCTTATCTATAAATTGTTAGAAAAATATAGTGATAAGACTTTTTGTAAATTTATTCTTAAATTTGATTTAAAAAAATTACTTTTTGATGAATAAAATAATTGTTTTTGCATAATATAATAATGTCATGAGGAATTTATGACATAACTCAAGGAAAAAATCCTTGAGTTTTCTTTATTTTTTATTATTTTTTTGATAAAATATAATATGTAATTGAAAGGATGATAAATATGTTTGAAACACTTAGTGATAGATTACAAAATGCAATAAAAAATATAAAAGGTTATGGAAAAATAACTGAAGAAAATATAGATTCAATGGTAAGAGAAGTTAGACTTGCTCTTCTTGAAGCTGATGTTAATTATAAGGTAGTAAAAGAATTTACTAGTGCTGTTCGTGAAAAAGCTTTAGGAGAAGAAGTTAAAAAAAGTTTAACACCTGGAGAGATGTTTGTAGGAATAATAAGAGATTCTTTAGTAGAACTTCTTGGAGGTGTTAATACACCTTTAAATTTAAATGGTAATCCTGCTTGTTTAATGCTTGTGGGTCTTCAAGGAAGTGGTAAAACAACAACAATTGGGAAACTTGCTAATTTATTAAGAAAAAAACATAATAAAAAACCACTTTTAGTGGCTTGTGATATATATAGACCTGCCGCAATAGAACAATTAAAACAAATAGGAAAAGAACTTAATATACCTGTGTATTCTGAAGATAGTAAAGATGCTGTTAGTATTGCTAAAAATGGTGTTTGTTATGCTAAAGAAAATGGATATGATTATGTTTTAATAGATACAGCAGGTAGACTTCATATAGATGATAATTTAATGGAAGAGTTACAAAACATAAAACAGGAAGTAAAACCAGAAGAAACATTACTTGTAATTGATTCGATGATGGGACAAGATGCGATTAATGTAATAACAGGTTTTAATTCAAAAATAGATTTAACAGGCGTAATTTTAACAAAACTTGATGGTGATACAAGGGGAGGAGTTGCTTTATCAGTTAGACATTTAACTAATGTTCCGATTAAGTTTATCGGAGATTCTGAAAAGATGGATGGAATTAGTTATTTTTATCCTGATCGTATGGCCTCTCGTATTTTGGGAATGGGTGATATTTTATCAATTGTAGATAAAGCAAATGAAGTAATTGATGAAAAAGAAGCAGAAAAATCCCTTAAAAAAATGCAAAAAGGAAAGTTTGATTTAGAAGATTTTTTATCACAAATGAAACAAATAAAAAAATTAGGACCACTTGAAAATCTTTTAAAATTAATACCCGGTGCTAGTAAAATGGGACTTAATAATGTTAATATTAACCCTAAAGACTTGGCACATATCGAAGCAATTATTTTATCAATGACCCCTTATGAAAGAAAACATCCTGAAATATTAAAGGCTTCCAGAAAAGAAAGAATTGCTAAAGGTAGTGGAAGAAATGTTATGGAAGTAAATAGATTACTTACACAGTTTGAACAATCTAAGAAAATGATGAAAATGATTTCAAATGGCAATATGAAATTACCATTTTAAAAAATGTAGCTAACCTAAAGCTACATCTAAAATCATCATAAGAGAAAATCCAATTAAAGTAAATAGGGCCATGAGCTCTTTTTTCTTGTTTGTTTGACTTTCTGGTATTAATTCTTGAACAACAACATATATCATGGCACCAGCAGCAAAGGCAAGTAAATAAGGTAGTAGATATCTAACTTTAATTACTAATAAAGCTCCGAGTACTCCCGCTATGGGTTCAACTATGCCACTTAATTGTCCTAAAAAGAATGCTTTCTTTCTTGAAAATCCTTCTCTTAAAAGAGGAAGTGAAACAGCAGTACCTTCAGGAAAATTTTGAATACCTATTCCTAATGCTAAAACACAAGCAGTTGTAGTTGTGGCACCATCAAGACCATATATAATAGATCCAAATGCTACACCAATTGCCATGCCTTCTGGAATATTGTGAAGTGTTATAGATACGACTAACATTATTGCTCTTTTTAAACTCGTTTTATCTTTTTTATCTTTCCTTTCTTTTTTAGTGGAGATTTTATCATATAATTTATCCCCAATAAAAAGAAGAATTCCTCCACCCATAAATCCAATAAAAGCAGTTAACCACGCGTTTAAATTTAAACTAGTAGCCATTTCAATTGATGGACTAATAAGTGAAAAAAAGGATGCTGCGATCATAACTCCTGCAGAAAAACCAAGCATTGCATCAAGTAAATTCTTATTTATTTTTTTAAAACAAAATACAAGCGCAGCTCCAAGTGCTGTTATACTCCATGTAAATAAAGTGGCTATTAATGTTTGCTCAATACTATTTAAATTATTAAAAAATTCTAACATAATTCCTCCAAAAACTATAATAATATATGATATTTATTAATAAATTGCTACATAGATTAAAACCTATAAATAAAAACTAGGTAATTTACTTATACATAAAATTAAATTTTTCATATCATAAAATTAGATAGGGGGATTTAAAATGTTTAATAATAGATGTGGTAGACAAAACTTTATGGCAATGCCAAGTCAAAATGGTTTAATTGATATTGATAACAATACAGGAAATATAGATATAGATTTCGCTCAAACTCAAGCAACTAATCAAAATGATACTATGACTGCAGTAACTTCTAATGCTCCAATTATGGAACCTATGCGTGAAAGAGTAGTAAACAGAACTATAGTTCATAATGTTCCACATGTTTGTCCAATAAGAACAAGAATAGTTAATCATCATGTTTATCAACATACTTATCAACCAAGTTATACTTGCTGTGAAGAAAATGTATGTGAACATGTACAATGTGGTTCTTGTTGTAACTATTAAAAGACCTTTCGGTCTTTTTCTTTTTATGTTAATAAAAACACTTTTAAAGGTGTTTTTTTATTGGTATAATATAGATATAGATAGGAAGTGATTTTTTTATGAAAGCATTAGTATTAGGTGGCGGAGGAGCTAAAGGTAGTTATGAAGTTGGAGTTTGGAAAGCATTAAATAAGCTTAATATGAAGTTTGATATTGTAACAGGTGTATCAATTGGTTCAATAAATGGAGCTTTTTATGTAGCAAATGAATATAAAAAATGTCTAAAAATGTGGCGTACAATAACTACGAATGATTTATTTGATGTTGCTATTGGAAGCAAATTATCCAAAGAAGATTTACAAAGTCTTGTAAAGCAAATGTCAACTGGAGGAATTAGTTTTGCCAATGCTGAAAAATTCCTTAAAAAGAATATTAATGAAGAAAAGGTTAGAAAATCTAAAATTAATTATGGTCTTGTTACTGTATCACTTACAAATAAAAAGCCAAGATTTTTAACTAAAGAACAAATACCATATGGAAAACTTGTTGACTACATTTGTGCAAGTTCTATTTGTTATCCTTTTGTTCATACACAAGATATAAATGATGAAAGTTTTATAGATGGAGGGTTTTATGATGGTATCCCAATTAATCTTGCAATTGATATGGGAGCAACTGAAATAGTAGCAGTTGATTTATCTGTTCTTGCTATTAATAAAAAACCAAAAGATAAAAATGTAAAAGTAGATGTTATAAAAATGAAAGATAAAACACCACTTACATTAACGTTTACTAAAGAATATGCTGATAAAAATATTAAATATGGTTATAACGATACAATGAAACATTTTAATAAGTTAGATGGAAATATATATACATTTAAGAAAAATGATTTAGATAAATCATATAATGAATTAAATAAATATTTTATTGAAATTTTAAAATCTACTATTCTAAATGAACCAAAAAATAAAATAGTAAATGAACTATTTAGTATTGCTAAGATAAATAAGTTATTTGTAAAAATAAAATATAATCATGATTTCAAAGAAGAAGTAGAAGAAGCTTTAGAACATCTTGGAATATTATTTGATATTCCTACAGAAAATATTTATTCAATAAAAAAATATAATAGAATGTTAGTAAAAAAAGTTAAAGAACTTGATTATATTAAAATAAATAAAAACTTAAAAGATAAATTTTTAATAGGATATATGTATAATAAATATATGAAAAATGAAAATAAAGAAGAAATAATAAAGGAAATGTATAATTTATCTTTAATATTTCCAAGGGAATATCTTTGTACAGTATATTTAATAGCTATATCTAAAAAGCATAGTGTACTTTTAAAAGCAGATAGTATTTATGATGATATTTTAAAAGAGTTAAATTTAAAGTAAAATACATCAGTAAAATAATTTGTCTAATTTTGTCAAATTTATTGTAAAATATTTTTAAGTGTTTTATTATAATATTGGGGAGTGTGATACATATGATATATCCTTCAATTGATAAATTATTAAATGTCGTAGATAGTAAATATCGTTTAGTCCATCTTGCAGCTTTAAGAAGCGATGATATAAGAGAAAATAATAATTTACAAAAAAATGAAGAAGATTATGTTTCTAAAAAGAATATAGGTAGGGCGCTTGAAGAAGTAGCAGACAATTTAATTATAATAAAACAACCAGATGAAAAAAAATAATCCAATTACGGATTATTTTTTTTGTGCTATTTCTTTTGTATTTTTCCAAATCATAATCATAATTAGGAAGCCTTCATAAACTAATCTAATTACGATTGGTCCAAGGATTAATATAACTAAGAATAGTAAGAAACTTACACTAATGAATGAGAATGATACTAAAATAACATAAATTGTACCAATTAAATATAAAACTTTTAAAATTGGTTCAATAATCATTATTCTAAAATCAAGTAATTCTTTTAAAGTAACAAGTTTTTTACTTAATCCTTTATTATCTTTCTTAATAAATAAGAAATAAACTAGAATTCCTCCAATAACTGCTAATACTGAAGCGATAATTCCCCAAATAGCGCTTCCTGCTAAAGCAGCAGTATTACTAGGTGAATTGATATAGTCATAATTATACATAAAAAACAAACACTCATTTCTACTTATATGGTATCATTAAATATTACAAAATACAAGAAAAATTTGTTTGACTAAACACTTTTATTGTACTATATTAAATTTATATGAAAAAGATTTAAATTTATGAAAAGAGGTATGTATGAAGATAATAAAATATAAGAAATTACCAGGTAATAAATATAAAATAACTTTAGATAATAATGATGTAATCCTTTATGAGAATATTATTATAAAAAATATGATTTTATTAAAAAAAGATATAAAAGAAGATGAGTTAAAACAATATTTAAATGAAAATATTTTTTATGAAGGGTATTATAAAGCATTAAATTATATAAAGTTTAGAATGCGTAGTACAAATGAAATAGAAAAATATTTAGCAAAAGAATTTAACAAAGATTTAATAGAAAAAATAATTCTTAATTTAACTAAAGAAGGCTATTTAAATGATGATTATTTTACAAAATGTTATATAAATGATTCGATAAACTTAAAAAATATTGGACCTAATAAAATAATTCATGAACTTGAAAAATTAGGAATAGATAAAAGCATTATAGATAAAAATATTAAAGTATTTACTAAAGAAAAAGAAGAAGAAAAAATAAAAAAAATAATAGATAAAAAAGTTAAAACTAATAAGAATAAATCAGTATATAATTTAAAAAATAATATAAAACTTAATCTTATTAATCAAGGATTTAACGTTGAAATAATAGATAAAAATATTAATAATATTAACTTTGATGAAACAAGTATTTATGAAAAAGAATATAATAAGTTATATAATAAGTTATCTAAAAAATATACTTCTTATGAATTAGAACAAAAAATAAAACAAAAACTTTATCAAAAAGGTTTGTTTAAATAAAAATATGTGAGATAAATCCCACATATTTTTATTTATTATTAGAATTATTAGAACTAGTTTTTAATTTAGACATATAAGTATTAAAATCGCCATTTAATTTATCATCATGAATTTCAACACCATATTCTTTTCTTAATTCTTCAAGTTTTTTATAGAATAAAGCACTATCTTCACTTAATTTTTTTGTAACAAGTGTTTCTTTAATAGTAGTTTTAACATCTTTAAGTTCAGGTTTTTTCTTTTCATCAGTTTTATAAATTATATGATATCCATATTTAGTTTTAACTGGAGTAGTTGTATATGTTCCTTTTTTAAGATTATATGCTGCTTTTTCAAATTCTTCAAGCATATCACCAGTATTAAACCATCCTGTATCGCCACCTTTGTCTTTAGTAGCTTTATCAGTTGAATATTCTTTAGCAAGTTTATCAAAATCTTCACCATTATTTAACTTTTTAATAATATCTTTTGCTTTATTTAAAGCTTCCTTTTCTTTATTATTTTTTTCTTCAGTAGTCATTCCATCAAGTGTATCAATTGAAATTAAAATATGTTTAGTTCTAATATCTCCAAAAATATTTTCATCGTAATATTTTTGAATTTCTTTATCAGTTATATCTTTACCAACCAATTCTTTAACTGCTTCATTTCTTCTGTAAGAAAGTGAAACAAATTTTTCAAATTCAGCTTTAGTTTCTAATCCATAATAATAAGCAATTAAATATTCAAAAGTTGTATTATATTGTTTAGCAGAATCTTCAACTTCTTTAACTTTTTCCTTTATATATTCTTTTTCTTCTTTAGTAGTTTCTTTGTATTTGTCACTTAAGATCATTTCATCAATCATATCTACTAAAACGTTTACTCCATATTTTTCTTTAATTTTTTCATAAAATTCAGTAACAGAAATATTTTTGGCATCACTTGTTACAACAGCTTCTTCACCATTTTTTAAAACTGGTACTTTTCCACATCCTACAAGTGAAAAAATTAATAAACCTGAGATAAGAATTTTACCACTATTTTTAATTATTTTGTTCATAATTATATCCTCCTTTAAATAGTTACAAATTTATATTATCAAAAATTTAAAAAAAATACAATAATTTAGTCTTTTATATACACAAATTTCACAAAAACCCATAAAATAATTTAGAACAATAAAAAAGGAGGAGTTATTTATGAATTATGTATCATCATCAGCAATCGTATTAGTTTTATTTATCTTACTAATTATAATACTAGGTGCTTGGATTTAAGGGGGTGTATGTATGAAAAATAATGAATGCTGTAATGAAAAACCAGGAAAACATACAGGAAGTGGATTATTAATCGTTGTTGTATTATATATCTTACTTGCTATAATTTTTAGTTCATTTGGAACTAATAATAATGTATGTTGCTATTAATAAAAATATTTAAAAAACTTAAAAAGAGGCTTTTAAACCTCTTTTTAATGTGTCAGTATTTCATAAACTTCTTCTACTGATTTACTAAAACCATCTTGATAAAAAGGAATTAAATGTAAATGATAATGTTTAACTTCTTCTAAAACGCCATTATTTTGAACAAGTCTTAAACCATCATAATTTAATTTTTCTTTTAAAAGAGTAGTTGTTTTTTTACTAATTAATGAAATATGATTTAAAGTTTCTATAGAAATATCATTTATATCAACAAAATGTGTTTTTGGTATTATTAAAGTATGTCCTGGGCTTTCGGGGTTAATATCCAAAAACACCTTTACCATTTCATCTTCGTATAAAGTATAACTTGGTATTTCATTATTTATTATTTTACAAAAAATACAATTATTCATATTTTCCTCACTTTCTTAATTTTATTATAAAATAAAAATAGTTTTTTTAAAAGTTTAAAATGTTTTAATTGACTATAAAATGTTCATAATATATAATAATATTAGAATAAGGGAAGGGATAAAGATGAGTAAAAAGTTTCCTATTAACTTTAAAAAAAGTAATAATAATTTAAGTATTAAAAAAGAAGAAAAAAATAATGTTGATGAATTAGGATTGAGTACTGTAGAAAGTAAAGAAAAAGAAGGATATAGTCCTTTAAATGATGATATGAAAATGCATTACTCCAATATTAATGATTTAATAAATAACAAAAAGCTTGATGATGTTGAAAAACAAGAAAAAGAAGAAAATAATAATGATAATAACAATACTAATACTAATACTAATTTTTTTAATAATAATATAGAAAAAACAACTGTTGTATCTTTAGATGAAATTGATAATGAATTAGATAAAACAAGTAAAAAAGAACAACCTTTCTTCTTTAATAACAATTTTATAAATAAAGAAAAGAAAGAAGATAAAAAAGAAAATAGTAATATAAACAGTGTTATACCTAATAATATAAATAATATACCATTAAATAGTGTAAATAATAATTACCAAAAAGAAGTTGATTATGAAGAAGGTAATTTAGGTTTTATTAAAAATCGTAAGGTAAATAAAAAAATGTTGTTAATAATAGGAATAATGTTTTTTGTGTTAATTCTAGGATTAATACTTTATTCTATGTTAAAGCCTGGAACACTTAATAATATATCACTTTCATTAAATGATATAATTTACTATGGAGAAAATAATAGCTTTAAAGTTACATCAGTAGGTAAAAATAATTTAAGTAAAACAAAATATACATTTTTTGTTGATAGTGATATTGTATCTACAAAAAATGAAAATATGGTAGGTAAAAAAGTTAATAATAGTTTATTTGCATACAAATTAGGAAGTTTTAATATTGAAGTAACGGGAACTTATAATGATGTATCTAAAAAGGCAAATAAAATGGTAACAGTATGTAAAAGATTAAGTGAAGAAAACATACCACAAAGTCAAATTGTTGCATATTTTAATGAAGAAAGTAATTTGAATATTAATCTTGGAGATGATATTTGTTATAAAAATATTACTTTTGAAATTGAAGATACATCAATTGCAGAAATAAATGAAAATAGGGTAATTAGAGGAAAAACAAAAGGTTATACTTCTTTAATAATTAAACAAAATAGTAATACTTTTAAAATAGATCTTAGAGTAGTTGATAAAAGTACTGTTAATTTAGTGGAAAGAGTATATTTAGAAGATATTGAAGACAGCATAATTATGAATGTAAATGATGTTCAAATACTAAAACCTACTATTATACCTGTAAATGCTACGGACAAAAATATTAATTATATATCAAGTAATGAGAAAATTGTATCTGTAAATAACAAGGGTGAAGTAAAAGCATTAAATAAAGGTAACGCTAAAATTATTATAAAATCAAATGATGGTGCTTACACAAATACTTTAAATGTTACAGTAAAAGGTACTAATGATACAGAGATAGAAACATTTAGTCCTGTAAGTGTTACAATAAAAAGCAATAATGGTAATACAAGTATTGCAAATGTAAATAATTTAATAATATTAAATGTTAAATTTGATAGAAAACTAAGTTCTATTCCTAAAGTAAATATTTTTAATAAAGATATAGAAATGGTATGTTCTTCAACTAATGAACCTACATGTATTGCTACAATTAAAGTGGATAATAATAGTACTAAAGGTAAAGTTGGTTTTGTAATAAAAGATTATAAGGACATAAATAATATGATAGGGAATGAAATAAATACTACTACTGATAGTAGTGAAGTAATTGTTAAATAAAGTATGTATATGCATACTTTTTTAAATTTCTAAAATTTTAGATGTTTTTTTAAAAATTGGTATAAAAAATATTTAAAAAGTGAAAATTAAGTCTTAAGATGAATTTTAAAAATTTATCTTTTTTTATGCTTGAAAAATGAGATTCGTGGCATTTGCAAAGCATTTTTATATATGCTAACCTATCTAACTGGAGGGCTTATATGGACAAAGATTATAAAAAAGAATTAATAAAATTAGTAGAGAAAACAGAAGTGAATAAAGGATATCATGATTATTTTAAGAATAAAGATTTAGTAAATAATTATTTTG
>ERZ857998.3404-NODE-3404-length-12981-cov-3.796689_pt1 | contig 12981 bp, 13 predicted proteins | sample MGYA00519954_ERZ857998 | MGnify/ENA primary metagenome ERZ857998 (study PRJEB31778, sample SAMEA3449424) | human gut metagenome | biome: human gut; feature: human-associated habitat; material: faeces | place: United Kingdom | collected 2010/2012 ...
GCCTTCAGGCCGCGCCGATTCAACTTCCCGTATCTTTTCTCCACTTATTCGCCCAGAAATCCACAAACTTGCTGAACCATGTGGACGGCTCCGTGTCGCCGCTGTAGACATAGCGTGTCTCCAGACCAAAGTTCACCGCGTACCACTCACTTCCCCGGGTGTTGTGAATAATGGAGGTGATCTCCAGCTGTGTGCCTTCGGGCAGCGTCTGCACCGCAACTGATCTTGCGTCCGTCTCATTGCCGCAGGGCAGCGTCATCAGCTTCGTGTCCCGCACCGTCCGCAGGGTCTCCCCTTGAGGAGTAATCGGCTGCTCTGCGCAGAGCGCGAGATATTTTTCCGGTAGAGTTGGCCGAGATTTTTCCAGAATTTTGTTCACCGCGTCCCAGTTCTGGTAGAGGGCAAAGAGCTTGTTTTTCATCCGCTGGCGGTTGATGACCACCACGCCCACCTTCTGCCCCACGTCAAATTCGTCGTAGAGCGTGTAATAAGTGGAATCCATCAGCTCTGAAAACTGGCTGAAGTCCCCGTCTCCCACCAGCATACACCCCGCCGACCACATTCCCCTGCCGGCTACATGATTGCCCGTGCGGGTGTGGATGTTGATGCAGTCGGCTTCCGTGGCGACAAATCCGTCCGGGGTCATGTAGACCGCGGAAATCTTCTCGTCCTTCTCGCTGTCCCGGACGTGCAGCGCCTCATACGCGCCCATGTGCTTCACGGAATACAGTTCATAGGTTCCGTCCCGAACCGTTGCGGGGCCGACCTCCCCCACGTCTTCCAGCTCCCACGCGCCGTATTCCAGCGGGCGATCCGGAATTGTGCTGCAATTCTGGTTGAAATAGACGATATACGGCTCCCCCGACTTATCCAGACGAACCACCAGACACACCGCCGAGACCCGGTAAAAGGACAAATCAGCCAGCCTTCTGTCGTTCAGATTGTCGGAACAGCCCTCAAACAGGAACATGGCGCACTGTCCCTTCCGCAAAGCCTTCCACACGCTGGTGTTGGTGCGCATATAATAGTCGGTCAGCGTTTCCACATAGGTTCGGTGGTCGGCGTCGCGGATCAGCTCGGACAGATCGGGGCTGTAAGGGTCGCCCGGTTCGTAGGCAGCCGCCTCCGGCGCCGCTTTCGCCAACAGCGCCGCCGTCAGGAACGTGAGCAGCAGGCAGACTAGGATTTTCTTCATAGGGAAACCTCGCGTTTTGTTTTCTACTTTCTCCGTCAGTTTACCACTTTTCCGGGAAACCGTCAACCACGCCGGAAGCAAAAACGCGCCCCGCGCCCATTACAGCGCGGGGCAGATTTCTTCCGATTACTTTCTGACTTCCTTTTCTTCCTTGATCTGCGCCTGCAGATGCACGGACAGTACCGCGAGAGACGTCGCCATGTTCTCATACTGCACCAGGATGTTGGACGGCACGTCCAGATGGGTGGGGGCAAAATTCCAGATGCCCTTGATTCCACCGGCAATGAGCTGGTCCGCCACCTGCTGCGCCGCCTCCGCCGAAACGGTGATAATGCCCATCAGCACCTTGTGCGTGCGGCAGAAGTGCGCCAGCTGGGAAACGTGGTAGATGGGCTTGCCCTCTTCCGTCTTCTCCGCCTTGGGGCTTGCGTCGAAGGCCGCAAGAATGTTCAGGCCGTACTCGTTAAAGCCGCTGTAGCCCATCAGTGCCTGCCCCAGCTTGCCCGCGCCGATCAGCACGGCGTCGGTGGTGTTGTCATACCCCAGGAACTGCTCGATATCGTCGATCAGGGTCTCCCGCAGATAGCCGATCTTGGGGCGCCCCCCGTCGGAGACCATAGCGAGATCCTTGCGAACCTGCACCTCTCCCATTCCCAGAGCGTTGGCCAGCGCCGTGGCGGAAATATGGGCAGGGGCATTTTCCGGCATATTTTTCAGGTACGCCAAATACCCCGGCAAGCGTTTTAGAACCGATTTGGAAACTTTCTTCTCTTCCATAATAACCTCGATTATAATCGATACGAAATCATATCGATAATTTCTTTATCGATTATACCATACCGATTCCAAAAAATCAAGCGCAGCTTGTCTGACGGAGAAATTCTTTTTTCAGCCGCAGCATGATCCGCTTTTCCAGCCGGGAAATGTAGGACTGGGAAATACCCATTTTCTGCGCCACCTCCTTCTGGGTCAGCTCCCGCCGCCCTTCCAGACCGAAGCGCATCAGCACGATCTCCCGCTCCCGGTCGGGCAGGTCGCGGAGCGCCTGCCGCAGAACGCAGATGTCCACGTCATCTTCCAGCGGCCGCATGATCATGTCCTCGTCGGTGCCGAGAATGTCGGATAGCAGCAGCTCGTTGCCGTCGCAGTCCATGTTGATGGGTTCGTCCAGAGACACCTCCGTCTTCTGGTTGGCGGTTTTGCGGATGTACATGAGGATCTCGTTTTCGATGCACCGGGAGGCGTAGGTCGCCAGCTTGATCTTCTTGTCCAGCCTGTAGGTGCTGATGGCCTTAATTAAACCAATGGTTCCGATGGAGATCAGATCTTCCAGATTGACGCCGGTGTTCTCGAACCGCCGGGCGATGTACACCACCAGTCGGAGATTGTGCTCCACCAGCCGCTGCCGCGCGTCCTCGTCCCCCTGCTCCAGCGCCTGAAGCGTCAACAGCTCCTCCGACCCCTTCAGCGGAGGAGGAAGCACGTCGCTGCCCCCGATGTAAAAGATGCCGCTTTCCCGAATCAGTCCCAGCTTGCGCAAAATGTCCAACAGCTTCATATGACCCCTCCTGTCAGTGCCTGATATGCGTCTCCCCTGCCAAGTCCCTCCGCCGCAAAGGCCACCACGGCGCTCTGCGTCCGATTGCCGATTTTTACCCTGTCAAACCGCATGGCAAGCAGCATGTCCCCCGCCTGCCCCACCGCCCGGTAGGGAATCAGGCGAAGCCCCGGAACCGGACGGCACATCAGCGTTTTCAGGGGTGCGCGGAGCTGATCCTGCGTCAAGCCTGTCAGCTTTTCCGCCACCTCCCCGGAAACCACAAGCACCTGCTCCCCGGAAACAGGGTCGCGCAGAGTGTTCCCGGAATCCCGCAGGGCGACGATGCTGACAGTTTTCTCGCCATAGGTCAGCTCCACCGGGACGTACTCTCTGCCCCCCACCCGTCCGCCGAAGGCCACGATGCACAGCGCCCACACCCCACCGGCGGTGAGCAGCAGCGTCAGAAAATTCCCCCGGCCGATGCTCAATGACGCGCCCCCCAGCGCCATGCTGAGAAGCACGAACACGCCGCTGCGCTTCCATGCGCTTTTGTCCCAGCCGAAGGCGATGACCGCCATCCCGGCAAGGCTGACGATCCGCCACAGCAGCCCTCCGAGGAACCGCATCCGGGGCATCATGCACACCCCGCTGTAGACCGCCCCCAGCGCCGCCGCTGCCGCCGCCCGGAGGGGTGACGCCGGAAAGCCCGATAAACGGTTTGTCCCCAAAAGCAGCAAAAAATCCACCAGAAAGTTCAGGATTACCACCAAGTCCAGATAGATTTTCAACGCATCACCTCCAGCCGGTATGGCAAAAGTATCCCCCCCCCCCCGGGAAAAGTCGGTCGCAACCATGTCCCGGGTTCGCCGCAAGTTTCCCCCGCCCCGCCGTCCTTTCGGCGGCATCGGCGGCGGGGGACGAAAAACCTCCGACATTAGCTGTCGGAGGTTTCCTTCCGCTCCACGGAGCGGATATTTTTTTCTGCCTTGAACCGGGGTGTCATCAGCTCGTGGCCGCAGCCCAGGCACCGCAGGCGGAAGTCTGCGCCGGTGCGCAGAACCAGCCAGCGCTTTTCCCCGCAGGGGTGGGGCTTTTTCATGACGAGAATGTCGTTGACGCGAATGTCCATGTCTTACTCCTTTTTGATGCTGTCCCAGTATTGTTTTGCCGCCTGTTCCAGCTTGTTGGGGCCGTACTCGTAATAATGCGCGCCCACCAGTTCGTCCGGCAGGTACTGCTGCTTCACCCAATGGTTTGGGTAGTTGTGGGGGTAGAGATACCCCTGTTCCCGCTCCATGGTGTAGGTATCCGCGTGGACGTTCTGCAAGTGCCGGGGGAAATCCCCGGACTTTCCCTTGCGCACGTCGTCCAGCGCCGCATCAATGGCAAGATAGGCAGAATTGGACTTTGGACTGGTGGCCATCAGCACGGCGGCATCCGCCAGGGGAAGCCGCGCTTCCGGCATTCCCAGCTTCAGCGCCATGTCCACGCAGGCGTTGACGATGGGCAGGATCTGGGGATAGGCCAGCCCCACGTCCTCCGCCGCGACGCACATCAGGCGGCGGCAGGCAGAGGGCATCTGCCCGGCTTCCAGAAGCCTTGCCAGATAGTGACAGGCGGCGTCCGGGTCGGAGCCGCGGATGGACTTGTGGAGGGCGGACAGCAGGTCGTAATAGTTGTCCCCGTCCCGGTCGGCGCGGAGGGCGCTTTTCTGGGTGACCTCCTTGGCGTCCGCCAGGGTCAGGGGGAGCTTTCCGTCCTGAGGGATTCCCGCGGAAAACAGCACCTCCACCGCGTTCATGGCCTTGCGCAGATCGCCGCCGCAGGAGGACGCAATGTATTCCAACGCCCCGTCTTCCGGAACGGCGGTCAGCGCGGTACGCTGCTCCATGAAGGAAACCGCCCGGCGTACCGCCTGCAAGGCAGCGGACGCGGAAATCTGCTTGAATTCAAAGACGGTGGAGCGGCTTAAGATCGCGTTGAACACATAGAAATAGGGATTTTCCGTGGTGGAAGCGATCAGGGTGATCTTGCCGTTTTCGATGTGTTCCAGCAGGGACTGCTGCTGCTTTTTGTTGAAGGACTGAATCTCGTCCAGATACAATAGCACCCCGTTGGGCGCCATGAAGGTGTCCAGCTGCGCCACGATCTCCTTGATATCCGCTGTGGAAGCGGTGGTGGCGTTGAGCTTGTAGAGGGTGCGGTTGGTCTGCTTGGCGATGATATTGGCAACGGTGGTCTTTCCCGTGCCGCTGGGGCCGTAGAACACCATGTTGGGGATGTTCCCGGAATCGATCAGGCGGCGCAGCACTGCGCCCTTGCCCAGAATATGCTCCTGACCGTAGACCTCGTCCAGCGTCTGCGGCCGCAAAAGATCGGCGAGTGGTTGATACATATGGATGCCCTTTCCTGCGTTAGTTGCTTTCTTACACTATATCATATCCCCGGCAAAATTGCATCAACTTTTTTGCGAAATTTTGTTCAAAAAAGTCCCCTCTAAGAAGAGGGGACTTTTTAATCAGAACGTCGCAACGTCCGGGTCGGCGGGCTGGGCGTTCTTTGTGACCTCCAGCGCCGTCAGGACAGGGCCAACCTCCCCTTTGTACAGGGGGTGCTTCTCCGCCGTGATCTTTGCTGTGACCATGACCCATGAACGGGGTTCCAGTGTCCCCGCCTGATCGTACCGGCAGGGAATGCCGCAGAACTGGATGTCCTCCACACAGCAGGTCATCACGAATCGGCCGGGGGCAAACATACCGTTCTTGTCCCGGCGGAGCATGGCCACCTGAGCCTTGAAGCTGACGGTTTTTCCGTCGTACTTCTTCGGCTCCTCGGTCACGTCCCGGTAAAACAGGGCATAGTCCTCGTCCTTTACCTGAATGACAGGGGCGTTGATGTCAAAGGGCAGCGGGTCTTCGATATCGTCGTAGGAGGTGGAACCGTCGGTGTAATCGTACAGAATGTCGATGCGGCGGTTGGCCGCCCGGGCGAGCTTGTGCAGGGGCATGACGTCCGCGCCTTTTTCCAGCCGGTTGAATACCACCATCTGGGCGCCCACCAGCTTGTCCATCACCAGATTGCGCATATTGGCGTTATAGGTCATGATGGTGGTGGAGTCGGCGAACATGACCTCCTGAGCAACCGCCCAGTTTTCCGGGAAGCGCATATACAAGTCGCCCACCTGCTGCATACCGTTCAGCTCAGCGACCACGCGCTCCGCCCTGTACTTTTTCGCCAGCGCCTGAAGCTCCTTGGTGGTAACGGTCTGCTGATCCAGGGTTTCCAGGTACACGTTCTTGTGGGGGTAGGCGGAGAAATCATACTCCTCCTCCCCTTCCTCAAACACCAGCAGCAGCGTCCGCTCGCCGGCGTTGAAGCGCTCGTCCTCCAGGGTCTCCTGAATGAACTTGGTCTTACCGGAATCCAGAAAGCCGGTAAAGGCATATACGGGAATCTGCACCATGGTTTACACCCCGAACAGTGCGGCTACGCCCGCTTCATCCAGCTTGGAGCCGATGACGCAGAGCTTGCCGGTAATATCAGCGCTGCCGGTACGGACGTTGCATTCCTCGGGAACATAGTCAAAGTGAATCCAAGTGCCGTCCACGGCGGGCAGGATGCCCTTCGCTCTGAGGATGGTGCCGTACTTGCCGGAATCCAGCTCATGCAGCGCCGCTTCAATGGCCGCCTTGTCGAACTTCTTGGCGGTCTCTACGCCCCAGGAGGTGAACACCTCGTCGGCGTGGTGATGATGATGGTGATGCTCATGCTCGTCCTCATCGTCGTCGTGATGATGGTGGCAGCAGTGATGGTCATGCTCATCCTCGTCATCATCGTGATGGTGATGATGGTCGTGTTCATCCTCATCATCGTCGTCATCATGGTGATGGTGGCAGCAGTGATGATCGTGCTCGTCTTCGTCGTCATCGTCATGAGGACGGTGATGGCAGCAGTGATGTTCTTCCTCCTCGTCCTCTTCCGCCAGACGCTCTATCTCCATCTTTGCCAGCTCCGCCGCGACGGATGCCTTGCCTTCCAGCGCCTCGATCAGCTGCTCGCCCGTCAGCTCGCCCCAAGGGGTGGTGACGATGGTTGCAACGGAATTATGCTCCCGCAGCATGGCAACGGCCGCGTCCAGCTTGCTCTGGGGGATGGAATCGGTACGGGACAGGATGATGGTGGAGGCAGTTTCGATCTGATTGTTGTAGAACTCGCCGAAGTTCTTCATATACACCTTGACCTTGCCCGCGTCGGCCACGGCCACGGTATAGCCCAGCGTGACCTCGTCATTCGTCACCTTGCTCACGGCGGCGATGACGTCGGACAGCTTGCCCACGCCGGACGGCTCGATCAGAATACGGTCGGGATGGTACTCGGCGATGACCTTCTTCAGCGCCTTGCCAAAATCGCCCACCAGAGAGCAGCAGATGCAGCCGGAGTTCATCTCGGTGATGTTGATGCCGGAATCCTGCAAAAAGCCGCCGTCAATGCCGATCTCGCCGAACTCGTTCTCGATCAGCACCAGCTTCTGCCCCTTGTAGCTTTCGGCGATCATCTTTTTGATCAGGGTCGTCTTGCCCGCGCCGAGGAAGCCGGAGAAAATATCAATTTTTGTCATAAAAAACACCTTCTGTATAAAATTCTCTAAGAATTATTATATCACTTCTTGTCAACTGCTACAAGAAATTTTTCTTCCATATTTTTCTTTTTGCAGGCGAAAAGTGCCGCCCCGGTTTCACCGGGGCGGCGTACATTACTTATGATACGGGAATCAGCAGCATCTGCCCTGCCGCCGGTTCCTCCTGAAGGCCGTTTGCCTTGCGGATGGCGTCCATGGTGGAGCCGCTTTCCTTGGCGATGTCCCACAGTCGGCCATTCCCCGCTCTGCGCAGGATCAGCGACGGCCGGTTCGCGTCCGGCTCCTTTTCCTCCCCCAGCTCCACGCCGGTAATCATGGAAAAGCCCCGGCTGCTTTCCGACGTCATTTCCAGAGGAACTTCTCCCTTCACGGTCACGCTGCCGTTTCCAAGGCTGGCCTGCATTTGCTCCGGCGGCATGGGGATTGCCGTGATCACGGTGTTTTCGTCCGCGTTCAGGACACACTGCCCCTCCCAGCGGGCCGTGGCGGAATGGAGGATGCCGTCCTCGCCGTAGTACAGCACCAGAAACGAGCCGGGGATCTCCATTTCCACGCCCTTCTGAGTCCTGCGCTGCCGTGGGAAGTCCACAAGGAAGCTGACGTCCGCCGTGAGGTTTGCCTCCGCGGGGATGCTCTGTTCGCCGTAGACGGTTTCCCGGCGGCTTTCCAGAATGGCGGGGACTTCCAGCTGCTCCGTTTGCGTGGACAGCTCCCGCCCCGGGCTGTAGGCGTCCTCCGCCAGGGTCAGCATTTCCCGGTCGGAAATCAGATACTGCCCCACAATGCCGCATTTCAGGCGCATATGTCCCTCGTCGTCCACCTCCAGCTCCAGGCTTGTGGGGCTTAGCAGGATGTCCGCCTGGGCGTCGCCGCTGTGTTCCCCCGACAGGTCTGCCAGCTGGGAGAAGGGCAGCTCAAAGTCCCATCCGTGGAGCTGCCCCTCCTCCGAGCGGTAAAGCACGTGCAGGTTCCCGTTTCCCCGGAACACCACCTTGTTGGAAAGCACCTTTTTCTCCGTCACCTTGGGGTGCAGGCAGTAGTAAACCAGCTTCTCTGGCAATGGGCTGGACTCGGGAAGCGTCAGCTCTTCGTCCAGGGCAAAGGCCTTTTCCCCGGCTTCTCTTGGCATTCTGACCGGGTAGCTGCTTGTCAGCAGCTCCACACCCTCGATTGGTTCCGCCGGGGCGGCGATTTCCGCCGTCTTCGGCACACAGGCCTCCGCCATAGCCGCTGCGCCCACACGCACCATCAGCTTCCGGGCGGACACCGACCGGGCGTCCACGAACCGGGTCAGACACTGGATGCGGATGCTCCCCTCCTCCGTCCGTTCGGGCAGATCCCACTTCATCTGGAAGGGAATCCAGCCGTCGATGCACCGCTCCTCGCTGCCATCCTCCGGCGCATAGAGAATCCAGACCATCATCCCGCCGGAAAAGGAGACGCTGTCGCTGCGCCATTCTTTCCCCCGGAGGATGGTCTGTCCCCATGCGGCAAGGACTCTGCCGATGTCCGGCATTCCGTCGGACAACTTGATCTCCTGGGTCTGCTCCACATTCTGAACCTCCCGCAGCACCGTTTCCATGCAGGGGCAGGCGGATTTCTGAAACTCAAATTCCAAGTTGGATCACTCCTTATCCCACGTTGTCGATACAGTCTATTCAACGCCGGACAAGTTTATGACAAACGAATGTCATCTTCTTCGCATAATGCAAAAACCGAGCGCCAGAAGCGCGATTCCGCCGCAGCAGCAGACGAACCAGCTGGAAACACAATGCCCCACGATCAGCCCCAGTCCGAAGAACAGGCAGCAGCACCCATGCAGGTGGTTTTTCCGGCACATAAAAACACCCCCTGCCTATCCTATGCAGGGGGTGTCCAATTTTTAACCGCCGAGGTAGGCCTTCTTCACCGCGTCGGAGCTGGCAAGCTCCGCGCCGGTGCCGCTTAGGGTAATGCTGCCGGTTTCCAGAACGTAGGCACGGTCGGCGATTTGCAGCGCCTTCCGGGCGTTCTGCTCCACGAGAAGGATCGTTGTGCCGGCCTTGTGCAGCTCCTTGATGATGTCAAAAATCTGATCGACCAGAATGGGCGCAAGACCCATGGACGGCTCGTCCAGCATCATGAGCTTCGGGTGGCTCATAAGGGCGCGGGACATGGCCAGCATCTGCTGCTCGCCGCCGGAAAGGGTTCCCGCGATCTGCTTGCGCCGCTCTTTCAGACGGGGGAAGTAGGTGAACACCGTCTCCAGATCTTTCTGGGACACATCCTTTTTGATGTAAGCGCCCATTTCCAGATTTTCCTGAACCGTCATCTGCTGGAAAATCCGCCGTCCTTCAGGGACGTGCGCCAGACCGGTACGCAGAAGCTTATAGGCTTCCATATGGGTGATATCCTGATCGCAGAAGTGGATGGAGCCGCTGCGGGGATGCATCAGGCCGGAAACCGTCTTCAGGATGGTGGACTTGCCCGCGCCGTTGGCGCCGATCAGCGCCACGATCTCACCCTCGCCGACTTCAAAGGACACGCCCTTCACCGCGTGAATCGCGCCGTAATACACGTGCATGTCTTCAATTTTCAGCATCTGCTTTCCCCTCCTCTTTGCCAAGGTATGCCTCGATGACCGCAGGATTCGCCTGAATCTCCTCAGGGGTTCCCTTGGCAATGATCCGGCCGTAATTCACCACGGCGATGGCCTCGCACACGTTCATAACCAAATTCATGTCGTGCTCGATCAGGAAAATGGCCACGTGGAAGGCATCCCGGATCCGCCGTATCTGATGCATCAGTTCGGTTGTCTCACTGGGGTTCATACCGGCGGCAGGCTCATCCAGCAGAATCACGGAAGGATTGGTCGCCAGCGCCCGGACGATCTCCAGACGGCGCTGGACGCCGTAGGGCAGGCTTCCTGCCTTCTCATTGGCATGTTCCGCAAGCCCCATGAAATCCAGCAGCTCCATGGCCTTCTCATTGGCGCGCTTCTCGGCCTTGAAGTAGCCGGGCAGATGCAGAACGCTTGAGAAGAAGGAGCACCTCATGGAATTGTGCAGGCCGACCTTGACGTTGTCCAGAACGGTCATGTCCGTAAACAGGCGGATATTCTGGAAGGTTCGGGCAATGCCCAGCTTATTGACCTTGTATACCGGCATTCCCTTGATGTCGATGCCGTTGACCAGCACGGAGCCGCGGGTGGGCTGATAGACGCCGGTGAGCAGATTAAAAATGGTGGTCTTGCCCGCGCCGTTGGGGCCGATCAGGCCGGAAATTTCGGTGGGGCCGATGGTAATGTTGAAGCTGTCCACAGCCGTCAGGCCGCCAAAGTCGATGCCCAGGTTCCGCACGTCCAGAACGGGCTGCTTGCCCTGATCCTGCTCACGGACGAAGGTCACGGTGGGAACTTTCAGGATTTTCTTGGAATAGTCATTCATTGCTTCCCGCCTCCTTCTTCTTGAATGCACCGGCAATCTTGTCGGTGACCACGGACATGGCTTCTTTCACCTTGGGGGACCATGTAAAGAGCATCACGACGATCAGAACCACAGCGTAGAGGATCATCCGGTAGTCCTGCAGGCCGCGCATGGCCTCCGGCAGGATGTAGAGCACCGTGGCGGAGATAATGGAGCCGAGGATGTTGCCCATGCCGCCCAGAACAACGAAGACCAGAATGTTGATGGAGGTATTGAAATTGAACTTGGTGGCCGTGATAGAGCCGTAATTCATGGCGTAAAGCGCACCGGCCATACCCGCCAGAAACGCGGAGACCACAAACGCCTTCATCCGGAAAGCAGTGACATTGATGCCCACGGATTCGGCAGCGATCCGGTTATCCCGGACGGCCTTGATCGCCCGGCCTTCCCGGGAGTTGATCAGGTTCTGCACCACGAACAGGGTGAACAGAATCAGCGCAAAGCCCATGGCAAAGGTGGACAGCTTGGTAATGCCGGTGGCGCCTCTGGGGCCGGAGACGATCATCTGGCCGCCCGCGCCCAGAGTCAACCCTGCGGAGCTCATGGTGGCGTGAAGTCCTGTCTCATCAATGCCCAGATAGAGATTTCCGAAGATATTCTTCATGATCTCGCCGAAGGCCAGTGTCACGATTGCCAGATAGTCGCCCCGGAGACGAAGCACCGGGATGCCGATGAGAAAGCCGATGGCGCCGGCCATCACGCCGCCCACCACCATGGCAATCACCAGCCGTACAATGCCGTTGGGAACCGCCGTGGCCAGCAGAGCGGTCACAATCACACCGGTGAACGCGCCGATGCCCATAAATCCCGCATGACCCAGACTCAGTTCACCGCAGATACCTACCAGCAGGTTCAGGGAAATTGCCAGCACAATATAGGCGCAGGCAGGCACCAGAAATCCCTTCATGGTGCTGCTCAGCTTGCCCTGACTCATGAGCAGCTGGAGGATCAGGAACGCCGCCGTTACCAGAATGTAGGTGGACGCACCCATGATTTTGTCCTTTGTCAGTCTTTTTTTCATAACATCCACCTCATACCTTCTCCTGAACCTGCTTGCCCAGCAGACCTGCAGGCTTCACCAGCAGGATCACAATCAGGACGGCAAACACGATCGCGTCGCTGAACTGGGGGCTGAGATAGGCTTTGCTGAAGGTCTCGATGACGCCCAGCAGAATACCGCCCAGCATAGCCCCGGGAATGGAGCCGATGCCGCCGAAAACCGCCGCGGTAAAGGCGCGGATACCGGGCATGGAGCCGGTGGTGGGCTGCAAGGTCGGAACCGTGGAGCACAGCAGCACACCGGCAACGGCCGCCAGAGCGGAGCCGATGGCAAAGGTCATGGAAATGGTCTGGTTCACGTTGATGCCCATGAGCTGGGCAGCGTCCCGATCCTCGGAAACGGCACGCATGGCCTTGCCGGTGCGGGTTCTGGTGGTAAACCATGTCAGGCCCAGCATGATGATGACGGAAGCGGCAATGGTATAGATCACCTCGCCGGTGACCACCAGCTGTCCGCCCGCCAGACGCAGAGGCTGGAAGGTAACGATGCTGGTAAAGTTCTTCGGGCTGGAAGACCAGATCAGCTGCGCCGCGTTCTGCAGGAAGTAGCTGACGCCGATGGCCGTGATCAGAACTGCCAGACTGGGCGTTCCCCGCAGAGGCTTGTAGGCGAGTCCCTCAATCAGCACGCCCAGCAAAGTACACACCGCCATGGCCGCCAGAATGGATACCACAACCGGCAGCCCCAGATAGTTGGTGACGCAGAAGGAAATGTACGCGCCCACCATGATCACATCGCCATGGGCAAAGTTCAGCATCTTGGCAATGCCGTAGACCATGGTGTAGCCAAGGGCAATGATGGCGTAGACAGAGCCGATGCTGATGCCGTTGATCAGGTACTGAATAATTTTCATGATTGTCCCCCTCTTTCTTCTTTTTTAGGAAGCTCTGGTTAAATCGGCGAGAGCTGTAAGCGAGAGATTTTTCGGCCAATCAAGGTATCGAAAGCGGTGGAATACTTTGTGTACCCGCAAGGGGTATGCCGCATCCGTAAGCCGGCTTATGCCGGCAACGGCTGCGCTATATTTCCCGTTTTTGATACCGAAGAGTGGGCGGAAAAGATCCGCTCACAGTCGCAGACGAT
>ERZ857998.3413-NODE-3413-length-12944-cov-2.303747_pt1 | contig 12944 bp, 12 predicted proteins | sample MGYA00519954_ERZ857998 | MGnify/ENA primary metagenome ERZ857998 (study PRJEB31778, sample SAMEA3449424) | human gut metagenome | biome: human gut; feature: human-associated habitat; material: faeces | place: United Kingdom | collected 2010/2012 ...
CAGCACTTCTATCAAAAGAATAGATATATTAGACATAATTCGTCAAAGCCAAGAGTAATTGAAATTATAGATTTTAACATATAGTTTTCTATTATATAGGATTCTGAATAGCGTTGCAAAATAAATAAAAAAAGAATGAAAAGAGGATAACATGAAAACATTATACATACACATCGGCTGTCCCAAAACAGCCACCACTTCTATCCAATATTTTTGCAATGAAAATAAAGAAATACTCTCAAAAAACGGAATATATTTTCCTATTTTTGAACAAAAATATAAAGATGTCAATCCATATCGCAACGGACATTTTCTTATTGCCCATCAGTATGATTCCAATGGAAAAATCAATACTTTAGACGAACACAGAATTTTTCGTTTCAATATGGATCATATTATCTATATGTTTTCTAAATATAATAACATTCTTCTTTCCGATGAAAGCATCTGGCACAGTACACATTTTTTCAAAAAAGATTTGTGGGAAATTTTAAGAAAAGAATCTCTTAAAAGTGCATTTAAAATAAAAATCATTGTGTATCTCCGAAGACAAGATGCCGCTTTAAATTCCATGTGGAATCAAAAAATAAAGAAATCCAAACAGCGTTTCCGTTCTATGTCATGGGAGGAATTCATTAATACCACTCCTCCAGCTATTTATTTAGATTATGAAGAAGGTTTAAATGAAATCGCTTCTGAATTAGGCTCCGAAAATATCATTGTCCGCCGCTATGGTAAAAAATATTTTAAAAATGGGTCTATTTATGATGATTTTTTAAGCACACTTAGTCTTTCCCTGACAGATGATTATACAATCACCACCTTTGAACGTAACCCTCGTTTGAGCGGTAACTCTAATGAAATGCAGCGAATCTTTAACAGCATCCCTAACGCTACCAAAAAAGATTTTTCTTTCTTTTATCATATGCTCTCTGAAGTTTCATCGGAAGACCCCGATACAGAAAAACTGGGAATGTTCACTCCCGAAGAAGCTTCTGCCTTCATGGAAAACTATCGTGCCAGCAACCGTAGAATCATGGAAAAATATTTTAACTGCTCCGAAGATTTATTTAAAACGAATTTCAAAAACATAAAAAAATGGGAATGGGATTCCAGACATATGTGCGAGGATATTATCCGTGTCCTCGGCAACACTACTATTTCTTTAAGAAAAGAAAATGAAGATATGCAACAACATATCCTTGAATTAGAAAAAGCTATCGAATTGCAAAATGAAAATATATCCACCTTAAAAACCAAATTAAAACATCCGGTAAGAACTCTTTTCCAAAAGATTGCTGATTCGACTCATTAAATAGACAGACACCCTCAAATCCACCAACCTTGAATAGTGATTTCAAATTTATGAAAAAGCAAAAAATAAAATAATCATGACAGAAAACGGGAACAAAAAGAAACACAAGACAAATATTCCGGCAGAGACAATCGTCATCAGAATATTGCGGCCCAAAGTATACCCTCCGAGAATCACGCTGTTTCGCACTATTTTTCTCAAAGGCAAGTCAAAGGAAACCATCAGAGGATATATATAATAATTCGCGAAAACCCAAATTATCATAACAAAAAATACGACGACCAAAGCGACGGTTCTGAAAAGAGAACTCACTTGCATCTCGTCCGAAGACCAGGCGTACGCCGCGAAAAGAGCGGCGGCGATAAATACGATATTAAATATCGTCACTATCACGCCCTGCTTAAAATGTTCTTTGCATTTCCCAAAAAAATCATTGAAAGGCTCGACCGGTTTCCCCTGAGAAAAATTCCGCAAAACATATGTAAGCCCGGCGGTCGCGGGTCCTATCGTAACGATTGGAAGACACGCGAAAACATACAGCGCGTTTAGCACGACCATCTGCCAAAAGTGAGCGCCTAACACTTTAAAAAATCGAATTAAAGTCGGGGAACGAGCCTCGTCTTTAGAGACACCAGGCCCCTCTTTGGTGGTTATCTTAAAAAATCCCATTTTTACACTTCCATATTTTCCTGTCTATGACAAAACAGCGATTACGGTATTTTCATAAACCGCGAGCAGAGAAGCTAAAAACAAAGCTATCGCGCCGCCCGAAACATATTCCCTGAAAGATATACGTTCTTTCGGCATAATAAGCTGTTCTCTACGGCGTGGCAAAAGAGAAAGCCGCTGCAATATGTAAATAGAAAAAGATATCGCCCCGCTGCCAAGCTCCGTAAAAATAAAGAAAATAAGCAATACCTCAGGTATAACGGCCGCAAGAAAAGCCAAAGAAGCGGTACCTTTCATGATTATAGCCGCGGTAACGGAAACGCCCAAAGCGTACATTTTGCAATAAATTAACGGTAAAATTCCCCAAAAACCCATTAGGGAAAGCCCCAGAAAAAAAATCGCCGCTATCCAGACAAAACTGTTAAGCAAACTTAATATTCCCGACTCATGCCAAAAGAAAAAACCGAGGACATCTCTTAAACTGTTCGTCTGAAACTGCACCGACGACAAAGAGCAAACCAAACTCCCCATCGCGTAAGCGAGCAAAGCGACCACAGCGGTTGTCGTTTTTATAACTTGTCTTTTTAACATCATTTTATTTCAATCCTTTCTTTTGTACAAATATATGAAAGGATTTTTATTAAAATGACTCAAAATAAAAAAACAAAATATTTTTTATTCCGATCTGACGTTTACCGACACAATGCCCCCGAAGGTGGAGAGAATAAGCTCGATGACCACCGCGATAAGAACGTAAACAAGCCTTCCGCCCTCTCCGAAAACGAGAGCGAGAAGCAAATGCAAAGCGGCGAATATTCCCCCGCATATAAGACCGTTTATAAGCCCACCGTTACCGATATTCCACAATGCCGCAAATCCGGCGGCAAAAGAAGCGAGGGCTATCGACAAAAAAGCGAACACAAGAGCCGCGCTGTCCGGTATCGCTCCCAAAGTCATAACAAGAGAGAATATCAGCGTCAATAAAACGAAAACAACGGAACCGAAAAGTACTCCGATAAAAATACGTCTTAAATTAAGAAGAGCCGAATCTTTACGGGCGACGGTTCCGGAATTTGAATTTGATTTTCCGTTTTTTTTAAAAAGCTTCATGGCATAATCCTCCATAAATTTCTCTATGCTAAGATATATGCCATGCTCCTAAAAAAAATTACATTATTTTTTAATTGGAAATCGTGTCTTTCGACTGAATAGCCCACTTTTTAATAGCGATTTTCGATTTGTCCGCGCCGGTCTCTATTATATAAGTATCGTCGTCCTTAATTTGTCTGACAGTTCCGGTAATTCCCCCGATAGTGGTTATTATATCTCCCTCAACAATACTGTTTCTCATTTCGGCGGTTTTCTTCTCCTGTTTTTTCTGAGGTCTTATAAGAAGGAAATAGAAAAGAACGACTATAAGAACCACAGGTCCCCACGTAACAAGAGTCGATAGCCAACCTTGACTCGCCGTAGCTTCCGACGCCCCGCTGCTCTCCGTAAGAAAAATCAAATTGCTCAATAAATTCATCGTTTATACCTCCGTATATATTTATTTTATTATATAGTACTTTTCTTTTAATTTCAACACTTTTTACAAATTGTTAAATTCTTTTTCCCAAAACTTCTCGTTTCTCCTCATAAAAGCTCGAAAAAGTACCGTTAAACAGGTTTTTACGTATATCTTCCGTCAATTTATTATAAAATCTCAAATTATGAAGCACGGCGAGTCTCATTCCGAGCATTTCCCCCGCGACGATAAGATGCCGAAGATAAGCTCGCGAATGATTTTTACACAAAGTACAATCGCATTCATCGTCAACCGGACTCATATCTTTGATATATTTAGCGTTATGTATATTTATTATGCCCTTTGAAGTAAAAAGATGCCCGTGCCGAGCATTTCTTGACGGCATGACGCAGTCAAAGAAATCGACGCCTCTCGCGACCGCTTCGAGAATATTTACGGGAGTTCCCACTCCCATCAAATAACGGGGTTTATTGTCAGGCATAAAAGGTTCTATCGCCTCTATTATACGATACATTTCCTCAGCCGTTTCCCCGACGGCAAGCCCTCCTATCGCATACCCGTCAAGGTCGAGAGACGAGATTTGCTTCATGTGAGACACCCTGAGGTCGGCGTAAGTGCTTCCCTGATTTATTCCGAAAAGAAGCTGATTTTTATTCAAAGTCTCTTCCTCAGAGTTCAACCTTTCCATCTCGGCTTTGCACCTAACAAGCCAGCGATATGTTCTTTCTATAGACTTTTTCGTATAATCGTATTCCGCCGGATTCTCTATACACTCGTCGAAAGCCATCGCAATAGTAGAAGCAAGATTCGATTGTATTCTCATGCTTTCTTCCGGCCCCATAAAAATACGGCGTCCGTCAATATGAGAAGCAAAAGTCACGCCTTCTTCTTTTATTTTTCTCAGAGACGAAAGCGAAAATACCTGAAAGCCTCCACTGTCGGTCAAAACGGGGCCGTCCCAGCCCGTGAAAGCTCGGAGTCCGCCAAGTTCTCTGACAACGACATCCGTAGGCCGCAAATGCAGATGGTAAGTGTTGCAAAGCATAACCTGACATCCGACGCTTCGCAAATCAAACGCGGAAACCCCGCCCTTAATCGCGGCGGAAGTAGCTACGTTCATAAAAACCGGAGTATTTATCGTTCCGTGAACCGTTTCAAATTTTCCCAGCCTCGCCGCTTTTTCTTTTTTTAAAATCGTAAACATATATTTTTAACCTTATATCTTAATGTTTAATAATTCTTGACAAACTTATTGATAATCTTTTGAATTTATGATTTATAAATTATAATTTTTAATAGTAAAAAAAGTACAAAATTTAAATATAAATTAAATATAAATTTGAATATAAAAAAATTACATTAAATTTTTTATATTAAATAATAAAAATATTTATCGCCTAATTTTCAAACTTAAATATTTAAAGTATATACGGTTTTGAGCTTTCGTTATTATTAAAATTTAAAATTTCACGACAAATCTTTAATCTAACCTTTAATTTTTTAACGATTTTTTATCCCATAACTTCAATCTTTAAACTTTTATCGCGAATTTCGCGAATTCATTCTCAAATTTTAAATTTTTTAGCAAACTTTTATTTGTACCGCCTTCTATAAAAACTTTTATCTTTAATGTTTATCCTTAATTTTTATCTACTGTTTTTATCTTTCCCCCTCCGACTCTCATCTTATCTTTTTTTCAACGCCGCCGTTAATAAAAAACATATCTTAACCGACAATAGGAAAGAAACCGCAAAACTCCCGAACGCTTTCAAAATATTTTTCTCATACCTTATGCTCGCTTAATGCTGAGAAATCGCTCCTAAACTCGACGACTGCTAAATTACTATTTTTCCGACAAAGTCTCCGAAGCATAAAACGCTCAAAAAAATCTCAATACTTTTCGCAAATATATTTTTATATCGCTATATCGCTAAATCATAAAAATATTTAAGGAAAATATTCAAAGTTAAAATATTAAGATTTTAAAGAATAACCTTTTCATCGAGAATAAAACGTCAGCGAATAAACATAGCGTCCCCAAAAGAGAAAAACCTATATTTTTTCTCCACCGCCTCATTATAAGCTCTCATGATATTTTCTCGCCCGGTCAGAGCGGAGACAAGCATTATAAGAGTGCTCTGCGGAAGATGGAAATTTGTTATAAGGGCGTCAACTACGCGGAAATCATAACCAGGATAAATAAATATATCCGTCAAACCGCAATCATAAGCGAAATTTAAATCCTGGAATTTTTTTCCCACCGTTTCGAGAACCCTACACGCGGTTGTCCCGACAGAAACAACCCTTCTTCCCTCTTTTTTCGCCAGCTCGATTTTTTTCGCCGTATCTTTCGGAAAGATGTAATATTCCTCGTGCATTTTATGTTCCAGTATGTCCTCTGTCTTAACAGGACGAAACGTACCGATTCCGACATGTAAGGTAACAAAACATATCTCGACGCCTTTATCTTTTATTTTCGACAATAATTCCTCCGTAAAATGAAGCCCCGCCGTAGGCGCCGCGACAGACCCGTCGTATTTGGCGTAAACAGTTTGATATTTTTCAGGGTCGTCAAGTTTTTCATGTATATACGGGGGCAACGGCATTTCCCCGACAGACTTCAATTTCTCGTCAAGGTCTCCCTCACAGTCAAAAGAAATCTCTCGATTTCCATTTTCCATTTCATCCTCGACCCTCAAAGAAATATCCCCTATATACAATTCCCTTCCCGTCCTTGCCTTTTTCCCGGGACGTACCATACATTCCCAGCGTCCAGCGGACATCGGCCGTATAAGAAAAACCTCGACGTCGGCACCGGTATCTTTTCTCTTGGCGAAAAGCCTAGCCGGAATCACTCGACTGTCATTCAAAACAAGGACGTCCCCCGCGTTAAGCTCATCAACAATTTCATAAAAATATTTATCTTCCGTTTTTCCCGTGACTTTATCCAAAATCAAAAGCCTGCACTCGTCTCTCTTGTCATAAGGAGACTGAGCGATAAGATTTTCGGGAAGATCATAATTAAAATCCGAAAGTTTCATAATTCTCCTGAATTTCGTATAAATTTTAAATTTTATTACTTTACTTTTTTAAAAGTATAAGATATAATATAAGTAATAATACACAATATAATATACAAAAAAATGATACGAAGTATCTCGCTATTATTATCTTATCGATAAAAGCCTTATAATTTATTATACTTCCGTCGACGACAGTTGTCAATAAGAAAGAAAAAAGTGTTAAAATTCTGCCAGTAGATAGTGAACACTCCGCGATTTTTCAATGTTTGCAAGGTTGTTGTGAAATTGAGGGTTATTTTATTCGATAAAGAAGAAAGAAGGATGTTTCTTTATGAAAAATTATAAAATCGCGATAGTCGGAGCGACGGGAATGGTCGGACGTACTTTTCTAAAAGTTCTCGAAGAATATGACCTTAAAGCGGACTATACGCTTTTCGCGTCTGCGAAATCAGCGGGTAAAACGGTAGAATTTATGAATAAGGAATATACTGTTCAGGAACTGTGCGAAACAAGTTTTGACGACGGATTTGACATCGCTCTTTTTTCAGCCGGAGGCTCTACAAGCGAAAAATACGCTCCGATAGCGGCCGCTCACGGTTGTGTCGTAATAGACAACAGCTCCGCTTGGCGAATGGATAAGGACGTTCCTCTCGTGGTGCCGGAGGTAAACCCTCAAGATATCTCCAAATATAAAAACAAAGGAATTATCGCAAACCCCAATTGCTCGACGATACAGGCAATGGTCGCGATGAAGCCTATAGACGATAAATACGGAATAAAAAGAGTTGTGTATTCAACTTATCAAGCGGTCTCAGGAGCGGGCCTCGGGGGATACAAAGACCTTGAAAACGGGATAAAGGGAGAACCACCGAAAAAATTTCCACATCCGATATTTTCAAACTGTCTTCCACATATAGACGTCTTTACCGAGGACGGATATACGAAAGAAGAAATAAAAATGGTCAACGAAACAAGGAAGATTCTCGGAAAACCGAATATGAAAGTCACCGCTACATGCGTAAGAGTTCCGGTATTCGCGTCTCACAGCGAAAGCATCAACCTCGAGCTTGAAACCCCCTTCGAAATCGAAGACATAAAAAAACTTCTTTCACAAAGCGAAGGAATAATTCTGCAAGACGACCCGAAAAATAACGTATATCCAATGGCGATTACCGCCGCCGGGACAAACGACGTTTACGTGGGAAGAATACGCCGTGATTTCAGCGTCGAAAACGGTCTCAATCTCTGGGTAGTGGCGGACAACATAAGAAAAGGGGCCGCTACAAACGCCGTCCAAATAGCGATCAAACTTATCGACTTATGGGAAAATGATAAAAAGTAAGATTTAAAGATAATAATTTTACCGAAAGGCTGATAATCCGAAAAATGAAAAACATCGTCTTCAAGGGGGCCGCCGTCGCTCTGGTAACGCCCTTCAAGGAAGATAACACAACGGATTTAGATCTTTTAGGACGTCTCATAGATTTTCAAATAGAAAACGATATCGACGCTATCGCCGTGTGCGGAACCACGGGAGAAGCATCGACGCTATCAAAAAAAGAACATCGGCAAATTATTGAAACAGCGGTAAAAAAAGCGAAAGGAAAGGTTCCTATTATCGCGGGGGCGGGTAGCAATAACACCGGGACAGCGCTCTCGCTCTCTCTCGCCGCGGAGGATGCCGGAGCGGACGCGTTGCTTTTAGTAACACCGTATTACAATAAAACCACTCAAACCGGACTTATAGAGCATTACTTTTACATAGCGGACAGAACCTCCTTGCCCATAATTTTATATAACGTTCCCTCCCGAACGGGACTCAATATTTTACCTGAAACTTATCAAAAGCTCGCGGAGCACCCGAACATAGTGGCGGTCAAAGAGGCGAACGGAAATATAGAAAGTATCATAAAAACTATGAATTTATGCGAGGATTCTCTCTCAATATACAGCGGCGAGGACACTTCCGACACTCGCGGTAGGGGGAATCGGCGTAATTTCTGTCGCCGCCAATATTATGCCAAAAAAAATGCATCTTCTCTGCGACGCTTTTGAAAAGGGTAAAAACGCGGAAGCCGCCGCTCTGCAAAGAGAAATTTCAGAAATCTGTTCGGCTCTATTTTCCGAAACGAATCCGATACCAGTAAAAAAAGCGCTTACTATGATGGGATATCCCGTAGGGAAAGGCCGACTCCCGCTTTGCGAAATGAGCGAAAAAAACGAAAAAAGACTAGCTTCCGTTTTAAAAAAAGCGAAGCTTATTTAAAAAATATTTCGACGATTCTGTGAAATTCGTCGATAATTCTCTTATAGCTATTGATTTTTTAAAAAAAATATGATATACTTCATAAGTATGAACGCCAAAAGGCGAATACTACTAAAACGGATAGCGAAAATGCGCTATACTATCTTTAGGAGGAAATAAAAAATGAAAGACGGAATCCATCCCGAATACAAGGAAACTGTCATAAAATGTGTGTGCGGAAACGAAATCCCGACCCGTTCCACAAAAGACAATATCCGCGTTGAAATTTGTTCTAAATGCCATCCCTTCTTCACCGGGAAACAAAAACTGGTAGATACCGGAGGACGTGTTGACAGGTTTAAGAAGAAATTCAACATTAAGGACTAATCCCAAAATATTCATATAAATACATTTAAAATACGGACGCGAGTTTAAAAACTCGCGTCCGTATTTTTTATAAACTAAAAACAGAAAAATATTAAATCCCAATATTTTTAGAAAATATCATTACTTTTCTCTTACAATTTATAACATAAAAACCGTTTTTCATAGATAATTTTTAAAATAGCTAAAAAAGCAATAAACATCTTATAAAAACAATTAAAAACCCCGCCGAAATATAAGTCGAAAAATAATTTTAACGACAAATCTTTTTTTCGTTATATTCCTTTTCCACATAATGTCATTATTCTACTTATATTTAGGGAGAAATCCTTCGCAATCTCTCAGTATAAATATTCAATCTCTAATAAATTGAAAAATTTCTTATTTTAGCCATTCACGCGAGTTTTGAAACATATTAACTTAAAAACTTATTATCATATATGCGATTCAAAATATAAACCCCTTCACGAAAAAAAATATATAGACATGATATTTATTTCAAGTTTCCCTCGAAAAATTTGAACGAAATACGATTTAAAATTTTAAAGAGGAAGAACTGATAAAATAAACAAAAAAAACAGTAATTTACTATAAAAAATATAAAAAAATAAATATAATTAACTATTAAATATATTTTGTAATGCTTATAAACATTACAGATAAATTTTACAATAAAACAAAGGAATAAAACATCTCAAAATATAGAGTTTTACAACGGCATAAAAAAATCAATTAAACAAGTAGCAAATCTGACCTCTCTCACATAGAATAAAAATAGAGGAAGTCATTCCTACTCTGTATACAGGAGGTATGATTTGGTTATGTGTATGAACAATTATTGCTTCTGGACACTACTTATTGCCGCTGCAATCGTTTATTGCTGCTCCAGCAACTGTTGTGACTGATCATATGATTCCAAGCGCCCATCTGTAAAAAGATGGGCGCCGTTTTATACAACAAACCTTTCCTCTCATTCTCGTAAAAAATTTAAAGCGGTTTTTTAATATAAAACCGAATATATTTACTAAAAATTGTTAAAAATAAAGTTAAATAAAAAACACAGAAAAGGCTTTAAAAAAAATTGGAGAGTGAAGCGCATGTCCCCGATTAAAAGAGGAGATATTTTTTATGCTGATTTGAGCCCCGTCGTCGGCTCAGAACAGGGAGGAGTCCGACCGATACTAATAATACAAAACGACATTGGAAATAAATACAGTCCAACGGTAATCGCCGCCGCGATTACAAGTAAACTGGATAAATCACGGCTTCCGACTCATATCGAAGTCAACGCGTCAAGTTACGGACTTGAAAAAGATTCCGTGATACTCCTTGAACAAATACGGACTCTCGATAAACAAAGACTTAAAGAAAAAATGGGACATCTGGATACCGATTCTATGAATAAGGTAAACCGCGCGCTTACCGTAAGCTTCGGTCTTCCGGCAAACGAGCAGGAATTATAAAACACCTCAACAATTATCTCCGGCGTCGTTATCCGAGAATTCCGCAAAAAATAAAATTCTTTTCGAAAAACAGTAAGCTTTAAAACTAAAATATAAAATATAAATTATAAATTATAAGATATAAAATATAAATTATAAGATATAAGATATAAATTATAAGATATAAGATATAAAATATAAATTATAATTTTAAATAATCAGTTTTATTTTTCGAAAATTAAAAATATAATACAAGCCCTCAATGACTTTTTATTGAGGGCTTAAAATTTTTCTCTCTCAAAAAATAAAATAAGTAAAAATATTATACAAAAAACTTAAAAATGTTTTTTTAATAAATATCTACAACAAAAAAATAAATATAAAAAATATTTAAAATAATTCTAAAAAATAATTTATAAAATTAGAAAAGTTCCTATAAAAACCGGACTTAAAATATAAAATTAAATGAAAAGATAAATATTATTTATATTTTTTATATTTTTAAAAAAAATATTTAAAAAATCTTGACAAAGCGTTCTAACTTTGTTATAATAAGTATACTCCCCTCGGGGGTATGGTATATACCACTTCAAAAATAAAAAGATAATAAATTAAAAATAAATTTTAGGGCAGAAAAGAAGATAATAAATAAACATCAATATTTTTAATAATAAGTTTACGTAAAATAATAGGTTAGAGCAAATAAATATATAACAGATACAGAGAGAAGAGAAGAGAAGAGAAAATATAATAGAATGAATAAAATAAGGTAAATAGTATTTAAAACTATATAATAAGAGAATTATTATGTTTAGAGAATTATATTTATTGTAAATATTGTAAAAAAAACGAATGTCAAGAAAGCATATATAAATTAAAAAATGAAATTAAAAGAAAAAATTATAAATTAAATAATAAATAACGAAGAAAAAACAATAAAGAAATAAAAACAAAAAAGGAGAGATAAAATTGAAAGCCGATAAAAAAGAAATAACAAGGTTACTGAAAACCGCCAGAGGACAAATAGACGGAATAATAAAAATGGTCGAAGAAGACAGGTATTGCGTAGATATAAGCCATCAGCTGATGGCGACGGAGGCGATAATCAATACCGCGAACAGAAAAGTTTTGACCGAGCACTTAAAAAGTTGTGTCAGAAACGCTAAAACAGACAAGGAAAAAGATGAAAAAATCGAAGAAATGACCGCGCTCATAACCAAACTAATAAGATAAACCTATAAGATAAGGAGTGATATTTACGGAAAAGTTTGATATAACCGGAATGACTTGCGCCGCATGCAGCAGCAGAGTAGAAAAGGCTGTCTCCAAACTCGACGGGGTTTCTTCCTGCGCCGTAAACCTGCTGACGAATTCTATGACAGTAGAAACATCGCTTCCTGATGAGGAAATAATAGCGGCGGTGGAAAAAGCGGGATACGGAGCAAAAAAAGCGGGAGAGAAACGACAGGATACGAGAGGAAAAATCGAATCCTCCAAAAAAAATACCGAAATAAAACCGCTGATACAAAGACTCGTTTCGTCCGTTATCTTTCTCGTCATACTTATGTATTTCTCTATGGGACATATGATCTCTCTGCCTCTCCCCTCTTTCTTGGAAAATAATTATGTGGCGATAGGAATCATACAGCTCGTCCTAACGATGATCATAATGTTCATAAACAGAAAATTTTTCATAAGCGGATTTAAAGGCGTCGTCAACAGAGCTCCCAACATGGACACACTTGTGTCTCTCGGCGCCGGAGCGGCTTTTGTTTACAGCCTTTACGCCCTGTTTATGATGACCGATGCCCAGACGGCCGGCAACTCCTCGGCGGCGGCAGGATATCTGCACGAATTCTATTTTGAATCCGCCGCGATGATACTGACTTTAATAACGGTTGGAAAAACACTTGAAGCATATTCAAAAGGAAGAACGACATCAGCGCTCGAAGCTCTTTTAAAACTTGCCCCTCAAACCGCGACGATAATAGAAAACGGGAAGGAAAAAGAAATCCCGGTATCCGAAGTCAAAAAGGGAGACATATTTACCGTAAAACCCGGAGGCAAAATCCCGGTTGACGGAATAATCCTCGAAGGGACCGCCGCCATAGACGAATCGGCGTTGACAGGAGAAAGCATACCCGCCGATAAAGAAAAAGGCGACGAGGTTTCCGCCGCCACCGTCAATATGTCGGGGTTCATAAAATGCGAGGCTAAAAGAGTCGGAGAAGATACTACTCTTTCAAAAATAATAAAAATGGTAAACGACGCTTCCGCGACAAAAGCCCCAATCTCCAAAATAGCGGATAAAGTATCGGGAATATTTGTTCCGACGGTC
>ERZ857998.3415-NODE-3415-length-12942-cov-3.070769_pt1 | contig 12942 bp, 13 predicted proteins | sample MGYA00519954_ERZ857998 | MGnify/ENA primary metagenome ERZ857998 (study PRJEB31778, sample SAMEA3449424) | human gut metagenome | biome: human gut; feature: human-associated habitat; material: faeces | place: United Kingdom | collected 2010/2012 ...
TGATAATCGTTGTCGGTACTCGTCCCGAGATTATCCGTTTGGCGGCTGTCATCACCAAATGTCGTCAGTATTTCGATGTGATTCTTGCTCATACCGGTCAGAATTATGATTACAACCTCAACGGTATATTCTTTAAAGATTTGAAGTTGGCAGAGCCGGAAGTATATATGGATGCCGTAGGTGATGATTTGGGAGCTACTTGTGGTAATATCATCAATTGTTCATATAAACTCTTTGCTCAGACAAAGCCGGACGGAGTTCTTGTACTTGGTGATACCAACTCATGTTTGAGTGTAATTGGTGCGAAGCGCCTGCATATTCCAATTTTCCATATGGAAGCAGGTAACCGTTGCAAAGACGAGTGCCTTCCGGAAGAGACCAACCGTCGTATTGTTGATATCATCAGTGATGTGAATATGGCATACTCGGAACATGCGCGAAGATATCTTGCCGATTGTGGTCTACCTAAGGAACGTACCTATGTCACGGGATCACCTATGGCGGAAGTACTTCACAATAACCTTGCCGAAATTGAAGCCAGCGATGTACATCGGCGTCTGGGTCTGGAGAAAGGAAAATATATTTTGCTCTCTGCTCATCGTGAGGAAAATATCGACACCGAAAAGAACTTCATGTCGCTCTTCAATGCTATCAACCGTATGGCAGAGAAGTATAACATGCCGATTCTTTATAGTTGTCATCCACGTAGTCGTAACCGTCTTGTAGAGAGTAGTTTCAAACTTGATGAACGGGTTATTCAACATGAGCCTCTTGGCTTCCATGATTACAATTGTCTTCAGATGAGTGCTTTTGCTGTTGTTAGTGATAGTGGTACATTACCTGAAGAATCAAGTTTTTTCACCAGTGTGGGACATCCCTTTCCAGCTATTTGCATTCGAACCTCTACTGAGCGTCCAGAGGCTATTGACAAGGGCGACTTTATCATTGCCGGTATTGACGAGAAATCATTACTTCAAGCCGTAGATACTGCCGTTGAACTTTGCCGTGATAGTCAGCATGGTATTCCTGTGCCTGACTATGTAGACGAGAATGTCTCAACCAAAGTTGTGAAGATTGTGCAGAGCTATGTCGGTATCGTCAATAAAATGGTGTGGCGTAAGTTCTAGAGTAAGCACTCAAATAAGGGCTCAATCTTAAAAGATATACCTTTATTGTTGAATTTTGAACATTAAGATTATATGTAGCAGCGAAGATTTGGAAAGATTCTATGTCCAGTACTAGAAGAGGCAATGTCCAATGATCATTTTTCTCCAGTTCAAGAAGGGCAGGATGAGACAGGCGCAACACTCTCAACTCAGGAAAGAATATCTCCTATCATATTCACCATTACTGTTCTGAGGTTTGGACATTCGTTGAGGGTGAAAGCATATGTGTACTCAATAGCGTAGAGCAGAGAGTTAAGGTTGGTGATACGGTTGTCATTCTAGGAGAGCACTTCCAGGTCATTAAAGCTATAATACCTCTTACCTTCATAGAGGTACAGATTGGCAATTCGCTGGTTGAGGAAGACATAGAGGGGGTTGAGTAGGAGTGGAGAATATTAATCAATTATGCATATGGCATCATTAAAGAAAAACTTTCTATATAATATATCTATTACGTTAGCTAACTATATAGCTGCTTTAATCGTATTTCCCTATGTATCGCGTTGTTTAGGTGTGGAACTAATGGGAAAAACAAGTTTTGCGATAAATGTGGTTGCATATTTCAGTCTCTTTGCATTGCTGGGGGCAGCAACTGTAGGTGTTCGCGAAATAGCAATATGCAATGGGGATTTTGAAAAACGTTCAAAAGTCTTTAGTAGTGTAATGGTTGTTATTGGAGTTCTGACAGGGATAAGTCTCATTCTTATGTCGGTTTCCATATTCTTGATATCTCGGTTTCAAGAATATGGTACATTATTGCTTATTGGTTCTTTCTCGTTAGTATTTACAAGTCTTCAGATAGAATGGCTCTATCAAGGAGTTGAAAAATTTGATTACATTGCCAAACGTACAATTTTTATAAGGATTTTATATTGCATCAGCATCTTCCTATTTGTTCATGATAAAGAAGACTTTCTTATTTATTATATTCTAACGGTTGGAATAGTCGTAGTTAATGGTTTTATAAACCTCATATATTCCAGAAATTATGTTCATTTCTCGTTTAAGAATGTTGAATTCAAAAAATATTTGAAGCCTGTAGCTATGTATGGCGTGAATAAGATACTTATCTCAATGTACACAACATTTAATGTAATGTTTTTGGGATTAGCATGCAATGATATTGAAGTTGGTTTTTATTCAACAGCGAATAAACTATTTGCGATTCTTTTAGGTGTCATATCAGCCTTCACAAGTGTGATACTGCCAAGAATGGCTTCTTTGGCTGCAAATAATAATGTAGAAAAAATTAATGATAATATTTCAAAATCTTTTTCACTTATCTTCTCTGTATCTCTTCCGATATGTATAGGAGGCATGTTGTTGTCTCCTCAGATAATCGATATTTTGGCTGGTCCTGGTTATGAAGGGGCAATTCTTCCTATGCAGATTATCATGCCAGTTGTTGTCTTAACTGGAGCTGCACAGGTTTGCATTATGCAAGCTTTGATACCGCTAAAGAAAGATAAGGCAGTATTGTTAGCTTCTGTTATTGGAGCAGCAACTGCAGTTTTGTTTAATATCATATTTGTTGATAAGTTGGGTGCGATAGGATCTGCTTTGGTTTTACTCTGCTCAGAAATATGTTCTGATATATTTGCTTTTGGGTATGCAATTAAAAAGAAGATTCTCACCCTTCCTTGGCGCTTTATTGTTAAGCGAATAATTTCATCAATCCCATATATTGCAATATGCTATACTGTTGGAAAATGTCTTAATCTAAACAATATTACAACCTTGCTTATTGCATTATTAATATGTGGATTTTACTTTGTGGTTGAAAATTTGTTTGTATTAAAGCTTCCTATTGTGAGAGATTTTTTTGCAGAAATAAAAAAACAAATACGTTAATGAAAATTGCAAGTGTCACATTGTTCTGTAATGAAGGTTTTAGACTTAATCATTGGGTTCGGTATTTTTCTGAGTACAAGGATGATATCTATCTTCAAATCATTGTAAATAATGGTAATCCTGAAGATACAATACTCTTAAAGTCAGTTTTCCCAGATGCAGTCGTCTTATTTTCAAAAACGCCAAATATGATAGCTTCTTATAATTTGGCAATTAAATACATTCTTGAAAAAACTGATGCAGACTCGATTCTTCAGATTACAAATGATCTTCGAATTGAAAAGGGTGGACTTGCCCAAATTTATGAGATTCTCTTTAGAGAACAGCAATACGGAATGATTAGCCCGATTTTATTGAAGAAGGATTCTGAAATTGTTGAAAATTATGGTGCAGAGATTGATTTCTCTAATATGCTCTTCCGTCATATAGATAGGAATGTTCATTATAAAGACGTAAAACCAGACATTGCATTTAGAACTGGACTACCAGGAGGTTGTTTTCTTACAAAACGTGTAGTCTATGAAACCATTGGCCTTCAAGACGAAAGAATTAATATGTACTCTGACGAAGTCGATACAGGTATAAAGTGTGCAAACAAAGGATATACATTGTTATCCACTAAATTAGTGAAATCTTGGCATCAACATATTTTTCCATCAGGTAGAAATCAAAGGAGCTGTTCTGCAAGTTATTTTATGTCAAGAAATCCAATTTACTTAGCTCGCAAATACTATGGAGTATCTGTCATATTGGGAGCTTTTTGGAGTCGTTTTAAATTGTCCTTAATTGAATTAATGTCTTGTGTACATCATCTTAAAGGAATAGAGTCGTTTGTATGCTCTCTGTATTCTTTCAAAGGTTGCTTCGCTGGGCTTTTTATGAAAATGTAATATTCCTCTATGATTGCTCCATATAATAGAATCTCATCAAACTTTGCGTATTTCCTAGTTTTCATTGCTTTTCTAATGTCATCTAGATGCTGGATCGGTTTTGAAGGAAGGAATACATTGTTTTTCTACTGTCTTCCAGTAGTACTATTCATGCTGATTTCTATGGGGGCATATGAGATAAGAAATCAGTCTAAATATGCCATGTTTGCCTTCCTCGTATATATAGCTAATGTATACACTATGTATCGTGCGAGAGGGACATTTGAAATTATCGGGATGGCGAATCAAGCGGTTCTTCCCGTAACGACTTATCTTCTTCTTTGCTTACAAGATTCTCAAAAAGAATTGTTATTGTATCATATTACAAAGTGGTTTGGGATGATATTGATTCCTGGAATGATTATATACATATGCTCATTCTTTGTAAATCTTCCAAGCTTGGGTATCATCCAGACACATTATGGAGGTGACTTTTATGGAGAACCATGTTACAATTATTTGTTCTATTTAAAACCAATTACAGTTGGAGCAACTGGAATGTTTCGTTTTAACGGACCTTTGATAGAACCAGGTGATTTAGGATGTGTTTCGGCTTTTCTTTTATATGCAACTAAGTTTGATTTTAAACGATTCAAATACCTTTGGGCTGTTTTGGCTTCACTAATCCTAACGTTCTCTCTTGCAGGTTATCTTTTGGCATTATTTGGATATTCTGCAATAATGATGACAAAGAATAAGTTCTCTTCCAAAAAGCTATTATTAGGTGTATTGGTGTTTTCTGCTGTAATAGCTTTGGGTACATACTATAATGGCGGTGACAATTATATTAATCGTTCAATTCTATCAAGACTTCAAGATGGAGAATTAGCTATAGACAATACGAATGGTAGGATCAGTACACAAAAACTGGAATTCTTTTACTTTATGTTTAAAAATCCTAGTATTTTGTGGTTTGGCTACGATAAGGCTACAATTTCCTTTGTAAACGAACAATTCGGTGCAGGAGCTGGTTTTTACAGTCAAGTATTGAATATTGGTATATTAGGAATAATATTATATCTTCTGCCATATTTCTATATTACATTAAAGTCAAGAGATCGCAGGTATGCTTTATTATATTTGGTATTCTTGATATTGTATGCTTACCAAAGATTTGATTTGTTTTGGATTTCTCTTATACTATGTTATACATTTGGTATATGTTTAAAAGATAAAGAGTTTGAATTATGCAAAAAATAGCAATCATTTCATATTTTCATTATGAGTCTTCATTGTGTTTAGCAAAATCAATTGCAGAACAGGGGGTAACAGTTGACTATTTTGCAATAGTTGATATGTTTCACGATAAAGGCACTGTTCCTGGCATAGATTATCATAAAGCCCCCAAACATCCAGGATTAATAAGATTGACCTCTGTCAATGCTCCTGAGATTTGTGGTTACTATGAAGGACTTCCCGTGAATTTATTCTTGTTCCGTCTGGTATCGTTTTCAAGACGATTAATGCTTTTTAACAAAATTGTATTCAAAATTGTTTTAAATAAAATCAAATCTGCAAAATATGATGCCATTAACATTGTTGGACAATGGCCATGGGTTGAAATCATACATAATGAACTTAAAGATGAAAATTTAACCCACACATTTCATGAAGTTGGCAGTCATTTTAAAGGAGAACTATCAACACCATTAATGGAGACCGTAATACGCGATAAATCAAAGGTTATCTTGCCTTCAAAATCAACATTAGATAGGTTTAGAACATTGGACAAGAATGGTTATTGTTTATCAGAATATATTCCATTTGGTAAGTTCGAAACGTTAATGTTGTATAGGAAACCTACAAAACTTAAGATTCAATTCAATAATGATTCTCCAATATTCTTGTTTTATGGATTTATCAAACCATATAAAGGGCTAGATCTCTTAAAGCGGGCTTGTGAGATTCTAAACAACAGAAAGGTTGATTTCAATTTAATTGTAGCAGGAAGTGGTGATGATCCAACCTTACCATTCTATTCAACAAAGAAAAACTGTGTCGTTATTAATAGAATCCTTTATGATGACGAGATGGTGTACCTGAATGATATATCTGATGTTGTTCTTCTACCATATAAGACTGCCTCTCAAAGTGGAATTATTCCTACTTCGTTTATTTTTGGCAATCCAATTATTGCAACAAAGGTGGGAGCCTTGGTAGAATCCATTCAAGATGGGAAGAATGGTATTCTAGTTAATGCAGAAGATGCAATATCATTTGCCGATGCAATGCAATCTCTTATTACAGACCAGAATCTGATGTCATTGTTAAAACACGGAGCAAGACAATATGGCAATGGTGATGAGTATGATTGGCATAACATAGCCAAACAAACAATGTCAGTATTAATGAATCATTAAAACAAATTTAGTATTATGTTCACATCTCGCAACTACCTCCACTTCTATCTTCAGGCAGACATGGTGATGAATAGAGGGTACTTCAAGAACCTCTCAAGAAGAAGTTATTGCATCCTGTAGCTCCAGATTACATCATGGAGTTCCTTAAGGCAATGGGAAAGGTGCAATATTACTCTCAGTGCAAACGTGGGGATTGTTGCTTATAATCAATAAATGGTGTTTTTTTAGATTGTCTCGTAAACTCGGTTTGAGTATCGGATATGATGTCTGTGATTACGGATTGGTAATTCCTCACTGTGGGACTATCGTAGTTGGAAATACCAATAGGATTGGCCCATACGCAGTATTGCATACCTCACTTACATTATCAATACAGGCAGAAGGATTGGCAAAGGTTTGCTTCTATCTACAGGAGCAAAGATAACTGGAGGTGAGATATTGTGCGACCATATAATAATTGCTGCAAGTTCTATAGTTGCCAAGTCTTTTCCAGATGGAAATGCGTTATTTGTGGGATGTCGGCTGTAAAGAAAGCAAATCGTTTAGACTGGTATTCACCTTTGAAAGATGAATCAAAACGAAGTGTTGGCGCGATAGAGAATCTCAAAATTAAAATGGGAATACAATGAATAAATTCTATGTAGTTTGTAATACTTACTATCCAAATACTGCTTTTAGTAATCGAGTGTTTAGTTTTCTTCGAGGTTTTTCAGAACTGGGTGTTGATGTTGAGGTTGTTTTCCTTACTCCAGACTCGGAGATGAGTAAGGTTCAGGAAACATATCCCCATATCACATTTAAGTATATGTGGGAGAATCTGCCATTTTCAAACCGCATTTTCAACAAATTTGCTGATGAGTTCTATGGATGGAAGTTTGCATGGAGTCTGAAACCTGGTGATGTAGTCTTTCTTACCAACTTCGGAAATGTGTTTTTTAAGGTTGTAAAGAGAAAAGGAGTAAAGGTTGTTCATGAGAAAACAGAACATCCGGATGTTTATAGCTTCAAAGGCTTCAACGTGGAGCGTTACAAGCGTGAGGTTGTAAAGGTAGATGGGATGTTTGTGATCTCAACGGCACTCAAGGATTATTTTGTATCTTGCGGTTTGCCGAAAGAGAAGATTGAGATAGTAAACATGACGGTTGATAGCAATCGTTTTGTTGGACTCACGAAGCAACCATCAGAAAAGTATATTGCCTATTGTGGAACAGCATCTAATAACAAGGATGGTGTGGATGAGCTCATCAAGTCTTTTGCGATTGTAAACAAGACTCACCCTGAGGTGAAGCTTTACATAATCGGCAAGACTCCCGATAAGAACGATGCTTCTGGCAACCTGAAGTTGATAGAGAATCTTGGAGTGAAGGATTCGATCGTTTTTACCGGTATTGTATCAGCGGCTGATATACCTCAAATTTTGAAGAATGCAGCAGTTCTTGCTCTTGATCGTCCGGACTCTTTGCAAGCTCAATGCGGATTCCCTACAAAGCTTGGAGAATACCTCTTAACAGAGAATCCTGTCATAGTGACAAAAGTAGGTGATATTCCTCTTTTCTTGAAAGATGGTGAGACTGCGCTTTTGGTCGAAGAGCGTAATCCTAAGGAATTTTCGTCAAAGATTATTTGGGCACTGGAGCATCCAGAAGAGGCTACGGAAATAGGAAAAGCAGGTGCGCAGGTCGCTATGAGGGAGTTTAATTATCTGAATGAGACCAAGAAGATTATTGATGTAATAAACAGATTATCATGAGTATAATAAAATCTGCATATTTGGAGCTGGTAAAGGTACTTTCACCCGTTAGGCATGCTCGTATGATAGGTGTGAGCCTTGGGGACAATTGTTTGGTTTATCGTAGTATGGAATGGCCCTCCGAACCATATCTTGTTACAATTGGCAATAATGTACAACTCACCAAAGGAGTTGCAATACATACACATGGAGGAGGAAATGTAGTAAGGCGCAAAGTGCCTGATTTCGATGTGTTTGGAAAGGTGGTAATCAAGGACTGGGCTTATATTGGAGCCCATGCCCAAATAATGCCGGGGGTAACTATTGGCGAAGGTGCAATGGTGGCTGCAGGTTCAGTGGTTACGAAATCTGTTCCAGATGGAATGGTAGTAGGAGGTAATCCTGCCAAAATACTATGTTCTGTGGAGGAGTATATCGAACGGAATATGCAGTATAACGTGCATACAAAAGGTATAGGAGAAAAAGAGAAAAAGCAATGTTTGCTCACTATGGATGAAAGCATGTTTTTGAAAAAGTAATTAAGAAGATATAAACTATGATTCAGTTTAATGTACAGGACATAAGCGAATACAGAGGACAGCTGATGGGTATTGCTACTCTTTTGGTCATCTTTGGTCATTCAGTGGGTAATGGTGTAGCAATGCCAAGATGGATGGAATCTCTCTGTGGATTGTCATCTGTAGGAGTAGATATATTCCTCCTTGTAAGCGGCTTGGGGCTATGGTACTCGCTCACAAGTCTGAATGGAAATAATGTTCAACAAGGAGTAAGGTGTTGGTATTTAAGGAGATATAAGAGAATATTGATTCCATATCTTATCATTATTGGTTTCCATTGTACATTGTCTGTATTACATGGGATGCCTATTTCTCAGGCTTTGTTTGAACTATCAACACTCAGTTATTGGGTCAATCATCAGGGAGCTTGGTTTATTGCAATGCTGATACCGGTGTATGCACTAACTCCGCTTCATTACCGAATCTGCAATAAAGTAAAGAGTCCTGTGTTGTATTCTTCGTTGCTTATTGCTTTTATGGTTGTAATCTCTGCGCTGAACTATCCGGTTGAAAGTACAGGCTGTCAGATGGTGATTGATAATGTCAAACAGGTGTTGTATCATTTGCCTAGTTTCTTGATAGGTTTCATGTTAGCACCTTTTGCAAAGACAGGCAAGAAGATCTCATACTTTTGGATGAGTATTTTGCCTCTTGCACTTGTAGCAATAATGAAAGTCATGCAGTGTGGATATTGGCCGGAATTTTTGGTGTTACCTTTCGTTGCGGTATGTTGTCCGACTTTTAAGTATATGGGTAAGATCTTTTTTTCTGTACTGAATTTCTTAGGTAAAATTTCTTTGGAGTCATACTTGCTAAACGTAGTAATTGGAACTTGGATTATCTGGTATTTGCCAAATCTGTATAACTCTTCAATGAACAAGGGGTGTTATTTGTCCTACTTCATAGTATGTGTAGTAGGAACTGTGTTGGCATACCTAATACATTTGATGTGCAACAAACTGTTCTTTAAATCGAAAGAACGATAAATATATAATATGACATTAAAACATTTTTTCGAAGTATATCCTCCCAAGCGTATGTGGAGGAAGATGTGGATAGGTCTTGCTGACCTACCAATGATGCCTCAACATAGAGCTAAGTGCTTGAAAATGGCGGGAGTAAATATTAAAGGTCGTGCTATGATTTATGGTGGAGTAGGTGTTGATACGGTCTATCCTGACAGTATCTATATCGGCAAAGGTGTGCGTATCACCGCTGGCACAAAGATTCTGACTCATTATCTTGATCCATCCCAACCTGGTGTTCATTTTCGCAGAGGTGAGGTGCATATCGAAGATGATGTTTTTATAGGACTGAATGTGTGTATCTGTAGTTCGGTTACTATTGGCAAGGGAGCCATTATAGGAGCAGGAAGTGTGGTTACTAAAGACATTCCACCCTACCAGGTTTGGGCTGGAAATCCTGCCCGTTATATTAAAGACAGAGCAAAATGAAAATAGCAATTCTGATACCTACTATTAAACCAGGAGGTGCAGAGAAACAGGCTGCATTACTGGCAGCAACACTCAGTGAGGAGAATGAGGTACACTTTGTTTCATTATGGGGGAAGAAGAACCTATCGGTGATAGTGCAAAAGTTTCTGGAGGATGCGCATGTACAAATTCATTATCTTTCTGGAAAGAGCTTCGGCAAGTGGAAGGAGTATTATCAACTGTTGAAGCAACAAAAGATAGAAATTGCATTCAACTATCTGACAACATGTGATGTGACAGGTGCAATGGTGGAGAAACTTGCAGGCGTGAAGACTGTATTCAATGGCATTCGAAACTCGCGACTGGCTCCGGCGAAGACCGTATTGGAATGGTTTGCGCACAACTTCTTTGCAGATTATACTATATATAATTGTCAGTCGGGAGCAAAACACTTTGAGAATCTGGGTTTCTGTAAGAAGAAGACTATTGTGATTCCCAACTGCTTCCCTAATATCAGCAAGCCGATAGAGCGTACTGACAAGGATATAAAGACTATTATTACAGTTGGTCGTTTTGAGCCACAGAAGGACTATCTGACAGCCATCAAAACCATAGCTGATTTGAGGAAGACAAGGCAGGACTTTGTGTTCACCATTATTGGACATGGTCATATAGAGACTCAAGTCAGAGATTGGGTAGAGGAATATGGTTTGACGAATTACACTCAGATTCTTATAGCCCCAGACAATGTACAAGAAATTCTTAAATCGGCTGATATTTATCTCTCGACGAGTCTTTTTGAGGGAACGAGTAATAGTATCATGGAAGCAATGAATTGGAGTATTCCTGTAGTGGCAACAAATGTAGGAGATAATAATCAATTGATAAAAGATTCTTGGAATGGTTATCTGATTTCAATAGGAGACTATAAAAAATTGTCAGAACATCTTCTAAAACTGTTACATGACGATAAGCTTCGCATTGAAATGGGTATACGGGGAAATGAACGTCTGCATAATTATTCTGTAGAACGTTTTGTAGAAAACTATTCAAAAGTTTTAGAAAAATGAAAATAGCATTTATAGGAGGACGCACTTTTTACCATCCAGATGGTATCGCAACATATATGTATAATCTTGCTACAGAATTAGTTAAGATGGGGCACGAACCTATCGTATATCAAGAGAGTGATCATAATGGAGAAGAATGGGTGAATGGTTTTAAGGTAGTTCATCAAAAGTCATTTAGGAATGCAGCTCTTACAAAAATATTATTGGGATTCAAATCTACAATAATGGGACTTTTCAAAGAGAAAGATATACAGGTATTCCATTATAATTGCGGTGCTCCAGCACTGATTAGTTCTATATGGCCAAGATTGTTTGGTAGGGTTTCTCTTATGCAGAATCACGGATTGGAGTTTAATAGGACAAAATATTCATTGCGTAAACGTAATATTTTGAGAAAAAAATTCTATTTTGATTGTAAAATCAATAAGTATTTAACAGCGGTTTCGCAAGAACAAACAGATTTTATACGCGAACATTTTCATAAAGATTGCCGTACTATTTCATGTGCTGTAAATATTCCACAGGAAACGTCTAAAAGCGATGTGTTGGAACGTTTTGGCATTATTCCTAATAATTATATTGTTTTTATGGGACGACTTGTTCAAGATAAGAATCCTGATTATTTGATAAAAGGTTTTATGAATAGTCAACATGGTGATAAACAGTTGGTTATTTGTGGATGTGCTGCCCCTAGATCATCATATGGCGATTATTTACATATGTTGGCAAAGGACGATCCAAATATTATTTTTACAGGAGCGATATTTGGTGCAGACAAAGATACGATACTCCGTAACGCATGGATATTTTGTTTACCTTCTTCAATGGAAGGTCTACCAATTTCTTTATTAGAAGGAATGAGTTATGGTAAAGTTTGTATAGCTTCAGATATTACTGCTAACAAAGAAGCTTTAGGTGATTCTGGGATTTGGGTGAAAAAAGAAAATGCAGAAGATATAACTTATGCCCTAGACCGTTTATATACTAATTTTGAAAATTACGAATGGCAAAAAAAAGTTAATCGTGAACGATGCGAAAGGTTGTTTTCTTGGCCCAAAATAGCAAAGGACTATATTGACTTTTTGAGTGAATTGATAAAAAAGTAAATGTTATAATTATGCTGGATTTTTAAGTGAAGAAAGTTGGCAAGATAGAAGTATTATGAAATCTAATCATATATGAAAACAACTTTGACATATAAAATTCTTTGTCTATTGGGCTTTAAATATCCAATAGAGGATTATGGAGATGTAAGTCTATGGAAGGTATTAAAACAGTTTTTTATAAATTGGTATCATCGTCTAATAATTAATGCAATGAATTGGGCAATTTTAGAACCATTTAATCCTAGAAAACTTAGACCTGCGATTCTTCGTAAACTGGGAGCAAAGGTGGGAAAAGATGTGTTCATTGGTGACTATGTTCGTGTAGACTTGAACCATTCTGATTTGATTGAGATAGAGGATGGTGTGCACATTGCAGGTGATTGTCGTTTACTTTGTCATAAGAAGGAACTTGCAGAATATAAACAGGGAATGACTTACGGCATGATGCCTTATAAATATGGTAAAATTCATTTGTGCAAGAATTGCGCTATAGGGACTGGTTGTATTGTGATGCCAGGTGTGACTGTAGGTGAAGGTGCTGTTGTTGGTGCCGGTGCTATGGTGACTAAGGACATTCCAGCTTGGACATTAGCGTTGGGATGTCCTGCTAAAGTGGTAAAAGAATTTCCTAAGGATGATCCTAAGTATGTTTCAAAAAAATCTCAATAAGTTTCAGCAGATTTAGGTATTCTGCAAAAAACAGCTACATAAAAAATGAAA
>ERZ857998.3423-NODE-3423-length-12912-cov-10.680874_pt1 | contig 12912 bp, 10 predicted proteins | sample MGYA00519954_ERZ857998 | MGnify/ENA primary metagenome ERZ857998 (study PRJEB31778, sample SAMEA3449424) | human gut metagenome | biome: human gut; feature: human-associated habitat; material: faeces | place: United Kingdom | collected 2010/2012 ...
CCCTTCGATGGAGACCCAATGGAGAGTATTTTCACCTCCTGCAAGTGAATAAAATTGTGTTGTAAGTTTTTAATTGTCATTGTGTTAGGCTGTCCGCTATCCATAGTCTAATGTGTAGTGCATTCTCATAATTGCGTAATGTGTTAATTGTTAATGAATTGAAATGATTTCGAGAGATTGGCCGATCCCAAACTCGGTTCAGAATAAAATCGGACCAACTTGTGCAGGGGGTCTTAAAATAGACCATCCTGCAAAGTCGGTCCTAATTTTGAGGTCAAAGGAAAACTGCATTTTTTCGGCCTGCCCTTAACCTTTTAAGATATATAGTATATATAACTCCATTTTTTGTGGAGTAATATTCATTGCCTCTAATACGTGCGTCTGTTCCGTTACTACCGTACGGTTTCTGCCGCTACTTTGCAAACTGCATCAGATAGTTTTCGCAAAATCCAGCTAACGGGAATTTCACCATCTCGTCCCGTCCGTCGGGCGTGGTGTAATGAAATAATATAGTGTTCGCTTTGACAAGGCAGTCGAATAAATTTACCGTTTCGCTCATGCCCTCCATCTTCATCTCGTTGGCGATTATTATTCCTATTATATCGTTTATCTCTTCAAGGTCGCTTTTTCACCCGATAATTCATTGTTTATTCTTTACAAGTGCGATTTCGACGGGTTTGTTTATGTCCGCTGTTTCGGGAGAGAAAACAAAGTAAAATAATTCGGGATAAATCTCATTTTGGGGCTTTATGACAATTAAGCCTATTCCCTCCGTCTTGCTCCATTCGACCAACTTGCAAATAGCTTGTTTATCCTCTCATGCTTTGGTCATTCATTCCGTTTTCGGTTGTTTGTATCTGTTCATTTTAGCTAAAATTTAATTGTTGTTTATCTTTATAAAGATAAGATTATTAGTGAAATAAACAAAACGAAAAAGTGACAAACTCTGCAAAAGGGTCTTATAAATTAACCTTTTCACAAAGTCTGTCACTTTTAGAAACCTTTGTTATTTTGTTGCTTCAAGGCAAGCAATCAGAAATTTATTCGCATTTATGAAGTTATCCTTTTGCATCGGCAATGATGCGATGGCTTTTTCTCCATGAAATAGATTGTTACGGTATCTGTAAATAATCATGATGATGGCTTTAATAATATCACATGAATTATTGGTTAGCCCTAATAAAACACGCTGAATAGAGGTCGTATCATCATTATTTCTCAATCGCAATCTCATGAATCGCTCGTTTGTAGAACCGTTCGTTATATATCTCCTTTGTAAGTATTGTAGTGTTTGATTGAAAATATCGGAAGTTAAATGTATGTTCTGAATATTGCGCTTATTTCTTCCAAAATTACATTTAAACCATTTCGCTTCAAATAAATTCCATAATATTAAAAAGTTCCGCACCTCCACATATTCTTCTGTATCGAGAGAAATGTGCAAATAATTGTCAATCCATTGTGATATTTCAGACGTATTTTTACTTTTATTTTCCATAATGCCGAAACGCTTTTATTCATCTAATCCTGTAATGCTTGCAAAGTTGTTCCAGCCACTTTTTGCTTTATAGGCATCGGCACAACCCGAAGGTACTTTCAGTCCCGAATAAGGATTTATGCCGCTAAAAGCATCTCTTCCGCAAGTCGGCGGCGTCTCTGTGCCGATCTTGAATAATCGCAGTTCAGAATCCCCATCAAAAGCACTCTCTCCGATTGTCTTAACCTGCGTACAGGCAGACATATCGACGGTCATTAGATTCTTTAATTGGCCAAAGGCGCCATAATAAGAAGAACCACCACCCCCGATAGTTTTCAACTGAGAACCTTTCTCAAAAGTTACTGTTGCTAAAGAGGAACAACCCTTGAACGCTGCCGCTTCGATCGTTTCTACGCTGGCAGGAATCTCAATGGAGGTTAATGCCGTGCAGTCCGCGAAAGTACCAGAAGAAGGATAACCTCCCCCGATAGTTTTCAACTGAGAACCGTTTTCAAAAGTTACTGTAGCCAATGAAGAACAGCCTTTGAATGCTGACGCTTTGATCGTCTCTACACTTGCAGGAATCTCAATGGAGGTCAAGGAAGAACAATACGAGAAAGCGCCATAATAAGAAGAAGAACCACCACCGATAGTTTTCAGTTGAGAACCTTTTTCAAAGGTTACAGTTGTCAGAGAGGAACAGCCCCAAAACACAGCAGTTCCAATTGTTTCTACGTTGGCAGGAATATCTATCGAAATCAAAGATGCACACTGTTCAAATGCAGAATTACCGATAGTTGTTGCATTTGCAGGGATTACAACGGTTTTCAACTTACTTTGATAAAACATTTCTTCCCCAATCGTTATTAATGTATTTGGGAGAATCAGATTCTCAACATTTGTAGACTTATAAAATGCTTGTATTGGTAATGCTGTAATATTTACCTCTGCAATATCGAGGTTTTTCAGATTGGGCATCATGCGATAGATAAACAGAAAATCAACATCGTTCAGCACGCCTGTAATCTTCAACGATTCGATATTGGCATAATCATAACCCGCCAATTCATTTTCCAGTTCACCTTTCGTTTCGACATGAACCTCGGTACACGTTCCCAATTGTCGAAAGATTATTGTTTGCAATATCTTGCCTTGTTCATCTTTCAATGCTACCGTCGTATAGCGTTGCATCCCCTCGTTAGCAGTTACCTCAAAAACAATCGTATCTTCCCGTAAGGCTCGTGTTTCGGGAGCCAGCGATAGCCACGACTGGGCATCTTCAGGAATCTCTATGGTGTAATCCAAATTCGTTGTCAATTTGATTTCCTGTGTACCCCCAGCAGAAGTAGCATTAATAGAGTTATCTGCTATATTGATTTGCCCCTGCATGCAATTCAGCGACACCATAACGGTACGATAGGAACCGTCATTAGCAAACACAAGGATTTCACTTTCTACAATTGGATTAGGGGCTGTAATCGTAATCGTTCCCTTATCCGTAGAGGTCGCATCTACCTTGACTTTCCATCCATCCTGTGCAATGGCTTTGACAACCGTATTTTTGGTTGCATCCGTAATTGTGTAGGAAATCGTTTTGCTCTCGCCTCCATTGAGAATGGCTATATCCGTCGTATCGAATGCAATTGCAAACTTTGAATTATCGCTTTTAGGAATCGTGATAACAGAATCGTCCTCCAATGTGAAATAGACATTATCATTATCTTCCGTTACACTTTTGAAGATGCCATTCGTTCCGTCCTTGCCATCGACACCATCTTCTCCATCCGTCCCGTCTGCTCCCGTTGCTTGCCCTATATCCGTCCAAGTTTTACCATTATCCATTGAAAGCATCCAGCGACCATTTTCTATTTTCAGTTGTGGTGTAATGCCATCTTTGCCATTGGTTCCATCCTCGCCATCAACTCCGTCCTTGCCGTCTGTTCCTTGTGCCTTTACCTTATTTCCCTTTTCATCGGTCAGCCATTCACCATCAAGTGTCCAATAATAGATGCCGTCCGTGTCTTTCTTCACACCAATAATAGGAGCGTCCTCGCTATTTTTCCCGTTTTTAATTGTAGCAGTAGAACCATCTGAAAAGTGGATAATGTAACCATCGGATATTTGTTCAACTTTGGAAATCGACAAATTATCCTGCAATGCTTCTACAATCTTCTGCAACGATGAAATATTGGTGTTCATCTGTTTGCAGAGTTCCTCCAGTTTGGCCACACGATTTTCGAGGTCATTCAAATCATTGCGCAATGCGCTGTCGTCGTACTTATCGCTACACCCAAATAGCAACAAGCCGCAAAACACAAGAGATAGTAGTTTTTTCATAAATAGTAAGTATTTGAATTAAGTGTTTTTCAAATCTTACTATCCGCCCCTCAATAGTGGATTCAATAAATAAGAAAGCGCAGGGCTGAAAGCTCATTTGAGGATAGTAGGCCGTAGGATTGCCCGAACATTCAAATAAGCAACAACCCCGCGCCGTATCCGTAAAGGATATGACGGGAGATAAGGTCTGCCTATTCTCATGTTCAATGAATTTCCTACGTTCACTATCCGAGAATAAACTTACGCTTCCGTAAATTTCAATATGTCATCCACAAAGGTAAAAAACATATTCTGAAAACGCAATGACCTTATCCCGCTTTTCGGGATTGTTGCTGTATCAAATTTCTGAAAAATAAAGTTTCTATCCAATAGGTTACGCTATGGAATCGAAACTTTGTTAGTTGTAAGTTGGGTTAATTTTCCCCGCAAATTTCTTGTATTACGCCGTCCATGTAAATCGCCTGCCCGCTGGATTGCCTGCCCCACCAGTAGCAACCGTATTCCTCGATGATAACCTCGCCTTGCTCTTTCAGTCTTCGGCCAGCCAAGAATCAATCAGCCACCATTCCATGACATCATCCACGAACGGATAAAGATGTTCTTCGGAAATAAGGTTTGCCCGTATCATTTCCTCGATAACCGTGCTTTGATTCTTCAAAACACAATTCTGTACTACTCGTTGCGCATTCATATAATCGGTTGTTGCGAGTTCATGCGTATTAGCCATCGGTTTGCAAAATTTGTGTGGTCAGCCTGTCGCTCTTCGGCGCAATTCTCCATTCCGTTTTCTGTCGGGTACGCACTATGCGATTCAATGCGGAGAGTTTTGTTGCAGTAATAGTACGGGATAAATTACTTTGTACTTGTGTCAAATGCAAAATTCATTTCTGTATTCTGCGCAAGTTTACCTTTAGCTTCGTAGTATTCTACCAGCGAAATAAGGTTGTACTTTCCATTGCGCCCAATCATTGCGGCACGTAAGCGTGTGTAAACTCCGTTTCCGTGGTCGATTCTGTAAGCCCGCACGGCTAACAAGGCTTTCAGAATTTCTGTCGCCCTTTCATTTAATGTTTTCATGGTCTGTAAAGTTTAGAGTTATTCCCCATTACTTGTAAAAAGATAACTCCATTCATAACCAACTAAAAAGGGCGGCATATCTCCATGTAAGAATAGCTTTCCGATTCTATATAATGCCGATAATTCTATGCTGTTATATGGTTTCGGGCATAAATAAGGGGTGGTCTGTTTTAGGTGGAATCCTATTATATGTAATGGATAAAAATTCGGTTTTCCATCCGAAAAGGGGGAGGGGTGAAAAATAGGGATTGTCCGCTTGGTCGGGGTATCTCGGTTTGTTTGTCTGCGAGTGACAACCTTTTCTGAAAAGGATATTTTATAGACCCTTTCACAAAGTTTGTCACCTTTTTGTTGCGGGACAATTTCGGTATAAATCGCACGATATGGGGAATGGATGATAAATAGATTTACCCAAAACTACCCTATAAAAGAAAGAATCGCTATCTTTGCCGAAAAGCAAGTGTATCATGTCCTATAAACCGCCTTACACCATTACGCCGAAGATCACGAATTTGGTTGCACAAATCAGCGAAGCAATCGGCGGCTATTATGCGCACGAAAATCTGCGTCTGCATCGTGTCAATCGGATCAAAACGATTCACGGGACGCTGGCTATCGAGGGCAACACGCTTTCGACGGAGCAGGTCACGGCGGTATTGGAGGGAAAACCCGTCGTTGCTCCTATTAACGAGGTGCAGGAGGTGCGCAACGCCCTTAAAGCGTATGAATTGCTCGACACGCTCGACCCCTGTAAAGTCGATGATCTGTTAAAGGCTCACGCCACAATGGAAGCGGGATTGATCGACGAAATCGGTTGTTTCCGCAAAGGCGGTGCGGGTGTGGTGTCGGGGAAAACGGTTATCCATTATGCGCCCGATGCCGAACGTGTGCCGTTTCTCGTAAACGATCTGTTCGAGTGGTTGCGCACCACGGATGAACACCCGCTGATCGCAAGTTGCGTCTTTCATTATGAATTCGAGTTTATCCATCCGTTCGCGGACGGTAACGGTCGCACGGGGCGATTGTGGCAGACATTGATTTTGAGCAGGTGGCGGCCTATCTTCAAAAACCTGCCGATCGAAAACATTGTATATAAGTATCAAAAGGAATATTATAAGGCGATTGCCGTAAGTGGAGGTAAAGCGGGTTGCACGCCTTTCGTCGAGTTTGTTTTGGGGGTAATCGCTGAAACGCTTACTACCCAAGAAACTACCCGAAAGACTACCCAAGAAATTATTTTGGAAGCCATCGCCCGTAATCCCAGCATTACACGGGCGGAGTTGGCCGAGGTTGTCGGAATCTCACCCGACGGCGTGAAATATCATTTGCAGAAACTCACCAAGTCGGGCAGGCTCAAACGGGTGGGGTCTACACGCCGCGGGGAGTGGGTGATCGAGTGACAGGAATTCCCAAAAAGGTACTTTTATAGACCCTTTTCAAAAGTTTGTCACCGACCTGTTTTCACCCGTTACGGGCTATATGATTCGCTTTCCCAATTCGATGAACCGTTGTTTGTTGGTGCGCACCTCCCTGTACTCGAAATATATTCCGATCATCTTTGCCGTCACTTTTTTGCGGTAGGGGATGCCGAACCGCATAATCAGATCGTTCATAAAACGATTGACGGTGCACACGGGTAACTTGTCGCCCGTTTTCAACTGGGCGTACACCTCCCCGCAAACTTTTTCCGAGGTCAGCAGTTGTTGGCTTTCGTTTTCTTGTATCTGTTTGCCGATTGCGTTCATGTTGTAGTTGTGCCGTTCGATCTCTGCCGCTCCGAGGGCGTAGTAGGCATCCACCATCATCGGCACTTGGCTTTGAATCTCCTCGCGCAGAAAGTAGTATTCATTCCATGTTCGGTTTTGTTCCAGTATCTCCAACTGCCGCACGATTTCGCGGAACAGGTCTTTCATTTTCAGTCGGGGATTTATGCGTTGCAGTCGGTCGCAGTCCGACAACGGATAGATATGTTCGGCGCAATCCGTGTGAAATGCTTTCGCGTACTCCTCCCGCACCAGTTCGGCGTCGGTGTAGTACCGCTTGATCCGCTCGTCGTCATAGGCGTTGTCCCACATGAACCAGTTGCGCGTTCCGTCGGCGTTCATGAACCGTTTGTAGTCCATTCCCTCCAACGCCTGCGCACGGGTATCGCAACCCGCCCCCGACGCTTCGATTTGCAGGACTTGTTTGTAGACCGCTTCGCACTCCTCCAACCTCGTGGCGATCTCCTCCCGCGATTTGCAGGGCATCTCCTTATTGGTGCTGAAAATATGCGCGGCATCCTCCACGCCGTTGCGGAAGCGTCCGACGATCTGCACGGCTTCGGTCGTGGGGTCGATGACGGTGTGCGCCGCAAACGAAAGGTCGGTTACGATCAGCACGCAGGCTGTTGTTGGCAGCTCGATGTCTACCGCCGAAAAGAAACGGCTCGTGAAAAAGTTGATTTCGTCCAGTTCTTCGAGCGAGGAGTAAGCCCGCGAAAAATCCCGCTTGCGGAGTTTCTTCACACTCTCGTAACTGCAAAAGACCTTGCACCGTTTCTCGATCTTATAGGTGCAGATCATGCGGTGGATCGTATCGGTCGAGTTTAGAAAGATGCAGAGCGGATGCCCTTTGCCTTTTACCTGTCCCATAAGGGTACGCACCCAGCCGACGGTGTTGTTCGTGTGTATGAGCAACATTTTCGGTTTGTGGTCGTAGGTCGGGCGGAGTATCTTCATCGTAAAGCCCTGCTGCTCGAAACGGGGATCGGACGGGATGATCGGCGTCGCGGAAACCATCGCCTTTTGTTTGCATCGGAAAAAATCATCCATCGGGAGCGTGATAGAGCCGCGGTAGCCTGCATCCTGTATCGTGCGCTCGCACTCGTCGAACAGCATGAACCATTCACCGTGCATATCCGTATGCGTCTGTATCATCGCCGAGCGGACTTTGGGGAAACTTTCGGGCGTGGTCATGATTTTCAGATAGCCGTCGTTGTAGTTCGTGTTCAGAAAGTCGATGATGTCCTCTGTCGTTACGCCCTCGAACACGCCGAGTATCTGCGGGTGTTTTTTCATCTTGCCCTCGATAACGGGAACATTCGGCTCGATGATGACGGAGTGTCGGGGCGCATTGATTTCGGCATAGGTCGCACCGCATCCCGTGACGGTCTTGTTGATGATCGAATTGGTCGGTATTTCGGGCATCACGGCGTCGAACCGCTGGCCTGCATCTATTGTGATATATTCAATCTTCATTGCTTTGTGTTTAGATGGTTAAAAAACTTGGGGAGCGAGCGGTGAAACCCGCTCCCCTCGTTCAGCAGTTTAGTTCAGCAGGTCGGTGATGTCCTCCATCGCCTCGGCAGGCATCACGACTTTGCCGTTGGGAAAGTGGTACTTTTTGGCGAGGTAGCCGATGCCCTCCTCGCTCTCGTTGTACTCCTCGGAGGTGATCGCGGTCAGTTTCTCCATCTCGGCGGCCACCTCTGCCAGCCACTCGGACTGACAGCAGATTTCACGGTCGGGTTCAAACTCCGTTACTTCGGGCAATTCCTTACCCATCAGGAACGCCAGCAGGTAGTTCCAGATTTGGGCGTTCAGCAGGAGTTTGCCATCCAGTTCGGTGTACCCCTTACGGATTCCGAACCACACGTAGCCGCATCCAGCCACGTCTACACGGGTGGTCACGATCAGGGTGGTAGCCCCTGCCGCAATCGCTTTCGCCAGCGTGCGGAACATTTTGGCATTCCCTGCGGGCTTGATTTTAATTACTCGGAGGTTCGTTTTCTCCTCCTGCTCCTCGGCGGCTTTGATTTCCGCCATCTTTGCCTCGTGTGCGATTGCCGAGGCCATCATCTCCTCTGCGCGGCTGCCAGCTACCTGCTGCGATGCCGCTGCTACATTAATTTTTTCCATTTTATTAGTATTATTAAAATTAGTATTCGTGTTAGCGATAGTGTTTACAAGCGTTTTCATAATCGTTATTTTTATTAAGTTTTGTTGCCGCCTCTTTCGGGCTGTCGGCTACTCCCTGCAACTTTGGTCGGCCGTACGCTCCGACCTGTTGCTTTTCAGGGTTAATACGGGATATTTTCCCCTTTTGTTTTCCGTTTTGAGGTAGATATTATAGGCAGTATTTGGACCTATTATTTACCCCTGTTTTTCAGTTGTTTAGGTTTTGCGTTTCATCGGTCGTATTTTTTCATTTTACCGCCTTTTTTGCAGGCTGTCGGCTACTCCCCGAATCTCTCGAATAACCGTACGCTTTATTCGCGGATTCTGGCTTTTGAACCTGCATAAATCCGACCTTTGGAGCCTTTGCAAAAACATAAATAATAGCCCTTAAAAATAGACCTATTCATTACCTTTGCTGTCGAAAATATTGCAAAATATATCATGGAAAATATTGTAAATCTGTCGGTTATGACAAAATGACAGATGTCATGACACTGGCAGATTTTTGGCAGAAAAAAAGAAAGGGAACCGCGATAAACGGCTCCCTTAAATGGTATGGTTATATAGTCCGATCAGTCCAATAGCGGAAAATCAAAATCCTGCATGATAACCTGCCTCTGCAATTGTATCGGTCTGAATCGTGGCGCTTGATTCATAGCCGCTCGTTTCAGATAGGCGGCAAGGTCGGCGCGGATTACTTTCGGGTCGTATTCGCCGCTCCATCCTTTACTATCGGGATAGCAACCCGTAAAACGTGTATAGTCGTGAATGAGTTGGCATAATTCGTTCGGCGTATCGGGCTGGCTGGGTATGGCATTTTCTTCATGGAGCATTCGGTAAATGCCGTATGCAACTGCCGAATAGATGGCATTATCCTTTTTTCGTCCCGCAGACGGTTTGCGCCGTTGAATATCTTGCCGTGCTTTCTCGGCTGTCTGTACTTCGGGAAAATAGCCTGCAAGTTCCTTTTTAATCAGACGGAATAACCAGTTATCGCTGTTCGGAATAGAAATCTTTTCCGCTTCCCCGTTGTTGGTGCGAATTGTGATGGCGGTCTGTTCGTTGCCTTGAAATGCCCGTGCCTCCATTTGCTCCATAAAAAGCAATAGGTGCGCCCATTCGCTTTGGTATATGTCCCAAGAGTAAAATTGAACAAGGTCATTGTATTCGTTTTCGTCGATCTGCCGTTCACGGATGCAGTAGGCCACCAGCAATAGGGCTTCCTCTATTATCGGGGTAATTGTCCCGTAAGAGTTGATAAGCGACAACAAATCATGGCATTCGAGGTGTCGAAACGGCAAAACCAGATTGCAATCCTCTTTAATGCTGTACTTTACGTTATTACCCTCTCGGTGAGGTATCAGACATTTGGCATCCGAAAGTTCTTTGTTGAAATAGCCTGCCGTGATGCCGAAATATTTTTCCAGTAAGGGCAGGCAAGCGGTGAAATATTCGGTCGTTACGGGGTAAAAAGTTTGTTCTTCTTGCATAGAAGTATCTTTATAAAGACGAATTTACAAAATTTCGCATTCTGTCGCAACCGACGACCGCAGAAAAAAGAAAAGGGACTACCCGATGCAAGCGGATAATCCCTTTGTTATTTCTACCTACTGTTCTAATCCAAATTTTAAGTAATCATAATAACAGACTAACTGTTTGAAATAGCTGTTTTTAATATAACCATTTCTGAAACATTGCATCAAAAATAGTTGTAATTCATCTATATTAATCTTTTCTTGTTCTAATAACGGGATAAAATAGAAACAATGTTTTTCATCATTATTGGCTATTAGTTCAGCAAGAGTTTTATATTTAGTTCTAATTAGATTCTCTTTCTTTGCATATGCTTTTGCTGACGGATAAAATGATTTTTGAGACTTGTCTTTGAAATAATTGTTAATTACTGCGGAACCTTTCTTTATTAATTTTCCATCATTTGTTAGCAAATGTTCTGCTCGGTAATATTTGTATAGAGGTATGCGGATTCGTTTTTTTAATAATTTGGGAATAGCGTCTGTTATAAATTCTTTTGCAGGAATATGTTTATTGTCAAATAAAACATCCTCAACTACATCGTCTACGCAAATTCCGAGCAACCCCTGTTTGGCAATGGAGTTTGCAACACCAACACCTACGACAAATTCTATGTCATTTCCATTTTCATCTATATTGGTTAAATCTCCAATATAGATTTTATTTGTTGGTTCGTTGGTTTTTACAAATTCATAAACAGCATCTTTAAATCGTCTCAGAATTTTTATAGGCAGTCTTTGTTTCAAATTCGCGAGTACATCAAATAATGGAATAAATGAATTAATCTTAATATGTTTAATTGGCAGAATTTTCCCATCAGACAAACTTAATGTCCCATCTATCATAATTGGCTCGTTTTGTTCGGCTCGCCATTCAACAAAAATCAAACGGTCTTTTAATTTTTCAATATTATGTGCGGCTAAACAATCTTTTAAAGAAAATAATAATTCCAAAATATTAGGATCACTTATCGAGTAGCCTAAAAATATGACAGGATGTTCAACAAAAATTGTTAATAGTTTTGCCGCTAAATATGCGTTTCTCTTTTTAAAATTAGCATAGTCATTAGACGAAACTATTAGAGATTCGGGAGAAGTAACACATCCATGTATTTTATAAATTTCTCCGATAGATATATTTTCAGAAAATAGTAACTGTTCTTGCCCGATATAAGTTTTATAGTCGGAGAAAGTTGCTTCCAAAAATGTATCCCAATTAGTCGTGATTATTCCATCTATTACAACTTTTTTTAATAATTCAATTTCTTCAGAATAATCCTCTTGGAAGTCCTTATGATTCGAAACAAATTTTGACAATTCAATTTTGAATGGTATCTCTTGCGATCCAATTCTCTTGTTTTCATATTCTTTACGGCTATCAGAAAATGCAGGGTTTGTCCACCATGTTTCGTGAAATTCGGAAGCCATCAAAGATGCTAATTCAGGAAGATTACCCTCGCTTTTCGAATCATAATAGCCAAAACCTTTTTGGAGTAATAGTTTCTCGGAAAAATCCTTTAATAGATTCAGCCAAGTAGGCATATTAAGGTAACGCCTTGATAATCCAGACCCTATAAATAAATAAGGATTAGTGCCTATTACGTTAATGTGATTTGCAAAATCTTTCTTGAAATCAGCCATATGATATTTGTTTTCAACAAATATAGCGATAAAATTCTAATTATAAAGGACCAACTTTGACCGAGGGGTTATTTTAAGACCCCTCGGAAAAGTCGGTCCGAATTTTTGTCATAGCAAGTTTTGCATAGCCGCGTCGATTTGGCTGTTCTCGAAAGAATCCAAATAGATTTGAGTGGTGGATAAATCGGAATGTCCCAGCGATTCGGAAATGATGGCAATATTCACTCCCGAACGCTTCAAAACCGTTGCGAACGTATGCCGAGCGACATAGGTAGTCAATGGCATTTCCATTCCTATCTGCTCACCCAGCGTCTTTAATTCCCGATTGACTTTCCGTAGAACCTTGTGCGTTCGATTGAAAATCTGCTGTGCAGTCTTGTGTTCCGAGCGGTCGAGAATGGGGAAGATATAATCTTCCTGTGCATGGCTGGTTTTGCTGTATTTCTCAATAATCTGCATGGCGTTCGGGACGAGTTGAAAGGACAGCAATTTCTGTGTCTTGTGGCGGGAGTAGTAAATCCTGCCGTCCACAATATCGCAGTAACGCAAGGTCGCCATATCCGTAAAATTGATGCCTGCCGTGTAGTAGGAGAATAGAAATATGTCCCGTGCAAACTCGGCATAGTCCGTCCTATAATTAGGGATTATCTCCAACGCAACGAGTTTCTGTATATCCTCTTTCGTGATGGCTCGCTTCCATGTTCGTGTCCATAGGCTCCCGACCTTGTATTTTGCAAACGGATTTATCTTTTGGAGAAATAAACCCTCTGCAAGAGCCTTGTTATAGGCGGCCTTAAAGATGGCAAATTTCGTGGCTATGCTGTTGTTTACGTTGCCCTCTTTACGTAGGAACAATTCAAAATCACGCAGGAACGCTAAATCTATTTCATCGAACCGAGTGTTCAGCGAC
>ERZ857998.3434-NODE-3434-length-12866-cov-3.216220_pt1 | contig 12866 bp, 11 predicted proteins | sample MGYA00519954_ERZ857998 | MGnify/ENA primary metagenome ERZ857998 (study PRJEB31778, sample SAMEA3449424) | human gut metagenome | biome: human gut; feature: human-associated habitat; material: faeces | place: United Kingdom | collected 2010/2012 ...
ATGATGTTTAGCCCCACCCCCGCGCCCGGCGCATCGGCCCCGCCGCTGGCATGCCACCGATCACGTTGTATGGTTGCCCAATTCGCTCTGACTCTTAATCAAGGTGTCCAGAGTTCGAGCCCCTGATGGTGTACCAGCAAAAATCGCCTGAAAACGTCAGTTTTCGGGCGATTTTGTTTACTAACAAATGATTGGAGCGGCGCGGCCAGATTTCGCTCTCTCCCCAGAGCGCTTTGCGCTGCGGTTAGGCCTTGCTCTGGCGGAATTCGGTGGGCGAAACGCCCATCTTGCGGCGGAACAAGCGGCTGAAATATAGCGGGTCTTCATACCCCACCGCGCGGGCGATTTCCGCGATGGACAGAGCCGTTTCCGCCATCAGTTGGCTGGCGTGGTTCAGGCGCAGCCGGGTGAGGTATTCCAGAGGAGAAAACCCCGTGCGCTGATGGAACAGGCGCCGAAAGCGACTGCTGCTCAGATGCGCGTGCGCCGCCATTTCGTCCACCGAAACCGGCTGGCTATAAGAGCGGTGCAGATGCGCGATGGCGCGGGAAATGCGCTCGTCGTCCACAGGCGCGCGCCCGCCGATTTCCGCGCGGCGCGCAATTTCCGTGAGCAGCGCCACAACGCCCGCGCAGGCGGCCACTTCAAAGCAAGCGTCTCTTTCGATGAAATCGCGAAATACGCTTTCGAAGCGAACGGCAATGGAGCCATGAACGCCCACATTCAGGGGCTTCTGGTTGGCGAAGCGGCATTTTTTCACAAGGGTTTCGGCGAGAGAACCCGTGAAATGCGCCCAATAATACGCCACGGGCTGTTCGCCGCGCATCGCATACCAATATTCCGTGTGAGGAAAGTGCAAAACCGCTTCGCCGGGCCGCAAAATGCCCAGTTTCCCATCCAGCAAAATGTCCATTTCCCCATCCACCATATATTGCAAATAGAAATCCTCCCTGCCCGTGGGAAAGTGGCTGATGAACGGTTGCCGCATCACGCATAGCCCCGCACAGTTCACACACAGCGGCGTATCCATCCGGCAAATGTTATCACTCACGCCGAGCAGGCGATAATAGGATTGCGATTCCATGCCATCCCCTCCGATAGTCGGTTTGTCCATGCAATCAAGCGAATTCTGTATGTTAAAGTTCCCGTTTATAGTATATACTGAGGACGACTCAATTGCAAGACCATTACCGGAAGGGAGGATACTCTATGCTGAAATCTCTAAACGCATGGACGGTGGACAGCTCTGTTTGCTTTGGCGATATGTTTCGCCAGGTGCGCGCCGCGGGTTTCGATGGAATTGAGCTGAACGTGGACAAGCCGGAGCGCTCGTCGCACTCGCTGACCATGCAGACGCCCACCTGTTTGCTGCACGAAATTCGCGATATCTGTGCCGAAATTGGCCTAAAAATTGTGAGCGTTTCTTCCTCGCTGTATGCGGGCAAAATGGGTTCGCCCGACGCGAAGGATCGCGCGTTTGCGAAGGCGTTGATTCGCAGGCAACTGGAATGCGCGTCTTTGCTGGGCGCGGACGGCATTCTGTGCGTACCGGGCGGCCAATGCCCGCGCATTCCCTATGCGCAGGATTGGGTGCAAAGCTTGGAAACCTTGCTCTCCATGCGGCAGGAAATCGAGCAGATTGGCCTGTATGTGGATGTGGAAAACGTTTGGAACGGCTTTTTCACCGCGCCGCACGCCATGGTAGACTTCATTGATGAAATCGGCAGTCCCTATATTGGCGCGTATTTCGATGTGGGCAACGTCGTGGCGTTCTCCTGGCCGGAAGCCTGGATCGACGCGCTGGGCGCGCGCATTCACCATGTACACGTCAAGGACTTCAAGCGCAACGGGCATTTGAACAGCGGCGGCGCTTTTGTCGACCTGGGCGAAGGCGACGTCAACTGGAAAGATGTGATCCACGCCCTGCGCCATGCGGGTTTCAAGGGCTATCTCACGGGCGAAGTTTTCAAGCCCGAAAGCGAATCGGATTATCTCCAGTACTATCAGAGCGTTTCTCAGGCGATGGACGCGCTCTTGGTCTATGAATAGGAGGGAAAAAGGACATGAAAAAGTTGGCGTTGATCGGCTGCGGCGGCATTGGCGAATACCACCTGGGCCACTTTTTGCAATTTAAAGACATTGCCCTGGCGGGCTTTTGCGATTTGGTGCTGGAGCGCGCGCAGGCGTTTGTGCAAAAGGCGGGCAGCGGCAAGGCGTTTGTCGATTTCCGCAAGATGTACGATGAAGTGCAGCCCGATATGGTATTCATCTGCGTGCCGCCCACCTGCCATGGCCGGATTGAATTCGAAACCATCCGCCGGGGCATTCCCTTTTTTGTGGAAAAGCCCCTGTCGCTGGACATTGCCATGGTCAAGGAAATCGCGCGGCAAATCGAGGAAAAACAACTGATCACGGCGGCGGGCTTCCAGTGCCGCTATGACGATATCAACGATCCCGCCCGCGAATACATTCGCAGCCACCCGATTGCGCACGTGTGCGCTTCGCGCGTGGGCGGCATCCCTGGCACGGATTGGTGGAACATCAAATCCGCCTCTGGCGGACAACTGGTGGAGCAAACCATTCACCAGATGGACATGCTGCGCTACTTGCTCGGGCGCGAGCCGGAAACCGTGTATTCCGTGGCCACGCGCGGGTTGATCACCCAGCAGGACAATCCGGGTTATTTTACCGACGACCTGTCCACCACGCTGATCACCTTCGAAGGCGGCCTTACTTGCACGATGATGACCGGCTGCTATTCCAAGAATGGCGCGTCCTGGGATTCAAAGATGACCTTTGGCTCGCTGGATTCGCGCATGGATTATGTACTTTGCTCCAACATCGCGCTGTATGGCGTGGATCCGCGCGACAGCGCGGCTACCGTTGCAGGCACCATCGCGGGGGACGGCACCCAGCGCAAGAGCGAAAATGAAGTGGGCGTCACGTACAAATCCAGCGTGGACTTTGGCACCCTGTGCGACCGCACCTTCATCGACGCTGTGCTCACCGGCGACGCTTCCCACATCCGCTCGCCGTATGCCGACGCGTACCGTTCCACGGCTTTCACCCTTGCGTGCAACCGTTCCATGGAAACGGGCCTGCCCGTGAAAATCGCCTATTGACGCGCGCCTTGCCACCGCAGGAGCCTCGCCACCGCGCCATTGCCAAAAACTTTCTGGCAATGGCGCGTTTTTTTACGCTTTTGCCCTGCGGAGGAAGCATTGAACGGTTGACAGACCGCTTATATCGCTGTATAATTTATGGTGTATATGCGAATATTGTGGGGGATTATACTCGAATGTTTGATTACAAAACCTCTGGCACCTGTTCCCGGATGATTCATATCGACGCGGATGGCGGCGTCATCCGCCGCGTTGTGTTCGATGGCGGTTGCGTCGGCAACCTTCAGGGCGTTTCTCGCCTAGTAGAAGGCATGCCGGTGGAAGAAGCGATTCGCCGGCTCAAGGGCATTCAATGCCGCGGCGGCACCAGTTGCCCGGATCAGCTGGCCAAAGCGCTGCTGAAAATGCAGGCCCAGGGGAAATAGCGAAAGCTTTCGCCGGCAAATCCGCCGGTGGGATATAGAAGGAATTTAGCGCTTGTATTATCGGAAAGAATTTGCTATAATGGAGTTTGCCGTTATGCGGAAAGGACGGTCACATGGCGAATCCGTTTAGCCGGGGCGGCGTTTCGCGCAAGGATGCCAAGGCGATGGGCGATATGCTCGCGGGCGGCAAAAGCTCGGCGCGCGGTTCGATCTATTCGCGCATGATGCGCGAGCCGCAGCCCGAAGCCCGGCTGCTTTCCTCGCGCGGCATTGTGGCTCTGGTGCTTTTGATCGCGCTTCCGCCGGTAGGGATCGCCTTTGTGTGGCGCATGCGCATGTTTATGCCGCGCGGCCGCGCATTGCTCACAGCGCTGTCCACCTTGATTTTGGCCGTGATGGTCGCGATCATGATGCCCACGAGCGATATGCAAACCGTGACGCCCTCGCCGGCCATGCCCAAATCCTTTTCCAGCGTGGAAAACACGCAGGCAGAGGCGGATTTGAGCCGCATCACCCAGTTGTCCGACGCGCCTGGCGTCAGCGCTACCACGCCGCCGCAGGTTTACACTGCCGATGGCGATCCATACTATCATGCGTCCAGCCAGTGTGGAGACACAGAACTCACCTTGATGATCACGCTGGAGGAAACGGCGGCGCGTTCGCTTTCGCCCTGCCCCGTTTGCCAGCCGCCCACGCTGTCCAACTAACCCCTTGAGCAGGCGGTATGCCGCCCGCTCGCAAAGGAGGATGAAAGATGTTTTGCGCAAATTGTGGGAAAACCCTGAAAAACGGCGCTAGCACATGCCCGCATTGCGGCGCGCCCGTTGGCGAGAACCATTTCCAGGGCCTTCCGTACACAGCGGCGCAGCCGAAGATTGCGCCCGGCGAAACGGAAAAGCTCGCGGAGCAATTCCGGCCCTATACCCGCACCACGTACATGGGTTCAGGCGAGCCGGAAGGCGATGTGCTCAGCCGCACCACTTACCGTCCTGTGCTGGACGAGGAGAGCGCGTCCGCCCCTGAGGACGGCGAAGCGCCCACGCAGGAAGCCCCCGCTTCAGAGGGCGAATCTGCGCCTGAGGCGGAAGCGGCGGAAAACCGCGGAAACGGTGTGGAAGCGCTGTTTGACGAGCCCAAGGGCAAGGACGATGCCGAAGACGGCGCTGCGCCTTCCAGCGAGAGCGACGCGCAGGAGGACGGCGAAGCGGAAGCCGTGGAAGACGCGGTGGATATCGATCCCGCAAACATCCACGTAGAGCCTGTGAAGGTGGACGCTGAGCCGGAGATCAGCGAAGAATCCAAGCGCATCTTGAGCGGGGAAGCCCCCGTACACAACGAACGCGTGAAGCGTTCTCTCCTCACCGATAAGCTGCCTTTCGGGCGCAAGGAAGCGGATCGCCCGCTGTTTGGCGAGGAGAAAGAAGAGGATGGCGTCCCAGTGCCAGAGGACGCGGCTGATGCGGAAAGCGACGACACCTCCAGCGAGGAATTTGATTTTGGCAGGGGTGAGCGAGCGCGCAGGCTGAACTTCGATTATATCACCATTGCCAAGTACGCGGCCATTGCCCTGGTCATCATCGCGGTGTTTGTGGGCGGCTATCTGTGGATCGATTATATGATCTCGGGGCGGGATTCCTCGCCCATCGACGGGGTCTCCCAGGCGCTGTACGATTCCGGCACGCAATATGTTTCCACCTTGACGGAAGACGCTTTCCGCGCGGAGATGATTCAGCTCTACCAAACGGATTCCCTCGCTTTCTTGGAGCGGGTGGATAGCATGCTCGCGGAAGCGGACGCCATGCTGCCAGAATCGCCCCGGGAGAACGACGCGCTCTTCATCGAGGCCATGCGCCATATCATCACCAACGTGGGCAACGCGCTCTCCGTGGATAGCATGAACGCGCCCCTGCTGGCGAACGCGAGCGCGGAAGAACAAGCTACAATCAACACCGCCTCGCAGAACAACTGGCAGATTGTGCAAAATGGGATTGCCGCGCTGAGCGAGGCAACCACGGCCACGGGCCTCACAAACATCATCAACAGCCAGACCGTTACGGTGAATGTGCAGCAAGTGGAAGAAATCCCGCAGGAAACCGAGCCCACGCCAGATCCTTCGCAATACACCTCGCTTTCCAAGGATATGCGCTCTGAAGAAGTGCAGGCCATGCAGGAACGACTGATTGAACTGGGCTATTTGGACGATTCCGCCGACGGCGTGTTTGGCAACAACACGTTGATCGCCGTGAAGTTCTTCCAGCAGGACGCCGGCTTCGATGTGGACGGCATTGCCTCGCCGGAAATGCAGGCGCTGCTCTTCTCCGAGGACGCGCCGCGCCGCGCGACGCCCTCTCCCTCGCCGGATCCGAGCGCGACCGTCGCACCCACGCAAACGCCGGCGCCGTAGCGCCTGCGTGCGCGCGTTGGATGGCGGTTTCCCAAACCAAAATTTCCCAGGGCGCGGAACCATACGCTCCGCGCCCTTGCTTATGATTTGCCCGTCAATTTTGGAGGTGCACTATGCAAACCATGCCCATTGCGGCGCTGATCTACGATTTTGATTTGACGCTTTCCCCGCGCTATATGCAGGAATACGCCTATCTGCCGGGCATTCGCATGGATCCTCCAGAATTTTGGGGCGCATGCCGCGATTTTCAGGAGGCAAACCAGGTGGATGGCGTGCTGGCCTATATGTATATGGTGGTGGAAAAGGCCAAAGGCGTGATGGAACTCACGCGCGGCACATTTCATCAGCTCGGCGCGCAGGTGGAGTTTTTCCCCGGTGTGGAAGGTTGGTTTGAACGCATCAACGCCTATGGCGCGTCCATCGGCGTGGCGGTGGAGCACTATATCATCTCTTCCGGCCTAAAAGAGATCATCGAGGGGAGCAGCATCGCGAAAGCGTTTGCGGGCATTTTTGCGGCATCCTTTGTGTACGACGCAAATGAGCGGCCCATTTGGCCCGCTACCGCGGTGAATTACACGGCAAAGACGCAATATCTGTTCCGCATCAACAAGGGCATCCTGGACATTACCAACGACGAGGATCTCAACGACTACACGCCGGAAGAAAAGCGGCGCGTCCCCTTTCCCAACATGATTTACATTGGCGACGGCCTGACCGACGTGCCTTGCATGAAGATGGTGCGCCAAAAAGGCGGTTCCTCCATCGCGCTGCACTCGGGAACCGATACGCGCCTCACCGACCAAATGATCCTGGTCAATCGGGCGGACTACGCCACGCAGGCCGATTACCGCCCGGGCAGCGAATTGGATGAAACCGTGCGCATGCAGCTCCATTACATCCGCTGCGCGCACGATTGCCGCCGCCGGCATACCGAGCAGTACGACCGCGCGCGGGCGCGCTCCGGCTGGTCGCCCAATGAGCCCTTGCCGCAGCGCTAATCTGTGAGTCTGTGAAAAACAGCAAACGTTCTTGCGCCGTAGTTTGTACGATCCCTCCGTCACGGCTGCGCCGTGACACCTCCCTTTTCCCTTCGGGAAAAAGGAGGCTTTTGGGCAGGGCTACTTCATACGGTTGCGCCACTTCCCAAAATGCTCCCCTTTCCCCAAAGGGGAACTGGCAGCGAAGCTGAATTGAGGGGTCGCCCCTGCGGACTTCGCTCCGTGTCTTCGGGGCTTCGGCTCTCTCGCGCTCTCCCCTGGGTTTTTGACGGTCTATGGCCGCCAGGTTTTTCTGGCGGCCATGCTTTATGGGTTATGGAATGAGATTCACGCTCGGGTTTTGCGGAATCTCCGTGAGCGTAAAGTGCATGGGGTCGCAGGGCTCGCTAAAATAATAGCCCCAATAGAACCCCGCCGGTTCAAAGGCGATTTCGTACAGAAAACAGTTTTTCAACGCGTCGGGAACGGCCGCGCCGTTCGCGGGGGGCTCGCCCGCGTAATCGAAATTGTAAATGCGGGTTTCCCCTGTGAAACCTTCGCCCGCATAGGAAAGGCGCGCCATGGCGTCCGCGATGGTTTGCCGGTTTTCCTCGCTCATGCGGTTTACGGGCAGGGCGGAATTGATGTCGATGGCCGTGCCAAAGCTGTGCGAGGACACGAATTCCCCGCCCGCGGTAAAGCGTGGATTGTAGGCCCCGTCGCCCAGGTTGTACATCACCAGATCCATCAGCGGGCAGGAGCGCGTTTCCCCGGTTTGGTAGGTGATGGACACGATGGAGCCGCGGATGGCGCTCATGGCCGCCTCAAAATTGGGCAGCGCCTGGCGGTGTACCGGGAAGGTCACGCCGTATAGATAAGAGAAATCCACGATGTTTTCCTCCACCCACGCGGGGTTTACGTTCAACTCGCCATCGATCCATTCATAGGGGAATAGATAGCTCTCGTTGCCAAAGAACGCGTCCAGCGCCGCCGCGTCTTCCACTTGTTCTTTTGTCAGGTTTGTCCATGCGTGTTCCACCACTTGAAAGGTAACGTCCCACACGTTCACGCTGCCCATCGCCGTATTGATATCGATGGTAAAGCGTTTTTCGCCGGGCGTGAGCAGGCCGAACATCACCTGGGAATCGATGTTGGCGAGCGGATAGCGGTATTCGCTATTCACCGTTTGCGAAACGAGGATCTCATCGCCCGCCGCGTCGCCCACGCGCACGGTGATTTCATAAATGGGATAGCGCGAATAAATGGTGCCGGTGAGCGCGAAACTGTCGCCTTGATAGTGCGTGGTCAGGCGGCTGATGCCATAGAGATAGGCGATGGCGTTTGGGTCGCGCACCACCACAAAGCACGAATCGTCCGCGCTGGTAACGTTTCCTGTGCCCTGCGCCGTGCCGGTGAGCGCCGTGCCCGAAATGGACGCGATCCCCTCCGCGCCGGATATGGCCTCGCCAAAATCATAGGTTTCTCCCACAACGATCTGGATGGAATCCGGCAATTCCGCCAGCGCGCCCGGGGCGGCCAGCAGCAGGGCCAGCACTGCCAGGATCATTCGTTTCATCATTTGTATCACCCCCATGGCATTATACCATGCCAGTGCGGCCGCGCGCAAGTCCGCGCGCATGGAAGCTTCTGGCGCGCCTTGGCAGGGCAAATTTTTTGGCAAAGCCGCATTTCCGCCATTGACAAGCCGCCATTCTTGCGGTATGCTAGAGTAAGGAAGGATGTTGAAGCAAGCATGAAGAAAAACCTCAATCTGCCAAACGCGCTCACTTTTTTGCGCATACTGATGATCCCGGCTGTTTATATAACGTATTATCAGCTTCCCGAACGCCGCTGGATTGCGCTGGTGATTTATTTGCTGGCCAGTTTCACGGATTTTTTGGATGGCTATCTGGCTCGCAAATGGAATCAGATCACTTCTTTTGGCAAGCTTTTTGATCCGCTGGCGGACAAGCTGATCGTTTTGACGGTGCTCTATTGCCTGGCCGACACGGATTACGCGCCCTGGTGGGTGTTTTTCCTGATGCTGGGCAAGGAGATCCTGATGGTGCTCGGCTCGCTGCTTATGCTGGGCAAAAAGGTCGTGGTCAAGAGCAATATCTATGGCAAAACCGCCACTTGCCTGTTCATTGCCGCCATCGCGCTGGCGTTCCCCTGGCACAACGTCGCGGCGCTTTTCACGGTTGGCCATGTGCTGCTTTACATCGCGCTGGCGGCTTCGCTGGTTTCTATGGGCATATACGCCTATCAGGCCGTTAAAATTCGGCCAAACGCTTGACGGAAGGGCTTTCAGCCGCTATAATAAAATCACATATTCGCCTGCGAGGGAGAGGAGTACGCGCGATCCGGCCAGCAGAGAGGGCGGTTCACCGGCTGAAAGGCCGCCTGGGATGGGATGCGCGGAAGGTCGCTCCGGAGGGGGCGCGGTGAGGTTTGCTTAGCCGCGCCGGGGTTGCGCCCCTTATCGCGCGGGAAAGACACAAGTAAGGTGGTACCGCGGCACGTTCGCCCTTAGCGAGCGCGCCGCTTTTTTGACCGCAAGGGAGGATTGGACGAGCAATGAACATGGAAAAAACCTTCAACCCCACCGCTGTGGAAGACCGGCTGTATAAAATGTGGGAGGATTCCGGCGCGTTCACGCCAGAGCGCGTGCCGGGCAAAAAGCCCTTCACCGTGATGATGCCCCCGCCCAACATCACGGGCCAGCTGCACATGGGCCACGCCATGGACGAGGTGCCCACCGATATTTTGATCCGCTATCACCGCATGAAGGGCGACCCGACCCTGTGGCTGCCGGGCACGGACCACGCGTCCATTGCCACGGAAGTCAAGATCGTCGACGCGCTGAAAAAAGAGGGTTTGACGAAAAAAGACCTGGGCCGCGAAGAATTCCTGCGCCGCGCCTGGCAATGGCGCGAGCAGTACGGCCGCCGCATCGTGAGCCAGCAGCGCAAGCTGGGCGCTTCCTGCGACTGGACGCGCGAGCGCTTCACCATGGACGAGGGACTCAACCGCGCGGTAAACGAAGTGTTCGTGCGCCTGTACGAAAAGGGCCTGATCTACCGCGGCGCGCGCATCATCAACTGGTGCCCGCTGTGCGAATCCGCGCTGTCGGACGCCGAGGTGGAATACGAGGAGCAGCAGGGCAACCTGTGGTACATCCGCTATCCGGGCGAGCATGGCGATGTGATCGTGGCCACCACCCGCCCCGAGACCATGCTGGGCGATACCGGCGTGGCCGTGCATCCGGACGACGAACGCTACGCGAACCTGGTGGGCAAAACCGTGCGCCTGCCGCTGATGGACCGCGACATCCCCGTGGTGGCGGACGCCTATGTGGACCGCGAATTCGGCACCGGCGCGGTGAAAATGACCCCGGCGCACGACCCGAACGACTTTGAGGTGGGCCAGCGGCACAACCTGGAAATGATCCGCGTGATCAACGACGACGGCACCATGAGCGCCGCCGCAGGCAAATACGCGGGCATGACGCGCGAAGACTGCCGCAAGGCCGTGGTGGCCGACCTGGAAGCCCTGGGCCTGCTGGTGAAAATCGAGCCGCTCACGCACAACGTGGGCACCTGCTATCGCCACCATGTGCCCGTGGAGCCGCTGGTTTCCACGCAGTGGTTCGTAAAGATGCGGCCGCTGGCCGAACCCGCCATTGAGGCGGTGAAGAACGGCAGCGTGCAGTTCATCCCCGAGCGCTTTGAAAAGACCTATTTCAACTGGATGGAGAACATCCGCGACTGGTGCATTTCCCGCCAGCTGTGGTGGGGGCACCGGATCCCGGCCTATTACTGCGAGTCCTGCGGCAAGACGATCGTGGCCCGCACCGCGCCCGAAGCCTGCGATTGCGGCGGCAAGCTGCACCAGGACGAGGACGTGCTGGATACCTGGTTCTCCTCCGCGCTGTGGCCGTTCTCCACGCTCGGCTGGCCGGAAGAAACCGAGGATCTGAAATACTTCTATCCCACCAGCCTGATGGTTTCGGGTTACGACATCATCTTCTTCTGGGTGGCGCGCATGATCTTCTCGGGCATCGAGCAGATGGGCGAGCCGCCGTTCCCCAAGGTGCTATTGCACGGACTGATGCGCGACGCACAGGGCCGCAAAATGAGCAAATCCCTGGGCAACGGCATCGATCCCATGGAAGTCATCGCCACCTATGGCGCGGACGCGTTGCGCTATTCGCTGATCATGGGCGTGTCCCCGGGCGCGGACGCGCGCATGAGCATGGAAAAGATCGAGGCCAACCGCAATTTCGCCAACAAGCTGTGGAACGCCAGCCGCTTCGCGCTGATGAACCTGGAGGATTGGGACGGCGCGGCCTTCGATCCGCAAAAGCTCGATTTGAGCGACAAATGGATCCTCACGCGCTATCAGCAGACCGCGCGTACCGTGACGGAAAATCTGGAATCACCGCTTGCGCAGGGAGCCGATGTGGTTCTCAAGCAGCATGTCAATCGTGAGACAGACAAATATAACTGTCAGGGTACAACCAGCACGACAGCGCTCTGCATGATTTTCCACGCGCTGCAAACCGCTCTGATCGAACAGACGGACTACCGCGTGGAGCAGTTCGCGCTGATTCACCCCGGCGGCGCGGTTGGCGAGCGCCTGAACACGCCGGAGGAAAAATGATGCGCTGATTGCAGGCAATGCCGGCAGTGAAGCGAATGTTTTCATCACAGCGGATCATGGCTTCTTCTACACCTATAAGCCTCTGAATGAGAGCGACAAGATAGACAGAAAAGCATTCTCTGGCGATGTGTATGAGCTTGGACGGCGGTATGCGCTGACCACCCCTGACACAACTGCCGATTTCCTTCTTTCTGTTAATCTGGAACGGGAACTGTATAGAACGCCAATCAGGGCTGAGCTCCGCAGGATACTACTGTCTGTATTGCAGTCAATGAAGATATTACAAAATACACAGAGTTTGAGCGTGTTCTGCAAGGCAAAATGCAGATTCCTTCCGACGCTTCAACAAATGCAAGCCTTGGTAAGGGAAGTGTCAACGACATGCTGGATTATTTAATTGACCAAGCACAGATGTCAATCGGAAAGAATACCGCGCTGATGACGAAAGAGGATAAGATCGCATATATCCATTATCTTGACGAACATGGCGCCTTTTTAATTACCAAATCTGGTCAGCGTATCTGCGAAGCACTCAGTATTTCAAAATACACGCTGTATAATTACCTTGAAATTTCAAGAGATGCCGCCAAAAATAGTTGATCATTAAGTGTTAAGGTCATAGAAACGCAGCACCCACGTCCGCAGAGATAATGTACAATAACTTGCGCAAATTGGAAAACTCCGACTCTGTAGGTTGCGCGTTCGAATCGTGTCGGGTGTACCAAAATCCCTTGGAATTGTAGAATTTCAAGGGATTTTTCCTACACTCCGCTTTCTCTATGCCCTATATGCAGATGAAATGAAGGTGACACGGGTTATGGCATTTCAAGCGCTTGCGATCGAAGGCTCCAAACAATATTATGCGTATATCGATCAATGCGGAAAGGGCGTTGTTTCGATTGATGTTCTGAAGGTTTCATGCGTAGAGGACTCTGCGCTTTTTGATCTCACGTTGGGGCAAATTCCATTTAATCCAGACGGATTGCAAGTAAAAATCTGTCACGATACTTTTGAATATAACGATATCCACGCCGTAGAGTTGACAAGGGCTTCGCGCATTCTGCGTGTCCGCACATCCGCGTCAGCCAAGGCGAAGCTGCTGTGCGCTGATCCCAACGATGTCAAGGTCATTTCAGATGTCAAATTCCTTGTCAAGCGTGTGGAAGACTGGTATCGGCAATATGGCGATCGAGTTCGGATTCCAACAGAACATCCCGCTGTATCGGCTTATATGAAAACAGGTTTGCAGGCACCTTCTTCTGGCCAGTCTGCCGCC
>ERZ857998.3439-NODE-3439-length-12843-cov-4.031670_pt1 | contig 12843 bp, 13 predicted proteins | sample MGYA00519954_ERZ857998 | MGnify/ENA primary metagenome ERZ857998 (study PRJEB31778, sample SAMEA3449424) | human gut metagenome | biome: human gut; feature: human-associated habitat; material: faeces | place: United Kingdom | collected 2010/2012 ...
CGCGTGATGGCGGCGGTGATCGCCGGGATGATGGCGATGGTGATGGTGGGGATGAACGAGCACGGCAGGGCAAAGACCGTCTGGCAGAAGTTATAAACGCCCTTGGCAGAGTCCGCCAGCGCGTCCGTCCAGCCGAGCGCGCCGGTAAGACGCCGCATATACACCATCGTGTCAAACAGGTTGATGATCTGAAGCCCCGCCGAGCCGAGGGTGATGGGGATGGCGATGGCAAGCAGCTCCTTCATGGTGCTCCTGCCGGTCTTGACCGCGCCGCCGGACTGCGCCAGCACGCCGCTCGCCTTTTTGAACCGCCCACGCAGGTAAAAGACCGAAACCAAGCTGCCCGCCGTCACGCCGAGGATGCCGCCGCCTGCGGCAAGCGTCAGGTCGCCGTATTGCATCACCGTTTCGCCCGCGGCGAGGGTGATGTTGTTTTTCTGCACATACGCCTGCCCGGTGAGCCGCATCACGAGCCACGCAAGACCCAGCCCGACGATGAGCCGCACGAGCGCCTCAAAAATCTGGCTGACGGACGTGGGCGTCATATCGCTCTGCCCCTGGAAGAAGCCGCGGTACGCGGAGACGAGGCAGATGAGCAGCACGCACGGCGCGAGCGCCGCGATGGCAGCCCACGAATTTTCGTTCGTCGTGACCATGACCGACAGAGGCTTGCAGAAGATGAGCATCCCGAGCGTGCCGAGGATGCCGATGGTCAGAAACGCCGTGAGCGACGTTTTGTAAATACGGCGGATCTGGGCGAAATTGCCCAGCGTTTTCGCCTCCGAGATCATGCGGCTCATCGCCACGGGCAGACCTGTGGTGGAGATCATCAGCAGGACGTTATACACGTCATAGGCGGTGTTGAAATAGCCGAAGCCGGTGTCGCCGATGATGTTGTTGAGCGGGACCTTGAATAAAAAGCCCATGAGCTTGACGAGCACCGTCGCCATGGCGAGCACCGCCGTGCCCTGCAAAAACGTCTGCTGGTGGATGGGTTTTTCGTTCATGCGTTCTTCGCCTCCGGGCTATCCGAGAAAACCTTGGGGATCACATAGTCGTGCAGCTCGCGCGCGACGGCGTTTAAGTCGATGGTCGGGAACTTGCCGTCCGCGTACAAGATTTTGCCGCGCACCATCGTCAGCGCAACGTCGTGGCCGGAGGCCGCGTAGACCAGATGGGACAGTACATTGTGGCACGGGATCAGATGCGGCTGGTTGAAGTCCAGCAGAATGAGATCGGCGTCCATGCCAAGCTCGATGACGCCGCATTCGGCGCTTCTGCCCTGCGCTCTTGCGCCGCAGACCGTCGCCATCATCAGCGCAGCCTCCGCCGGAAGCGCCTTCGGGTCGCCGGTCTTGCCCTTGGCCATGAGCGCAGCGGCCTTGATCTCCTCAAACAGATCGAGATTATTGTTGGACGCGACAGAGTCCGTGCCGAGGCAGACGTTCATCCCGGCTCTTACCATTCCAAGCACGTCCGCGCAGCCGGAGGCCAGCTTCAGATTGCTGACCGGGCAGTGTGCCGCGGATACATGGCGCTTGGCCAGCAGCTGCATATCCTCCTGCGTCACATGGACGCAGTGCGCCGCGACCACGGGCACGTCGAACACATGATGGCAGTCGAGCACCTGCGCGGGCGTCAGACCGTATTTCTCCACGCACGCGTCGTGTTCCTTTTTTGTCTCGGACAGGTGCACCTGTAACTGCAGGCCGTTGTTGACGGCGTACTCCGCCAGCGCGTCCCAGAGCTGATACGTCGAGGTATACTCGGCGTGGATGGAGGCTTCAATTTTAATGCGGCCATTGTCATAGTTGTGCCACTTGTCCTTGAGTGCAACAAGCTCCTGGCAGGCCGGGAAGGTATCGAAGCAGAAATCATCCCCAAGGAACATGGACGTGCCGCGGGAGATATTGGCCTTGATGCCGGATTCGGCTACGGCCTGGCAGATCTCATCGCAGAAATAATACATATCCGACACGCTCGTCGTGCCGAAGCGCAGCGCCTCGGCAAGCGCAAGCGTTGTCGCCGCCTTGACGGCGCGGCCGTCGAGCCTGTCCTCGCGCGGGAAAATATAGTGCTGGAGCCAGTCCTGCAAATTCAGATCGTCGGCATAGCCGCGCAGCAGGTACATGGGCAAATGCGTGTGGCAGTTGATGAGGCCCGGCATCAAGACCATGCCGGTCGCGTCAATGATCTTCTTCGGCTTCTCCTCGGGCGGCTTTTTCGCCATATAGGCGATCTTGCCGTCGGTGACGCCGACAAACGCATCCTGCCAGAGCGTCATCTGCTCGTTCATCGTAACGACGTTGACATGAGAAAACAAGGTGTCCATGGAAGCCCTCCTTATGGGTTCTGTTCACGCAGCCCGCGCAGGATCGAGAAAATCTCGTCCTTCTGCTGCAGGATCGTGTCGATGCGGGAGATATAGTCCTGCGGAATTTTCGGATTGTGGTAGCGGGCAAGCTTTTCCTCCGGGAGATTGATCTTGTTCATCCCGCCGCCGCCGAGAGAGAGGATGGTATGCAGCTCCTCCATCATATATATGTTGTAAAGTCCGGTATAGCCCGGCCTGCACCAGCCGGTGTTTTCAAAGCTGCCGGACATATATTTCTGCCGGTAAAGATAATACGGCTCATAGCCGCTCTGCCGCAGCGCATCCTCCGCACCCGTGAGCATGGCGGCGACCGCCTCCTGCGGCGGAAGCTCCATGCGCGAGCCGAACAGCGCCGCGCCCTTTTTCAGAGCCAGCGTGTGCACCGTAATATTGCTGGGGTTTAAATCCAGCACCTGCCGGATAGAATCGGCAAAGCCCGCCGCATCGTCTGCCGGAAGTCCTGCGATCAGATCCATGTTGATATCGTCAAACCCGGCCTTAACAGCCTGTTCATACGCCTCGACGGTCTGCCGCGCCGTGTGCCTGCGGCCCACGGCCTCCAGAACCTTATCGGACATGGTCTGCGGATTGATAGAAATGCGCGTCGCGCCGCCGTCCTTGATGACGCGAAGCTTTTCAGGATCCAGCGTGTCCGGTCTTCCGCCTTCGACGGTAAATTCCAGACAGCGGGACAGATCAAAATTCCGGTTGACCGCCTCCAGCAGCCGCGCCATCTGTGTGCTCGAAAGCGTCGTCGGCGTGCCGCCGCCCATGTAGAGCGTGCGGATGTGGAAGCCCGAATTTTTTAACAGTGCGCCGGTATGCGCGATCTCGCGCAGCAGCGCGTCCAGATACGCAGGCAAAAACTCCCCAAAGCGCTCGATGGACTGGCTCACGAACGAGCAGTACGCGCAGCGCGTCGGGCAGAACGGAATCCCAATATACACGGAAAGATCGTCCGCGTCAAGCAGTTTTGCTGCTTCGACCGTATGCCGGGAGGCGTCAACGCAGAGCCTCGCCCGCTCCGGCGAGACAAAATAGACCTCGCGCAGAAGCTTTTCCGCGTCCTTTTCACTGCCGCCCGCCATCAGGCATTTCGTCGACAGTTTTGTCGGCCTGACGCCGGAGAGCGCGCCCCAAGGCGGCGCAGCCGGAAGCACCTGCAAAGCAGCCAGATAATAGCTGCGCTGTAAAATGCGCCGCGTTGCACGCACATCGGCCCTGTCCAGCAGCACACGGTTTACGGCAAAGCCGGTCTTCCCCTGATACGTGACCTTCGCCGTGGCCGTCAGATAGCGCTTCCCCCGCGAGAGGGACGAGACGGTCCCGTCGCCGGTAAACGGCTCGGTGCAGAACTCGCTCGGCTCCTGCGCAAACAGCTGCAGCTGCAGCTGCTCGACCGGATAGCGCTCGGTATGGTTTTTCAGATACAGCTTCATTCGATCCCGAACCCCCGCAGATACGGATTGGTGCGCAGCTCCTCTTTGATGGTGCTGGACGGCCCGTGGCCGGGCAGCACGCGCGTCTCAGGCGGCAGCATGGACAGCCGCTTCAAGGACGCGGCCATGTCCCGGCTGCTTCCGCCGAGGAAGTCTGTCCGGCCATAGGAGCCTGCGAAGAGCGTATCGCCGGAAAAGAGCACGGTTTCGCACAGCAGGCACACGGAGCCCGGCGTATGGCCGGGCGTAGAGAGCACCTGAAAGGTCAGACCGCCTGCCGCGACGGTATCGCCGTCCTGATACGTATCCGTATAGGTCAGCAGATCGTGGCACATACGGCTGGGGTCGTCCTTATCGGCCTCGCCGATATACACGCGGGCGTTCGTCGCCGCGCGCAGGTTTTTAAGCGCGCCGATATGGTCAAAGTGCGCATGGGTCAGCAAAATCGCCTCCAGCGTCAGCCCCTGCTCCTCCAGCGCGGCCAGCAGCCGTTTGGAGTTCGCGGCGGGGTCGATGATCACGGCGCGGCTGCTTTCGTCCGCCCGGACAAGATAGCAATTGGTGGCCAGCGGCCCCAGCGTAAGCGTCTGAATGTTCATAGCGTCTCCTTATTTCAGATCGTCCGTATCGACGATCAGCGTCACAGGCCCGTCGTTTTCCGACACGACCTGCATATAGGCTCCGAATTCGCCGTGCTGCGGCGGGAAGCCGAGGCGTTCGCACTCGGCAAGGAACTGCTCGTAAAGCGGGATAGCCAGATCGGGCTTGGCCGCGCCGGTAAAGCTCGGCCTGCGGCCGTGGCTCACGTCGCCATAGAGCGTAAACTGGCTCACGACAAGAACGCTTCCGCCAACGTCGGCGAGCGAGCGGTTCATTTTATCGTTTTCATCGCGGAACACCCGCAGCCCCAGCACCTTTTCAGCCAGCTTCCGGCAAAGCGCAGGCGTATCGTCCGGCCCAACGCCAAGCAAAATCAAAAAGCCCTTTCCGATTTTTCCGTGAACAGCGCCGCCAATCGAAACACTGGCAGAATTCACGCGGGTAACGACTGCTTTCATAGTGAGATCCTTTCGTTTTGTGGGAATGCTCTGCATTCAAAATTTGAGAGGCAGTACGAATTTGCCCAAGACCTGGTAGGGGCGGGGCTCTGCTCCGCCCGGCAGGATGCACCGGTTTTTACGGAAACCTTCAGCGAATTCACAACTGCCCAACGGGCCGATGTGGGCATCGGCCCCTACAAACGAGGAGGAAAATGCTTGCGGATTTTCCGAAAAGCTGCCGTCCTTACTCTGTTCCTCTCTCGACATTATGCACGCCCGAGATGCCGCGCAGTCTTGTGCGGACGTTTTCAAGCTCCGTGAGGTTATGCACGCCGAAGCGCAGGCAGACGATGGCGGTGCCGCCGCCGACGGAGCGGGCGCTCATTTCGCTCGTGCGCAGACGCAAAGACGTGAGGATCGTCGCCACGTCCAGCATCAATCCGTCGCGGTCGTCGGCCTCGATCTCCAGCGATGTGGAGAACATCACGTCCGGTGCCTCCGCCCAGGTGACCTTGACCCAGCGGCCCTTCTGCGCGGGGTCGAGCGCTGCCCTGGCGTTCGGGCAGTCCTTCCGGTGGACGGACACACCGTAGCCCTTGGTGATAAAGCCGATGATCTCGTCGCCGGGGACCGGCGTGCAGCAGCGGCTGAATTTGACCATGCACGAGCCGATGTCCTCGACAATGACGCCGGAGGAATTGACGGCGGGCGCATTCTGCCGCGCCAACGGCTTGGGGGCAAGCGTCCGGGTTGCCTTGGTCAGATCATCGCGGATGCGGCCCACGGCCTTCGCAGCGGTCAGACCGCCGTAGCCGATGGCGGCATACATATCGTCCAGACATTCGAAGCTGACCTTTTTGAGGATGACCGGCAGGACCTCTGTATTCTGCAGAATATCGGGGTCGACACCGGCGTGGCGCAGCTCAGCCTCGAAGCTCGCCTTGCCGCGTACGATGTTCTCCTCGCGCTTCTCGCGCTTGAACCACTGCTTGATCTTGACGCGCGCCTGATTGGACTGGCAGATGTTCAGCCAGTCGCGGCTCGGGCCTTTGGCGGACTTCGACGTTAAAATCTCGACGATATCGCCGTTGTGCAGCGACGCGTCATAGCTTGCAATGCGGTTATTGACCTTCGCGCCGATCATGGAGTTGCCGACAGCGGAGTGGATGGCGTAGGCAAAGTCGATGGGCGTGGAGCCTGCGGGCAGGGAAATGACCTTGCCCTTGGGCGTGAAGACGAAGACCTCGTCGTCGAACATATCGACCTTGAGCGAATGGATATAGTCGTCCGCTTCGACGTCCTGCTGATTTTCAAGCAGACGCCGCACCCACTCGAATTCCTTTTCCGAGCCGTCGCCCGCGTGCTGCTTGTATTTCCAGTGCGCCGCGACGCCGTATTCCGCCGTCTGGTGCATTTCCCACGTGCGGATCTGCACCTCGAACGGGATCCCCTGTGAGCCGATGACAGTCGTATGCAGAGACTGGTACATATTGGGTTTCGGCGTGGAGATATAGTCCTTGAACCGGCCCGGAATGGGGTTAAACAGGTCGTGGATGTGGCCGAGGACGTTATAGCAGTCGGCAATATTGTCCACGATCACGCGGAACGCGTAAAGATCATACAGCTCGTCGATGGTCTTGTTCTGCGCGCGCATCTTGCGGTAGATGGAATAGGTATGCTTGATGCGGCCATAGATCGATCCGTGGATGCCGACGGAGGCCAGCCGGGTCGTGATCTTCGACTGGATGGCGTTCATGAAGCTGTTGGCACTGTCCTCGTTCTTTTTGAGATAGTCGATGATCTCCTGATAGCCCTCCGGATCGAGGTACTGCAGCGACGTGTCCTCCAGCTCCCACTTGATCTTCTGCATGCCGAGCCGGTGCGCCAGCGGCGCGTAGACCTCCATCGTCTCCATGGACTTCGAGATCTGCTTGGCAGGCGTCTGGTACTGCAGCGTCCGGGTATTATGCAGGCGGTCGGAAATTTTGATGAGGATGACGCGGATGTCCTTCGACATGGCCATGAACATCTTGCGCAGATTTTCCATCTGCTGCTCTTCCATCGTGGAATACTGCACGCGCGTCAGCTTTGTGACGCCCTCGACCAGATTCGCGACCGTCTCGCCGAACAGGCGCGAGATCTCCTCGAAGCTCGCGTCGGTGTCCTCAAGGCAGTCATGCAGCAGCGCCGCCGCGATCGCGTCGGTATCGAGGCCGATCTCGGCCACGATCTCGGCCACGGCCAGCGGGTGGATGATATACGGCTCTCCGGACTTGCGGAGCTGGTTCTTATGCTTTTCGTCGGCGTATGCATACGCCCGCTGGATGACCTCCAGATCAGCGGAGGGCGCATAACGGGCGATCGCCTGCATCATGGATTCGTAATGCTCCTGTTTGGTTTCCATTCAGTTTCCTGCCTTCTGCTTTTTCAGATGAATCAAAATCGGGCTTTTCTCAAGATCGACCTTCCGGCCGTTCGCGCACAGGCGGATGCACAGCGATTTTGGCCGCTGCTCCAGCTGCAAAAGCCCCTGCTCTGCCAGCACATCGAGGCAGATGCGTGTTTTTCCCGCGCTTAAGGGGAGCTTCGCGCAGCGCGAAATTTTGCGGCTCAGGCAGCCCAGCTCTTCCGACAGCACGCCGTCCTGCGAAAATGCGGCCAGATACCGCCAGACGGCGGCAAAATCCTGCCGCGTCGGCAGCAGACACCCGGCCTCGTCGCAGCTGAGCGCGCCGCCCGCCAGATGCTTTTTATAGACCGCACGGTCGTGCCCCTGCGCCTCGCGGAAGGCCTTGTCGGGCCGGATATCCACAAGGTTCAGCTGCACCGAGCGCACGGAACGGTATTCGTTGATCTGCGGCGTAAAGGCGATATCGACCACATCGCCCTGCGCCACGGCGGCACGCTGCGCGTTGGTCGAGAAGAAGATCGCGCCCCAGGTATGCGTGCCCTTTGACAAACGCAGGCGCAGATGCTTTCCGCCGCCAACCTCCGCCAGCTCCGTCACATGAAGCCCGCGCATACAAAGAACCGGACGCGGGCAGCCCGCGCCGCAGGGTTCGAGATCGCCCAGCGCCTGAATATTCTCGATGGTCAGCAATTCCGGCGGAATTTCGCAGTCGATGGCAAGTGCGGTGCTGCACGCGTCCGATTCCCGGAAACGCGCGCACAGGGCCATCATCTTTTCCCGGAAGGGCGCGATGCTCTCGCGCCGGATGGTAAATCCGGCGGCAAGCTCATGTCCGCCGTAGCTTTCGAGTAAGCCGGACAGCTGCTCCAGTGACCGGAACAGATTGAATCCGCCGTAGGAACGCGACGAGGCCTTTCCCTTGTCGCCGTCGAGGCAGATGAGGAACGTCGGGCAGCTGTATTCCTCCGCCATGCGGGAGGCCACGATGCCCACCACGCCCTGGTGCCAGCTCTCGTCCGCCAGCACGATCGCCTGCGGCGGCCCGCCGGGCGGGAGCATGGCGACAGCGGACTGATAAATGCTGCTTTCGATCTCCTGCCGCCGGCGGTTGAGGCGGCAGAGCGCGCCCGCCAGCTCGACCGCGCGTCCCGCGTCGTGCGTCAGAAACAGCTCTGTCGCAATTCCGACCTCACCCATGCGTCCGGCTGCATTGATGCGCGGGGCAAGCGTATAGCCGATGGTGCCCGCCGTGACCGGCCCCTTCTGCACGGAGCATTCGGCCATCAGCGCCGCAATGCCGACGCGCCGCGGGTTCTCCAGCGCCTTTAAGCCCCGTGCGACCATCGTGCGGTTCTCTCCCGTGAGGGGCATGACGTCCGCAACCGTGCCGAGGCAGAGAAAATCACAATATTGATCCAGAAGCGTTTCCTGCTCGCCCTCGATGGCGGCAGCCAGCTTGAACGCGACGCCGACGCCCGCCATTTCCGTGACCGGCTGCGGCTGGTCCTTCCGGTGCGGGTCGACGAGCGCGATGGCCTGCGGCAGCTCGGATTTGCACTCGTGGTGGTCGGTGATGACCAGATCGATGCCAAGCTCCCGGCACAGCGTGGCCTCGTGATTGGCCGTGATGCCGCAGTCGACCGTCACGATCAGCTCCACGCCCTGCTTTTTGAGCGTGTCGATGGCGATGGGGTTCAGCCCGTAGCCCTCTTCAAGGCGGGCCGGGATATAGCTGGTCACATGGCCGCCCTTGCTGCGCAGATACTCCGTCAGCAGGCAGGTCGCCGTAATGCCGTCGACGTCGTAATCGCCGAAGACGGCGATATGCTCGCGCCGGGAAAGCGCCTGTTTGACGCGGGCGGCAGCCTTGTCCATGTCCAGAAGGGCAAACGGCGACGAGAGCGGATAGCTGCAGGATAAAAATTCGCGGGCCGCGCCCGCATCCCGATAGCCGCGGCTGCACAGCAGCGCGGCCGTGATCGGGGAAAAGCCCGCCGCGCACAGCGCCCTCGCGTCGGCAGGCTCATAGGACGAGATTTTCCAGGTTCCGTACTTCAATTCCAATGCACATCCATTATTTTTTCTTTTTCGGCTATTATAGCATTTCAAACCGAATATCACAATACAAAAAGTGGATACCAGCGGCGCAAAGCACGGATTTTTCGCAGGAGCCGGACGGTCCCGGCGCGCAGACGCGTCGTTTTGCTTTTCTTTGTGGCCCGAATGTGTTAAAATAACGGCAATCGAGACGCAGGAGGGTTCGGTATGCAGGAGAAAAAACGGGGCAGGACGCACAGCCGCTGGCTGCTTCCGGCGGCGCTGGTGCTGGCAGGCGCGGCATGGTTTGAAAATTTCACGCTCTCGACGAGCACCGTGACCGCCGCCTGCGCAGCGCTGCCGGAGGCGTTTTCCGGGCTTCGGATCGTGCAGATCTCCGATCTGCACGGCAGGCGCTTTGACGCAGAGAGCCGGTACCTGCTGGAGCTGGTGCGCCTGCAAAGCCCGGATCTCATCGCCCTGACCGGCGATCTGGCCGACGAATTCACGGACTTTTCCATGCTCCCGCCGCTTCTTGATGGCCTGACGGCGCTTGCGCCGACATTTTATGTGACGGGAAACCATGAGTGGGTGCTCTCCCGCGAAAAGCGCGAGGCGCTGTTTTCCATGCTGGACGCGGCAGGCGTCGTGCGCCTGCAAAACGAGTACCGGCTGCTGAAAAAGGGGCAGGCCTCCATCGTCCTGGCCGGGGTCGACGACCCGAACGGCCCGTATGACCAGAAGCGCCCGGCGCAGCTCGTGCGCGAGATCCGGCAATCGCGGGGCAGGGACGCGTATATCCTCATGCTCTCGCACCGCAACGACGAGCTGGATCTGTGGGCGAATATGGGCATACAGACCGTCCTCTGCGGCCACGGACACGGCGGGATCGTGCGGCTGCCGTTCGTCGGCGCTGTCTTCGGGACGCATCTCGATCTGTTTCCGGACTACACGGCGGGGCTGTACCAAAAGGGGCAGACCAGCATGATCGTCAGCCGCGGTCTCGGCGGCAGCCGGAAGCTGCCGCTGCGCATCGGCAACCGCCCGGAGATCGTAACCGTTATTTTAAAAGCAGAATCCGGAAAGGTTTGAACTTTTTATAAACATTCCGCCCACGCTCTTGTATTTCCTCCGCAGATTTTTATAATAGACTCCATCAAACGATTTACAGATGGAGTGACAGATCATGTTTCGGAAAATCGGGGACGGATTACGTAGGTTTATGGCCGGGCGCTATGGCTCTGACCGGCTGAACCAGTGCTTGCTGGGCGCGGCGTTTGTGCTGCTCCTGATCAGTGCGATCGGCGGCCGGCAGGTGCAGTGGATGTCCATGCTGAGTCTTCTGGCCTATGTTCCGCTCATCTGGTCGATGTTCCGGATGTACTCGCGCAACATTGAGGCGCGCCGGCGTGAAAACGCAGCGTTCCTGCGCTTTTTCAGCCGTCTGACGGATAAGCAGTACCGCTATTTCCGCTGCCCCGGCTGCCGTCAGGTCGTCCGCGTCCCGCGCGGCAAGGGCAAGATCAACATCCGCTGCCCGAAATGCAGCCGTCAGTTCATCAAAAAGACCTGATCGCGAAATTTATCTTGCTTTTCCCATACGCGCCTGTTATAATATGCCCGCACGGAGTGGTATCGAAGTGGTTATAACGGCCCTGACTCGAAATCAGGTGTACCGGCAACGGTACCGTGGGTTCGAATCCCACCCACTCCGCCAAAAATCGCAGCCTGTCCATTTGGACAGGCTGCTTTTTGGCGGTAGGTAATAAGTAATAGTGAATAGTGAAGAAGTAAGTTTTTAGTCGTGACGTAGGGGAGGGGCTTGCCCCTCCCGTTTGCCGTGAAATGAACAGAAGAGGTCCAATAAGAAGCCCGCTCCAACAGGAGCGGGTATTTTCTTTGGCGGCGCTGCAGGGAATGCTTCGGCGGAGTACACGCGGGCTTGGGTGTGAAGTGAAAATGTGTACGTTTGTTGCTTTGGCGGGTGCAACCGGGCGGTTTTGCGCGGGGGATTTATAGAGGACCCAATTTTGAAAATAAAGAATAAATTTGAGACCTGAGAAAGGGGACAAAAGATGGATGAAGTGAATCTGGAGCACCGCATGACGCGGGTGGAAAAACTCAGCGAAGGAAATAAACGGCGCATTGAAGACTTGGAGGAGGACAACAAGGTTTTGCACGATCTGGCGACCTCCGTACAGGTGATGGCGGAGCAGCTCAAGCAGATCAATGAGCGGATCGCACGGCTGGACGGCTCGATGCAGCGGGTCAATGAGCGCCCTGCCAAGTGGTGGGACACGCTCATCAAAACAGGCTTGTCGGCGATCGTAGGCGCTTTGATCGCCGCGGCGCTGCTGCGGCTGGGGGTAGGCTGATGCTCCGCAACAAGCGCCGCTGGCGCAAGGGGGAGATGGCGCGCACGATCGTGCTGTACTGCCTGCGGGTGCTGACGCTGGTGCTCATCTGGGCGGTCGCCGCAAAAACGTATGCAATCATCAAATGGGGCGCGACGGATGTCAGCGACGTGCTCGTCTACGCAGGCGGCGCGTTTGGCGTGGAGCTGATCTCGCTGGCGTTTAAGCGCATTTTTGCAAAAAAACAGGATGTAGAGGAGGAAAATTAAATGGAAGTCATCAAGAAACGGCTGGGGAATCTTTTGAGCGTCAAGTCGCTGGTGACGCTGGTGCTGACGGCGGTGTTCGCGTACATGGCGATCGTCGGGAAGATCTCGCAAGACTTCATGACCATCTATGCGGTCATCATCGCGTTCTACTTCGGCACGCAGAGCCAGAAGATGCAGGACGCCGTGGACAAGGACGGAGGGACGCAGGCATGATGAAAGCGTCTGAGCTTGTGCGCCGACACCTTGAGGTCGCGCAGAAGTACAACACGGTTTATATGTGGGGCTGCTTTGGCGCGCCGATCACGGAGGCGATCATCCGCGAGAAAGCGGCACAGTACCCGGACTGGTACACCGCCGCGCGCCTCAAGCACCTGCGCAGCCTTATCGGCAAAAATGTCTACGGCTTTGACTGCGTAAATCTCACAAAGGGCATCCTCTGGGGCTGGTGCGGCGATAAAAGTGCGTACTACGGCGGTGCAAAATATGCCTCGAACGGCGTGCCGGACGTCTCTGCCGACAGTATGATCGTCAACTGCAGAGACGTCTCTGCCACAGGGTGGGACAAGCTGCTGCCCGGAGAAGGGCTGTGGATGCCCGGACACTGGGGGCTGTACATCGGCGACGGGCTTGCCGTCGAGTGCACATCCGCATGGAGCAACGGCGTACAGATCACGGCGGTCGGCAATATCGCGTCCAAATCCGGCTGCAATGCCCGCAAATGGACAAAGCACGGAAAGCTGCCGTGGGTCGAATACGACACCAAACGTACCGATGTGGCGGCGGAGGCAGCCAAGGCGACCATCCGGGCAAAAGCCGGTCTGACCGACAGCACGATCAGCTATCTCGCCGCGTACAAATACGGCGACGATCTGCTCAAAAAGCTCGCAGCAGCGATGAAATAACGGGTCTCAGGGCGAGTC
>ERZ857998.3443-NODE-3443-length-12831-cov-3.152943_pt1 | contig 12831 bp, 14 predicted proteins | sample MGYA00519954_ERZ857998 | MGnify/ENA primary metagenome ERZ857998 (study PRJEB31778, sample SAMEA3449424) | human gut metagenome | biome: human gut; feature: human-associated habitat; material: faeces | place: United Kingdom | collected 2010/2012 ...
CGCCGCCGCCGTGGGGGTGGTCGTTGGGGTTCATGACGGAGCCGCGGACGGTGGGTCTCCAGCCCATGTGGCGCTTCCGGCCGGCCTTACCGATGGAGATGTTCTCGTGATCGATGTTGCCAACCTGGCCGATGGAGGCCTTGCAGTTGAGGCGGACGATGCGCACCTCGCCGGAGGGCATACGGATCTGGGCCTGGTCGCCCTCCTTGGCCATGAGCTGTGCGGAGGTGCCGGCGGAACGGACCAGTTGGCCGCCCTTGCCGGGGTAGAGCTCGATGTTGTGGAGGATGGTGCCGGTGGGGATGTTTGCCAGAGGCAGGCAGTTGCCGGGCTTGATATCCGCCTGGGCGGAGGAGAGGACCTGGTCGCCGGCCTGCAGGCCAACGGGAGCCAGGATGTAACGCTTCTCCCCATCCTCGTACTGGACCAGCGCGATGTTGGCGCTGCGGTTGGGGTCGTACTCCAGACGGAGCACGGTGGCGGGCATATCCATCTTATCCCGCTTAAAGTCGATGATACGATACTTGCGCTTGTTGCCGCCGCCACGGTGACGGACGGTGATGCGGCCGTAGCTGTTGCGTCCTGCGTTCTTCTTCAGAGTTTCAGTCAGGCTACGCTCCGGCTTGGCCTTCTTATCGATGCCCTCAAACGCAGAGACCGTCATGTTACGGCGGGCAGGCGTTGTGGGCTTGTAGCTCTTAATAGCCATAGTGCATTAACCTCCTTAAGCCATTCCTTCGAAGAACTCGATGGACTTGGAATCGTCGGACAGGGTGACCACAGCCTTTTTCCAGCTGGGCCGGCGGCCGGCGGGGTAGCGGCCGGTGCGCTTGAGCTTGCCGGTGACGTTCAGGGTGTTGACCTTGATCACCTTCACGCCGAAGATCTCCTCCACGGCCTTGGCAATCTCAATCTTGGTAGCGTCCTTGGACACTTCAAAGACGTACTTCTTATTCTCGGTATCCGCCATGGACTGTTCGGTGATCACAGGGCGTCTGATGATGTCGTATGCTGTCTTCATGCGAACACCTCCTCGATGATGGCCAGCGCCTTCTGGTCAACGACCAGCTTCTCGGCGTTGACGATGTCGTAGACGCTGAGGATCTTGGCGGTGGTGGTGGAGACACCGGGGATGTTCCGTGCAGACTTGTACACGTTTTCATTGACCTCGGGGGTGATGAAAATGGTCTTGCCGGCGCTCACAGCGTCCAGGAAAGCCTGGATGCTCTTGGTCTTGATTTCGTCCAGAGCCAGGTTATCCACCACCAGCAGGTCGCCGCTGGCGGCCTTGGCGGAGAGGGCGGACTTCAGAGCCAACCGCTTCAGCTTGCGGTTGACGCGGTAGCTGTAATCTCTGGGCTTGGGGGCGAAGACGATACCGCCGTGGGTCCACTGGGGCGCACGGGTGCTGCCCTGGCGGGCATGGCCGGTACCTTTCTGTCTCCAGGGCTTTTTGCCGCCGCCGGACACTTCGGCGCGGGTCAGGGCGCTCTGGGTACCCTGGCGGCAGTTGGCCAGGTGGTTCACCACGACGGCATGGACGGCGGGCTCGTTGGGTTCTACGCCGAAAACGCCCTCGGAGAGTTCCACCTCGCCGACCTGCTGGCCAGCCATATTATAGACGTTTGCTTTAGGCATTTCTCAAACTCTCCTTTCCTTACCGGTTTCTGGCGGATGCCTTCTGGGGATTGGCGCGGGCAGATGCCTTCTGCGGGTTGACGCTGGTGCCGGCCTCGCCCTTCTTCTCCCGGATGGTCTTCACGGTGGACTTCAGGTAGACGATGCCGCCCTTGGGTCCGGGCACGGCGCCGCAGACTGCGATGAGGTTGAACTCGGGGTCCACGCTCACCACGTCCAGGTTCTGGATGGTGACCTGCTCAGCACCCATGTGGCCAGCGCCGATCTTGCCCTTGAAGATCCGGGAAGGATCGGTACCGGAACCCATGGAGCCTGCGTGACGGTGGACGGGGCCGCCGCCGTGGGTCATCCGGCCGCGTCCGGCGTTCCAGCGCTTGATAACGCCCTGGAAGCCCTTACCCTTGCTGATGCCGGTCACGTCGATGTGATCGCCCTTGGCAAAGGTGTCGGCCTTAATCTCGTCGCCCACGTTCATCTCAGCTGCCTTGTCCAGCTTGAATTCCTTGAGCACTTTCTTCATGGGGACTTCCGCCTTCTTCAGGTGACCCTGTTCAGGCTTGGTGAGCTTCCGCTCGGGCACGTCCTGGAAGCCCAGCTGCACGGCGTTGTAGCCGTCCTTCTCCTCGGTCTTCTTCTGCACCACGACGCAGGGGGCTGCTTCGATGACAGTGACCGGGATGACCTTACCGGCTTCGTCAAAGATCTGGGACATGCCGATCTTTCTGCCGATGATGGCCTTTTCCATGTTGGTTTTCCTCCTTATTAAGGTTATTGGTTGGCAAACGTGACCATTGGGCTGTCATTGGTTTGTCAACATGACCCGCCTGTCTCACGATAAGGCGACAGGCAGCGGGTACACATAGTAATGGGTGTCGGTGGGTTTGTCTGGGTCGGGATCAGAGCTTGATCTCGATTTCCACACCGGCGGGCAGATCCAGACTCATCAGCGCTTCCACGGTCTTGGGGCTGGGGTTGTTGATGTCGATCAGGCGCTTGTGGGTGCGGCGCTCGAACTGCTCACGGCTGTCCTTGTACTTGTGGACGGCGCGAAGGATGGTGACGACCTCCTTCTTGGTGGGCAGGGGGATGGGGCCGGAGACGGTGGCGCCGGTTCTCTTGGCGGTTTCCACGATCTTCTCTGCGCTCTGGTCGATCAGCTGATGGTCATAGGCCTTCAGGCGGATCCGAATCATTTCGTTCTGTGCCATGTTGCTGTGTTCCTCCTAAAAAACATACGAAGTGTCATTGTCTTTGCCACGCTTCGTACGGTGGAGAATCCGATACACTTAACCGTGCGTATCACTCCATAAGCATGAAGAAAACCGGCATACTTCGCCGGCTTTTCCCTCTCCTGTCACGGCGATATACGCCATGCAGCAGATTCTCCAGCCGCCCGATTCACGGACATACTCCGCGGAAGTTACCGGTTTGCACCGCAATCTCCCGCATCATCGCAGACTGCGCCCATTCAGGCGCTCATATATATTACTACAGATTCTGCCCTGTGTCAACCATTTTTTGCTCCCCCACGGGGAAGCATTTCCCACAAAAGGGCCGGGCCCGGCCGCCCTTTTTTTGCCCATCCCTTCACTTTTCCGAAACTGTCGGATAGGCGACAAGGCGCCCGCTCTGTCGGTTGCCTTTTGCCCCAAGTTCTGGTAGGATGACGGGGAAAAGACCGGAGTCCGTTTGGATGTGTCCTCCGCCTCTTTTCCAATGTACCAGTGGAAACGCCTGCGGAACCTCCCGCAGGCGTTTCCTGTCTTGACAGAGCCGCCCTGGGTCCCGTAAGATAATATATAGTATCCATTCCGCCAAAGGAGGGCCTGCCTATGGACCGCCGAACCGAAGACCTCCGGGTGCTGCGCACCCACACCCTGCTGCTCCGGGCCCTGAGTGACCTGCTCCAGGAGAAACCCTTTGACGAGATCCGGGTCAAGGACCTCTGTCAGCGGGCCATGGTCCACCGCTCCACCTTCTATGCCCACTTTGAGGACAAGCGCCACCTGCTGACCTTCGGGATGCAGGCCTTTCTGGACGACCTCACCGACGGGATGCCGTGCAGCGACAACCCCGCCCCCTTTCGCCAGGCCATCGAGAAGGTGTTCCAGTACTTCCTGGCACGCAGGCAGGAGTATGCCCGGCTCTTCCTGGACCCCCGCAACGCCGAAGCCAAGGAGATTTTCCGGGAGGAGTTTGCCCGAGTGCTCACCGAGCAGACCCTGCACCACCCCGCCTTCACTGCCTACACCCGGGAGGAGATCGTGGTGCTCTGCCAATTCTTTGCCGGGGGGGCTGCTGTCTTTGATCACCTGGTGGCTGAAGCCCGGTACCCAGCGCTCGGTGGAGGAGGTGGCAGAGGCCTTCTGCAACGTCTACATCCTCCATGCGCCCATCCCTGTCCCGGAGGCATCCCAGGACACGCCCGCCCCCCAAACCTAAGAGGCCCTCTCTAAAAACAAAGAGAACAGCGCCGCCCCCTGATTGACGGGGGCGGCGCTGTTGGTTTATTCTGGGCGAACCCACTCCTCAGGCCACGTCTCGGAAGGCGATCTTCCGCCGAGCCAGAACCCAGGAGGCGGCATACAGCACCACGCTGATCCCCGCCACCAGGCTGCCGGAGAGGGGGGTGACCCCCAGGGGGACCACCACCCCGGCAAAGATCCCCGCAGCGGCGGGATAGGCCAGGAAGATGGCCAGCACATTCTTTTCCTCGGAGAACAGGAAGCTGCAGGGCAGGGTGACGCTCCCTGCCAGCAGGGCCATGGCCACACTGATGGTCAGGTACAGCAGGGCCTCCTCCCCGCTCTGCCCCCCTTGGATCAGGGAGGCCACCATCCCCAGGACCATGCCCAGCAGCAGCCCCACCCCGCTGAGGAGGAGGTAGAGCAGGTACTTGCTGTCCACCACCGCCTGCCGGGCCACGGGCATCACCCGGGACACCTTGTACCAGCCGGAGGCCTTGTCCATGTTAATGGTGGAGACCGAGACCATCCCCAGCATCACCGTGGCAATCACACCAGGGCCCAGGCCGAGGTCAGCACCGCCATGGCAATGCCGATCACCGCCATGGCCGCCAGCAGGATCCACAGAACGGATCCGATCAGATAGTAGTCCTTGAGCAGCAAACCTTTCATCGTCTCTCCCCTTTCACGTAGAGCAGCATGATCTCGTCCATGGTGGCCGGGTCCACCACCGCCTTGGGGTACTTCCGTCGGGCGGCATCCCGGTCGGCCACCAGGACCTCCCACTCGTAGTCCTGCCGGCGGCAGGCCACCATGTCCGCCGGGTCCAGGTCTGCAAACTGGGCCTGGCCGCACCGGAGCACCCCGTACCGGTACCGCAGCTCGTCCTTGGGCTTACAGAACACCACCCGGCCCTGGTGGAGGAAGACGATGTAATCGGCCACCTTTTCCAAGTCACTGGTGATGTGGGAGGAGACCAGGATGGCGTGGTCCTCCTCCTGGACAAACTCTAGGAAGAGGTCCAGGATATCGTCCCGGACCACCGGGTCCAGGCCGCTGGTGGCCTCGTCCAGCACCAGGAGCTTGGCGTGGTGAGAGAAGGCCACCGCCAGGGCCAGCTTCATCTTCATGCCCTTGGAGAGGGCCTTGATCCGTTTGTCCGCCGGCAAGGCCAGCTGCTGCAGCAGGGCAGCGTACCGGTCAGGGTCCCAGGTGCGGTAGATCTTTCCCATCACCCGGCCCAGTTTTCGGGGGGTGAGCATCTCGGGATAGCTGTTGCCGTCAAAGACCACGCCGATCTGGTTGCGGACCCCATCATCCAGGGCGGTGTCCGGCAGGCCCAGCAGCTCCACCGTCCCCCCGTCCCGGCCGATGAGGCCCAGAACGGCGTGGAGGGTGGTGCTCTTACCGGCGCCGTTCTCCCCGATGAGGCCCACAATGGAGCCCTGGGGCACGGTGAAGGAGACCCCATCCAGGGTGAAGTCCTGGTACCGCTTGGTCAGTCCATTGACCACCAACGCGTTTCTGTCCATACATCAAACCTCCTGATCCTCGTAGAAGAGCCGCAGCAGCTCCACCAGCTTCTCCACGGGAATGCCGCTGGTTCTGCCGATGTCGGCGGCCTGCTGCAGGTGTTCCTCGGCCTGCCGCTGCTGCTCCTCCTGGTAAAAATCCTTGTTCTGGGCGGAGACGAAACTCCCCCGCCCCACGGTTGTCTCGATAAACCCATCTCGCTGCAGGTCCTCGTAGGCCTTCTGCACGGTGATCACACTGACGTGGATGGACTTGGCCAGGGAACGCATGGAGGGGATGGGGTCCCCGGTTTTCAGTTCCCCGCTCATAATCATGGCCTTGATTTGGGAGGTGATCTGTTCGTAGATGGGCTTGCTGGTGTTGCTGCTGATGATGATGTCCACAGCGCCCCTCCTTTGCTCTATAGTGTACTGCAAGTACAAGTACATTATATTCACCCAAGTGTACTTTGTCAACCCCCTTTTTTCCCTCCGACAAATCGTTCGTTTTGTGCAGTTATCCGACCCTTTCTCCCCCATGTCCTTTGCCCATCGCTGCCGTTTCCGGTAGAATGGAGGAAAGGAGGGATTCCCATGGACTGGAACCACTACAACGGACCGCAAATGACCCCGGAACAGATCCACGCCTATTTAGACCGCATCGCCTGCCCCGGCCCCATTCCCTTGAACCTTGCGGGGCTCACCCGTCTGCTGCAGGCCCACCAGCAGGCCGTCCCCTTCGAAAACCTGGATGTGTTGGCTGGACGCCCCCTATCCCCGGACCACGAGGCCCTGTTCGACAAGATCGTCCGCCGGCGGCAGGGTGGGCTGTGCACAGAGCTGAACACCTGCTTCAATTGGCTGCTCTACTCCCTGGGGTTTTCCGTGTTCAGCTACCATGCCAGGATCTGCAATCCCCCCACCATCCTCTTCCGCCGCCACCGGGTGCTGGGGGTGGTGCTGCCGGAGGGGTGCTACACCGTGGATGTGGGCTTCACCCTGGAAAATGCCCGCTGCCCCCTCCGGTTGGAAGCAGACTTGGTCCAGAGCGACGGAGCCTGCCAGTACCGCTACCGCCGGGACCCTTTCTACGGCTGGCTCCAACAGCAGCGGCTGCCCGGCGGCCTCTGGACCGATGTGTTGGGCTTTACCCAGGAGCCCCAAGTGGACCAGGACTTTGCCCCCATCCTCTTCTACTTCGCCCACAGCCCGGACTCCAACATGAACCAGTTTGCCCGGGTCTCCCGCTACACCCCCCAAGGCATTTTGGCCATCCGCCGCCACGTCCTCCAGGAGGAAGTCCAAGGGCAGGTGGTGTCCGCCCGGCCCCTCTCTCCCCAGGAGGAGGGGGAAGCCATCCGAAGGGTGTTTCACCTGGACCCCACGGGGATTTCTTTGACGCCGTAATCGCCAGCCCCTTCCCCCATCCCGGAGGAAGGGGCTTTGGATTTCCCGACAGATCCCCGCCCCTGTCGGATAACAGACACCTTCCCCCTTCTGTTCGTTGCCCCCCATCCCCCTTCTTGCTATCATAAAAGCAGATAGTCTGGCCCTGCTTGCCAGAGTTCATCCAGAAAAGGAGGCGACGTTCGTGTACGAACACTATGAAAACTATGACCGGTACATCCCCGATGTGATGCTGAAAAAGCACCGAAAGCACGAGGAGTACCTCAGCGACAAATACAAGGGCATGACCCACCAGGAGATCTACCAGAGCAAGCTGGGCACCGTGGAGGACGCCATCGGCCTCATCGACAGCGGAGACTGCGTCGTCTGGTCCATCCACGCCAGCGAGCCCCGGCTCTTCCTGCGCAACCTCCACCGGATCGCCGACCGCATCGACCCCAAGAACCCGGTGGAGCTGTGGTCCTGCGTGGCCCGGTGGGGCCCAGAGTATCCCGTCCACACCGACCCCTCCCTGAAGGACAAGTTCCACCACCAGACCTTCTTCTACGACCCCAACTTCCGGAAGATCCACCCCTCCGGCATGAGCAGCTACTTCCCCATCCACCTGCACAACTACGGCCAGGAGCTCCACCGCTGCAAGCGGCCCAACGTGGCGGTGGTGTGCGTCTCCCCCATGGACGAGCACGGCTACTGCTGCGTGTCCTGCGACCTGCAGTGGGAGATGGAGTCCTTTTACTCCGCCGACAAGATCATCTATGAGGTCAACCCCCATATCCCCCACCTGCCTGGGGACTGCGCCCTGCCGGTGGCCATGGCCGATGTGATCATTGAGTCCGACCTCTCCCTGTATGAGCTCCAGGATCCCCCCATCGGGGAGGCGGAGAAGGCCGTGGCCGGTTATGCCGCCGAGATGGTCCACGACGGGGACTGCATTCAGCTGGGTTTCGGCGGCATCCCCAACGCCATCGGGTTCGAGCTGATGAACCGCCACGACCTGGGCATCCACACCGAGCAGATCGGCGCCTCCGTGGCCCGGATGATCCAGCAGGGCGTGGTGACCAACCGGTACAAAAACCTGGACAAGGGGTGGTCCGTGGGCGCCTTCATCATCGCCGACAGCTTCACCTATGAATACCTGAACAACCACCCCCGGGTGATGATGCGCCGGAGCCGGTACACCAACGACCCCATGATCATCGCCCAGCAGGACAACATGGTGTCCATCAACGCCGCCCTGCAGATTGACCTCACCGGCCAGGTGGCCGCAGAGGCCCTGGGGTATATCCAGTGGTCGGGCACCGGCGGGGCAACCGATTTCGCCTACGGGGCCTACCACTCCCGGGGTGTCCGGGCCATGCTGTGCCAGATCTCCACTGCCAAGAAGGGTACTGTCAGCCGCATCGCCCCCCATCCTGGACTCCGGGTCCATTGTGTCTGTGTCCCGGAACCTCACAGACATGGTGATCACCGAATACGGCGTGGCCAAGCTGCGGGCCCGCACCGTAAAGCAGCGGGTGGAGAACCTCATCGCCGTAGCCCACCCCGACTTCCGGGCGGAGCTGCGGAAGGAAGCCAACAAGTACATGTATTTCTGATCCCATCCTATCCCCGGCCCTCTCGGCGATTCCCGTAGATCAGAAAAAGCAGCGCCCGCGCAGAAACTGCGCGGGCGCTGTTTTGGTGTTCCGTTTAAGAGAGGTCAATGGCATCGCCCCCCAGGCTGACCCGGTTGTGGGGGGCCAACCGCTGGCAGAGGGCTTGGATGGCCAGCAGGCGGGGGTCCCGCCCTTTCCGGCTGGTCAGGCCGGGGAGGGGATAGTCCTCCCCGATCATCTCGTACTTGCTCTCCCCCAGGTTGTGGTAGGGCAGGAGGTTGAGCTCCGGGGCATTCTCCAGCCCCGCCACGAAGCGGGCTCCGGCGGCCACCGCCTCGTCGTCGTCGTTGTACCCGGGGATGAGGGGCATCCGGACGATCACCTTGCCCCCCCGGCGGGGGAGTTCCCGGCAGAGGCGGGTGAGGTTGTCCAGGATGACCCCATTGCCCACCCCGGTCATGGCCTGGTGCTGGGCGCTGTCCATGTGCTTCAGGTCCACAAACACCGTGTGGCAGTACTGGGCCACCTGCCAGAGGTGGTCCCAGGGGGCGTAGGCAGAGGTCTCGATGCAGGTGTTGAGGTAGTTGGTCCGGCATAACCGAAGGGTCTCCGCCGCCACCTCGTATTGGAGGAGGACCTCCCCCCCAGAGAGGGTGACCCCACCTCCGCCCTTGCGGTAGAAGGCGGCGTCCTTGGCCGCCTCCTGGTACAGCTGGCGGGCGGTGTAGGCCTGGCCAGAGAGGGTCCTGGCCCCGCCGGGGCAGGCGGGCACGCAGGCGCCGCAGGCGGTGCAAGCGGAAAAGTCCACCACCACCTTCTCCCCAGGGACCACGGTGTTCACCCCTCGGGGACATGGTTCCACGCACCGCCCACACCCGGTACACTTGGCGGGGTTCACCACCAACTGCGGCCGGGCGGCCAGCCCAAAGGGATTGCTGCACCACTGACAGCGCAGAGGGCACCCCTTGAAGAAAATAATGGTCCGAATCCCCGGCCCATCGACATTGCGAAACCGCCCAATGTCAAACACAACCGCCGTCTTTTCCGCCTGCATAGGCACGCCCCTCCTTCCTATCAGCCCCCGCTTTCACGGGGCCCTTCGGAGAATTTTGGCCGCCGCAGCGGCCAAAACAAAGTTCTATCCATGAAATGCCCGGCTTGGCCGGGCATTTCATTCCCCTCGCCCCGAGAGTGCCAGCACCGCTGGCGCGGGTCGGGGCGCAGTCCCCAAGTTTGGGAGCCCAGCGCAGCGGGTCCCAAACTTCTTTCTTAAAATGTGTGCTCCGTCCGATTGATGATGTCATCCTGGACCCGCTCGGCAATGTCGGTCCAGTAGACGCTGTAGCCGGCCACCCGCACAACCAGGCTCTTATATTTCTCCGGATGCTTTTGAGCGTCCAGCAGCGTCTCCCGGCTGACTACGTTAAACTGAATATGGCTGCCCTTCTGGTCAAAATAGGAGCGCACCAAAGCGACAAAATTTGCAAGGCCGCTGTTTCCCGCCAAGGCGGAAGGATGGAACTTCATATTAAACAGGGTGCCGTTGGAGGCAATATAATGATCCAGCCGGGACACAGAGTTGCAGGCGGCGGTAGGCCCGTGCTGATCCTTTCCAGCAGAAGGGGATACACCGTCCGCTACAGGAGTGTGGGCATAACGGCCGTCGGGAGTAGCGCCGGTCTGGGCGCCCAGCGGGACATTGGCGGATACCGGATACAGTCCAGCCTGGAACTGACCCCCTCTGGGATTGCGGAAGCGTTCCAAAGGACGGGTGTAGGTATAGGCCACATCTCTGGCGAAAGCGTCCACCTCTGGAAGGTCGTTTCCGAACTTGGGCACCTGGTCAATCAAATCCTTTACCTTTCGGCAGCGTTCCTGAAGATCCGGATCCATCCCGCCGGTTTTTACCTGGCGATAAATAGAGGCAATCTGATCCGCAGTAACTGTTTTTCCCATCTGCTGAAGGTTCTTTGCCACTGCGGCGGTAAGTTCCTCCGCCTCCTGGTCGGTGGGCTCTTTGCCGAAATTATGGTCAACGGCTTCTTTATATTGGGCCATGGTCAGTTTTTTCTCGTCAAACACCAGCGTTTTAATGGCGTAAAGGCTGTCCGCCATATTGGCTACGCCAAAGCCTTGAGGGCCGGTAAAGTTATACACTGCTCCGCCCTCCTGAACACTTTTTCCGCGTCCGATACAATCCTCGATCATACCGGACAGGAAAGGCAGAGGGCACCGTTCAGCATGGGCCGCGTCAATGGCATTGTCCGCGTTGACCAGAAGGCCCAGAAAGTAATTCATTTGAGTTTTATACGCGTCATAGACCTGTTCAAAGCTGGTCATTTTGGTCACGTCGCCGGTTTTCGGTCCTAACTGCACACCTTTGTCCATGCCGTTTGAGAACACCATTTCCATCGGCCTGCACATGTTAAAGAAAGCGGCGTCATGCCAGCCGTCAGTTTTTCCAGCCTTCTGCGGCTCTACGCAGCCGATGATATTATAGTCCCGGGCGTCTTCCATGGTAAGGCCGCGGCTGATCAGCGCAGGAATGATTACCTCATCGTTGTAATAGGCAGGCAGACCTACGCCAGTACGAGTAACCTCGGCGGCCTTCATCAGGAAATCCTGGGGGCTGCCGTTCCAAACCCGCACCGACAAAGAAGGCTGCGGCAGCATGACATGAAGGGTAGCCTGAAGGCAGAGGAAGGACATGTCGTTGGTAGCGTCCAGCCCTTCGGCCGTCTGTCCGCCGGCAATCAAATTTTGGAACAGGCTGTAGCCCGCAAAACCTTCAGCAGAGGCGGCGTCCCGGGCTTTGTTCAGGTCATTGAGCTTGACCCACACGCAGTCCACAATCTCCTGGGCCGCCTGATAGGTGATATTGCCCGCGTCCAAATCCTTTTTCAAAAAAGGGCCCATATATTGGTCAAACCGGCCTGGGGAGATGGAATGTCCGCTGGACTCTATCTGCAGCAACATTTGGATGAACCAAAAACTCTGACAGGCTTCATAAAAGTCCCGGGCAGGCTTGCCAGGTACCTGAGCGCAGTTTTTCGCAATAAGAGCAAGTTCCAGCTTTCGTTTTTGGTCAGCGCAACGCTCTGCCTCTTCCAGAGCCAGCCGGGCATAACGGTGGGCATAATCGATGGCAGCCTGGCAACTGAGAATCACAGCGGAAAGGAAATGACTGCGTCTGGAGTAGTCCTCGTCAGAAACCTTGCACTGCTCCAACGCCTCCTGGGCCTGATGAATAATCCCTTCCAGTCCCTGGTTTAAGATGCGGCCATAACAAACGGTTACATGGCCGATGCCGTTATAAAAATAGTTTCCAGGGGTGAACATATTGTGTTCCATGGCCAATAACGCCTCGGGAGCCATATAAGAAGTGGCCAGTTCGCTGGTCGTCTTTCCTTTCCAATACTGATACACCTGGTGAAGCGTTTTTTTGGTCTCTTCAGAAATATAAAACGGGTCTGCGGCGCGGTGTTCAATGGTGTCAAACTCTGATTCCAGCCACTCAAAAGAAAACTCCGGGAATACCTGGCAGCCTCTGGGCGCTTTGGTAGCCGAGCCCACTATCAATTCTTCCGGGCGGATGGTAATTGGAATATGCTCTAAGATGTGAACGAAAGCCTTGGCGCGACGGGTAATCATCGGTTCGCCTTCGGTTTGCTGATAAGATTCCGTGAGGAGGACAGCCCGGTCCGCTTCGATTTCGGGCATCTTAGCATACAGATGCTCAATCAAACGGGGAATCCGGGAACTTTTGGGAATATCCTCCGTATAATACCGGCCCATACATTCATCTCCCATCTATCGATACTAAAAGGATGGCCATTACACAGCCTTGTCATTCTCTCAAAAAGAGAGAAGGCGTCTCATGGAAAAACAGATTCCGCTACAGGATGCGGAAAAAACAAAAGAGAAAATTCCACAACAAGTCTTTTCATTGTGGAAAAAGCCGCTTTTCTTCCATTCTTTTATATTGTACTATCTCCGTATGAATTTGTCAATTAAAAACAAGTAAAAAAACAGAAAAAAGCACAGGAACAAAAGGTAAAATCTTGTATTTTTCCATAAAACATCTCAATTTTCTTTTTGATTCCAGCAAATTTCTTCCTGCATTTTATCAAAAAACAACATAGATACAAAACGCCCTCAGAATGACTGAAATTCTGAGGGCATAATATAAGGATTATTTTTTTACAGAAAATTCGT
>ERZ857998.3448-NODE-3448-length-12827-cov-3.823129_pt1 | contig 12827 bp, 21 predicted proteins | sample MGYA00519954_ERZ857998 | MGnify/ENA primary metagenome ERZ857998 (study PRJEB31778, sample SAMEA3449424) | human gut metagenome | biome: human gut; feature: human-associated habitat; material: faeces | place: United Kingdom | collected 2010/2012 ...
AATTATCTGGAGCAGTTGGCCACGACGGATGTTGCGGTGTTTGACAAGACCGGCACGCTCACCCACGGCACCTTCGAGGTTGTAGCCTTTTGCGTTGATCTCTTCTGCGGCGCCAAGGATTACCAGATTCGCAATGCCCTGTTTCAGGGTTTCTTCTGCAGCGGCCAGGATACGATCGTCGTGGCCTTCGGGCAAAACGATAGTCTTTTTGTCGGCTTTGGCGCGTTCAACCATCGAATCGATGAGCGTGGTCATAAACATTCCTTTCATGGGTGATGTTTCTCTCGTGCTCCATTTTAGCGCGCAGGGCACTAGGTGGGTATAATGTGCCCTTGAGGTTAATCTCTGAAGGCGTGAACGGAAAGGTTAGGTGTGCCGCTTCATGAAAACGATCTCCTTTGCGGTGCCGTGCTATAACTCGGCTAACTATATGGAGAAGTGCGTTGATTCCCTGCTGCCCTGCGGTGACGATATTGAGATCATTTTGGTCAACGATGGTTCCACTCGTGACAATACGGCTGAAATCGCCGATCGTCTGGCAGAAGAGCACCCTGGCATTGTTCGTGCCATCCACAAAGAAAATGGCGGTCATGGCTCTGCGGTTAATGCGGGTTTGGCCGCTGCTCAGGGTTACTACTATAAAGTGGTTGATTCTGACGACTGGCTTGATAAGAACGCTATGGATGTTATCATGCCGTATCTGCGCGAGCAGAAGAGCCGCGCCGAAGAGCTTGGTGGCAATGCCGTAGGCACTGATATGGTTATCGGCAACTACGTGTACGAAAAGGTATTCGAGAACTCTCGTACTGTTATGCGTTACACCAATGTGTTTCCGACTGATGAGGAGTTTGGCTGGTCTGACGTGGGGCATTTCCGCTCCTCACAGTATCTGCTTATGCACTCGGTAATCTATCGTACTCAGTTGCTGCGCGATATGGACTTGAAGCTTCCGGAGCACTGCTTCTACGTGGATAACGTGTTCGTGTATGTGCCGCTGCCGCATGTTCAAACTATGCGTTACTTTGACGTTGATATGTATCGCTACTTTATTGGTCGCGATGATCAATCGGTCAACGAAAAGGTAATGCTTTCCCGTATTGACCAGCAGATTCGTGTTACCAAAACCATGATCGATGCAGTGGATTTGAATACGGTTGAAAACTCTCACCTGCGCAAATATATGCACAACTATCTGTCCATGATGATGTGCATTTGCTCGGTGTTCTTGCGTATGGAGCAGACTCCCGAAAACGAGGAAAAGCGCGCAGATGTATGGGCGTACCTGAAGGCAAAGGATGCGAAACTGTATAGTCAGTTGAAACATACGTTGCTGAATGCCGGCACCAACATCCCCACACCGCTGGGTAGACAGTTTGGTCTGACGGCGTATCATGTCGCTCAGAAAATTTTCAAGTTCAATTAATAACGCTCATTCCTCTCATGTTTGCCCAGGTCAAACGCTTGTTGATGTTCCCGCTGGTTTGATTCTGGAAGAATTCTGGAAGAATCGTTCTAGAGCAGCTTCGCCGCATCGTCCAGGGCCGCATCGTTCACCGCTGCGTAAACGTCCATGGTGACGCTGAACGTGGAATGGCGGGCAAGCTTCTGCACCACCTTCGGGTTGATGTTGAGCATGCAGCATCGCGCCACGAAGGCATGGCGCAGGTCGTGGAACCTGATCCCAGGGAACCCGAGGCCGTCCCTGTGCTGGAGCCACCACACGGTCAAGGAGTCGGTTGGCATGCGCTGGAAGGTCGGGTTCGTCACTATGGGCATGGACCTGTCCCACGGCAGGCCGAGGGCTATCATGTCTCCGCTCTGCCGCTCCATCCACTCGCCCAAAGCGTCCTGAAGCGCCTGAGATATGGGCACGGTTGCCGTTGACGCCTTGGTCTTGGTGCCGTTCACGTGCAATTTTCCGCCCTGCCAGTCCTGCCATGTGAGCGAGCAGCATTCTCCCAGCCTTAGACCGGCAAGGAGGGCAAGGAGCACGCCCATCTTGTAGCCGTCGCGGACGGGGCGCATCAACGACGCAAGCTTCTGGTACCGTTCCTCTTCGAGCACCACCTGCTGGCGCGGCTTCACAGAGGGGGTGGAGACATCCTCGAACGGGTTTGCCGACGCGTACCCCATCGGGATCGCGTACTTCTTGTACATGGTCTTGCCCGCTATCCACAGCATCTTTATATACTGGTTGCCCGCTGGCTTGCCAGACGGAGTGTCGCCGTCCATCATCGCCAGGAACGCGTCTTGTATTTGATCGCTGGTGAGCTTGTCTGCCCTCACGAATCCTATGAGCCTTGAGAGGATGTTGAGGCGCGTCTTGTACCCGGTGATGCTGGTTTCGGCCACCTCTTTGGTCCTGCGCCTATGCTCAAGCCACTCAAGCGAGCATTCCTTGAACGTGGGGATCTCGCCGCTTCTCTTCAGCTGCTGACCTGAAAGCTCGTTGATGAACTCGGGGAGCGCCTTCTTCGCCTGCGTATAGGTGCCGTTGAACGTGCGTGTGCGCTGGCGGTATTTGCCCGTTCTCGGGTCGAGACCGACGCTCACGCGCAGCTGCCATTTTCGGCACTTGCCCTTGGGCTTGTCCTTCTCAAGCTGCACTATGGACCCTGTTCCGTTGGTTTCCATGGTATTATTCACCTAGCCCTTTCTACAGGGGTTCGAATTCACCCCATCGCGTGATGCTTGCTGGCTGCGCGGTGGGGCTTTTTTTATTCGTTGCTGTTCTTCAGCTTGTTCACTTCTTCGTTCATCTTATTAAGGGCATCGGTTGATTTTGCTATATGTCCAGCTGCTTCGTTCACCTTATGTGTTGCCTTTATCATGTCGTTGGTGGAGACGGCTATGTTTGCGTCTGTAAACAAGTCAGACGCTTCCATGGTCTCTTTTGCGCTTTCGACGAGATACGAATGCGCCTGCTCGCATTTCTTCGGAACGTTGCTCTCGTTTATAACGTCCTCGCACAGCATTTCAAGCTGCGCGGAGGTTTCGGCGCATTCCTTCAATGACATTGGGCTGCTCGGATTGCACCCATCAGACAGTTTTTGCAGATAATCATTGGATTCCTTCCTGTAATCGTTGACCGATTCCAGGTTACTCCACTCTGTAAGTTGTTCTTGAGCTGACTTCTCTTCCTGGCATCCAACAAGCGCAAGCGCCATAGCTAGCGCGATTGCCAGGCTTGCAGCCAACCCTGCCTTCTTTACCATCTTCTTTCCTTCCACTCTTTACTCAATGAAACATCTTTTACCGAGCATCTAAAACTTCGTTATTGCGTACACGACCTTGCCGATAAGACGAACCTCCGGTGAATCGGGGTCGGTTTCGTCGATGATTCTGCGCTTGTGCGCTGGGTTGGTGCTGTCAGGCTCAAGGAATATCACGCCGTCGAGCAGTTTCACACGCTTGATGGTGGCATCGTCGCCGTTCACCTTGACCAAGGCTATGTCCCCGCTCTTCACCTCGTGGTGCGTGTCGATCAACGCGTACTGCCCGTCCATGAGGGCGTTGTTCATCGAATCGCCCGACACCCTTATGTAGAAGTTGCCCTCCTTGGCGTACTCGGGCGGGCACCACTGCGCATCGCCAGTCACCTCGTAGGCAGGGGATTGGTCGCCAGCGTGCGTTACCCCGGCTATCGGAAGACTTGTTGCTGCCGGCATTGCAGCTCGTATGGGCATGGTGATAGGTTTGCTAATCGGCTTGCCTGTCTCCTTTGAATACAGTTGCGCGTTAACATTTCCGTACTTTTTGAAGTAATAGCCGTATTGGCTTACAAGATCTTCGTTTGAGACATTGAACTCACTCGCTATCAGGTCAAGCATGAGCCTTCTTGGCTGCATCCCTCTGATTTCCCACCTTGATACTGTATTAGTGCTTACTCCAAGACGTTCCCCGAATTCCGTTTGAGTTAAATCCTCATCCTCGCGGAGTGCCTTAATGTTGCGGCCAAAAGCCGTGTTCACAGTCATGCCTAGCCTTAAATCAAACTTTAATGTTGAAAAATATTATAAAGGGTATTGCCAAGTTTTGCATTCAACGTTAGAGTGTTAATCGTCAAGTTGAGAACAGCGAAGGAGTCCAGCAGATGGAAATTCAGCATGACCGCCGTGAAGTATTCGGTTCCGCGTATGAAGAAGTCGAGCGCATGTGCGCGCGTAAAGCAAATGTCTACCGTGACCAGCTGGAAGGTTTTGCAGCCGACATTGATAAGGATTGCGCACTCGTAATCTCTGCGAAAATCAGCGCAATCGAGGAATTGCGATATGTGGCTGCCGAAAAGGCGAAGCTGTTCAATAGCCTTTCTGATTAATTTTTTTACCCTAGCATTCAACGTTAAACGTATAACCACTGAAGCCACCCGAGAGCCGATGCGTCAGCGAGTAGTTAAGACTGTTTAATTCAATCGCTGTCAAGGGGATTTTCAACAGGCGCATCGGTTCTCGGGTGGCTTCGGCCACCGCCCGTGAGGGGCTAGCAAAACGAACTTTCTTGCCTTAAACGTTTACCTCCTAATCCCCCTCACGGGCGCAGCCTAAAACACATTGAGAACCGAATACTGCGCAGCATGCTCATTCCTTTCGACTGACTGGTTTCACTTGCAGATGCTTTGACTTATCGGCGATGGTCGTTTTCGCGTTTCGCCTTCGCCACCCGCTGCGCAGTATTCGGTTCTCATGATCGGAAGGAAGCCAAGATGGCAACCGAGCTTTACACGCCAAAAGAGTTCGCAAAGGTCATGGGCGTTTCTCCCCAGCACATCCTGCGCTGCTGCCAGAACGGCGAGCTGAGCGCCGTTCGGCTTAAAGCGGGCGAGAAGCGCACGCGCTGGGCAATCCCATTCGACATGGACGATCTGACCAAGATGGCGCACATGAACGCCGAGAGCATCTACGAAAGGAACGGAAGATGACCGCATACGAGAAGGCGAAGCTGCGCGAGCAGCTGCGCAAGGATAAGCGCAGGCAGACCGCTGTTGACGTGGTGACCTGCTTCGGCGGCTTTGCGACGATAATCGCCATTTTCTTCGTGTTGGCGCTGTAATGCAGTACGTGTTCGAGATACCTGGCACGTTGCCCACCCTCAACGAGTACATGAACCGTGAGCGCGCCAACAGATACGCTGCGGCGAGCATGAAGAAGCAGGCGCAGAAGCGTATCTGCGAGTGCATGGAAAACCCGCCTCGGTTCAAGGGCTATGTTGAGGTCGAGTTCAGCTGGTACAGACCCGATATGCGAAGCGACAAGGACAACGTGGCGTTCGCGAAGAAGTTCATCCTCGATGCGCTGCAAGAGGCGGGCGTTATCCGTAAGGACTCATGGAAGCTGTGCACGCCATACGACGTTGGCTTCATGGTGAACAGGAAGAACCCACGCACGGTCGTGTGCGTGACAGGCGAGGCAGAAGGAGATTAGCAATGCATGTGCCTTACACGGAGCGTCATTTCGACGGCACCCCAGAAGAGGTCAATGCGCAGTGGGTCGAGTCCCGAAAACATGGCATCGGCGGCTCGGACGTGGCGGCCATCATGGGGCTGAACAACTACACCAGCCCGTATGAGGTGTGGCTTGTGAAGACGGGGCAGATGGAGCCTCCAGACCTTAGCGGCAAGCAGGCCGTTGAGTGGGGCAACCGATTGGAGGACGTTGTTGCGCAGAAGTTCGCCGAGGCGCATCCAGAGCTGAAGGTCGAACTCAAGGAAGCCACCTTGGTTTCCAAGGAGCGCCCGTGGGCGTTCGCGAACCTCGACCGCCTGCTCACCGACGCAGATGGCAAACACGGAATTCTCGAGGTGAAGACGGTGGGTGCCTTCCGCGCGTCCGACTGGGACGACGGCGTTCCTACCTACTACCTCACGCAGGTCGCCCACTACATGTCGGTTACGGGCTTCGACTGGGCATACTTCGCAGTCCTCATCGGAGGCCAGGAGTACCGCGAGTACTACGTGGGGCGCGACGACGAGGACATCAAGGCCGTAAACGAGTACGTAGACGAGTTTTGGCACACCAACGTCGAGGGCAACGTCCCGCCCGCGCTCATCGGGAGCAGCGGCGAAGCGGAGGCCTTGTTTGCAGGTAACAGCAACGACGACGGTGAGTTCGCCTACGCGTTGGACGGCGACCTGCCGAACACCGATGAGCTTGAGGGAATCAAGCAGCAGATAAAGCAGCTCACCGAGCGCAAGAAGCTCATAGAGAACCAGCTGCGGCTTGCGATAGGCAAGAGCAAGGGCGTTGAGACGCCCACCAAGAAGATCACATGGGTTCGCAGCACCAGAACAACATTCGACTCGAAGGCCTTCCGAGAGGAATGCCCAGAGGTTGCCGAACGTTTCATGGCATCGAAGGTCGTTGACGGCGGAATCCGAATCAAGAGGAAGGAACGGTAATGGGGCAGATCGCCAAGGCGGCGGCAGGAAAGCCGCAACAGCAGCAGGACGGCATAAGGGCCATGCTCACGGCCAACTGGGAGCGCATCCAGTCGGTGATGCCGAAGCACATGAGCAGCGAGCGCCTTTACCAGCTCGCTCTTTCCGCGATCAACACCACGCCGGGGCTTGCGCAGTGCGATGCAGCGTCCCTCATGAGCTGCGTGATGAAGTGCAGCGCGCTTGGCTTGGAGCCTAGCGCAGTTGACGGTCTAGGGCGTGCGTACATCCTGCCGTACAACTCCAAGACGGGCAAGCACGCCCAGATGATATTGGGCTACAAGGGCATGATCGACCTTGCGCGACGAAGCGGCCAGGTCAAGGACATCAGCGCACGCGCCGTGTACGAGGGAGATGAGTTCCAGTACGGCTTCGGGCTTGAGGAAACCTTGCGTCACGTTCCCAGCGGCAAGCCGAGAGAGAAGGGCGAGAAGCCAACGCACGTTTACATGGTGTGCCACTTCATGGACGGCGGGCACTACATCGACGTTATGAGCCTTGCCGAGGTTGAGGCCGTACGCGCCAGAAGCAAGGCTGGGAGCAACGGCCCATGGGTAACCGATTACGAGGCGATGGCGAAGAAGACCGTGATCAGGCGAGCGTTCCCGTACCTTCCGGTGAGTATCCAGGCACAGAGCGCGGCGGCATCGGACGAGACGAGCGGCGGCTTCATGGAACAGCTTTCCCCGAGACCTACGCAGCCGACGCCGCAGCCCCAGGAGCCTGCGATGGAAGCCCGCGACACAGAGCCTAAGGGGCTTCGCACGGCGGTATGCACAAGCTGCGGCACCGAGTTCGAGACTGGCGTTAACGATGACTTGAAGGCGCTCGAGGGCACGCGTCCTGCGTGCTGCGAGATGCCGAGCTACCAGTGGAAGGAGGGCTAGCGGATGGATGGGCTGAAGCCCGTGAGCAAGCTTCCGCCGCGCAGCAGGAACGGCACTGGCAGCGGCGAGGAGATCATGCGGATGCTGTCCGAATTCCTGGACAGCGGCGTTGCCATGGTTGAGGTTACCAAGGACGTTGACGGCAAGCCTTTGAGCCAAAGGCGCATCGACCCGCTAAGAACCCACATGTACAAGGTGGCTGGCCGCAACGGCATGGAGATAAAAACGTTCGTCCGATGGGACGAGGATTCGGGTAGGCGAAGGCTCTACCTGGGAAAGGCGGGGGAATGAGCATAAACAGAGTAACGATCAGCGGAAACCTCACCCGCGACGCGGAGCTTCGCCAGACGGCGAGCGGAATGGCGGTGCTTGGCTTCAGCGTGGCGGTCAGCGATCGACGCAAGAACCAGCAGACCGAGCAATGGGAGGATTACCCCAACTACATCGACTGCTCGATGTTCGGAACCCGTGCGGAGAAGATCGCGCCTTACCTGTCTAAGGGCACGAAGGTCGCAATCGCGGGCAAGCTCCGCTGGAGCCAGTGGGAGCGCGACGGCCAGAAGCGCAGCAAAGTGGAGGTAATCGTTGACGAGATCGAGTTCATGACCAGCCGCAGCGACGCGACATCACAGTCAACCGCGCAACCAGTGCGGCAGCAGGCGCCGTACCAGCCGCAAATGGGCGGCATGCCGCAGGCGGTCGGGCCCGTGACCGGCACCATCTACGACGACGACATCCCCTTTTAAGGCATGGGCGACATGAGGTACATATCACTCTTCAGCGGGATAGAAGCCGCCACAGTCGCGTGGGAGCCGCTCGGTTGGAAGCCTGTGTGCTTCGCTGAGCTGGACCCGTTCCCATGCGCCGTGCTCGAGCACAGGTACCCCGACGTGCCTAACGTGGGGGACGTCACCAAGGTCAACTGGAAGAAGTTCAAGGGCAAGTGCGACGTCGTAGTGGGCGGCAGCCCGTGCCAGTCGTTCAGCGTCGCAGGGAAGAGAGAGGGTCTAAGCGGTGAGTCAGGTCTCATGTTCGAGTACGTTCGAGCGGTACGTGAGGTTCGTCCTCGATGGTTTCTATGGGAGAACGTCCCAGGAGCGCTCTCGAGCGAGGGTGGGGAGGCTTTCAGACAGCTCCTGTCCGAGATGGACAAGCTCGGGTACGGTCTGGCGTGGCGGATACTCGATGCGCAGTTCTTCGGAGTGGCCCAGCGACGCCGCCGTGTCTTTCTTGTCGGACGCCTTGGAGCCTGCCCCCCCCGTCGAGGTTCTGTTTGAGCCCGAAGGCATGCGAGGGGATCATCCGTCGAGCCGAGAAAAGAGGCAAGAGCTTGCCGCCGCAGCTGGACGAAGCCCTGAGAGCGCAGGCTTCAAATTCCACCAAGGAGCAGGAGCCGGGAACATAGGCTTCGAGGACGAGCAGTCGCCGACATGCACCGCCGACTGGCACAACCACGCAGTCCTCACAGACGACGCCGGCTGTCTCAATCCCGAAGACCCTCAAAGCAAGCGAATCTTCGCCCCTGATTCATGCGGGCCGACCTTGAGCAGCGGCACCAGCGAGGGGATGAATATTCAGCCGTCGGTGCTCTGCATGGCCGACGACAATGCCAAAGCGGCAATCGACGAGGGCATGTGCGGCTCTCTGAAAGTTGGAGGCAGCGCGCCTTGGATAGCGCAAGGAAGAATGGTGGTGCGACGACTCACGCCGATGGAGTGCGAGCGCCTGCAAGGCTTCCCAACGGAAGTTAGATTGAAAGCTGAGGACATGACATCTGATGAGTTAATAGCGTGCGCTCTGGCAAACGGCGACATTACGTGCGATTTGGCAAACGGAAAAGTTTACGGAACGCGCGGGCCTGGCGGAAAGCCGCTCGACGAAAAGAGGGAACTCGGCTTCGTTCACCCGTCCGGGTACGTTCACATCAACCTTTCGTCAAACGGATCGAAGAAACAGGTCAGGGCGCATCGAGTGGTCTATATAGCCGCAAACGGGCATATCCCAGATGGAATGGTTGTTGACCATATCAACAACGACAAGTCGGATAACAGGATATGCAATCTCCAGCTCCTCACCGCTGAGGAAAACTCTAGAAAGGCTGCGGACGACGGCAGATATCTGTCTGGCGAGGACAACCCGCGATCGAAGATAACCGCCGAAGTCAGGTCGCGAATAGCCCATGATTACCGCACGTCGGGAATGACCTATCGAGAGCTGGCGCAAAAGTACGGGGTCTCAAAAAGTCGCATCGGGCAGATCGTCAATGAATGCGACTGGACGAAGGTTCCGTACCGCGGCAAGCCCGCAGAGGAATGCCCCGACGGCCCGCGCTACAAGGCGATAGGGAACAGCTTCGCCGTGCCGGTCGTGAGGTGGATAGGCGAGCGAATCGCCATGGCGGACAAGGAGGGCGAGTAATGCCCATATGCTACGGGAATGGCGGCACAGCCTGCGGGCGCTCGATAAGGCGCGTGGAGCAGTGCGAGCCAGCCAGGCTCCCTGCGAGCTGCCGACACGGAACCGAGATCGCATACAGCGTGTACGGGTGCCGCTGCCGCAAGTGCTCGGACTGGAAGGCTCGGGACGCGATGGAGGCGAGGAACAGTGGGAAGCGATGAGCGTTTCAAGGCTGCGGGCGGAAGCGAGCCGTGCAACTTCACGTGGTTCGAGAGCTATACCAAGGCGATGCTCAAGCTTCCGACAAGGGAGCTTCAGGCTGAGTTCGCCTTCGGCGTCATAGCCTACGGCAGCTTCGGAACGGAGCCGTTCTTCGACTACCCGCTGGACATGGTGTTCGAGACGATACGGCCGAACCTGGACAAGTCGAGGAAGAGGTCGGCTGCGGGCAGGAAAGGCGGCGCGGCAAGCAAGAGCGATTCTGCTTAAAAGCACATCAACAAGCAAACCGCAATTTGCTTCTAAGCAAAAGCGATTTTGTTTTTAAGGAATTAGAAGAGAAGAGAAGAGAAGAGAAGAGAAAGCGCATCGGCATTGTGGATAACTTTGTGGATAACTTTCCTTCTCCGCATCAGACAGGGAGCTGCCGAATGGAGCACATCGAAGAGACACCGCCGCACGTCCAGGCGGAATCCTACTGGTCGGACTTGCAACAGCTTCGCATCCAGGTACTGAAGTCCGTCACGTGCAAGGAGTGCGACCACTGCCGCGCATGGCTGGCGATGGCGGGCAGCGGAACCGTTCCGGTTGGCTTCTGCATGCGCAACGAGCTTCCGCTCAATGCGCAGGACCTGCGCACGAGCCAGTGGGACATGTGCGGGGACGAGCTGTTGGAGGCGTAGAGGGACTATGAGCCGATCTGAGACGCGCATGCACTCGAATAGGGTACTTGTTGCGGAAAGCGCGCTAACTGGCGCTGCATTGGCATCAGAGAGACGGAGAGGGGCATGAATGCACCTGACGGAACGGAAGGAAGGACCGTATAGCCCAAGGGAGAGCCTTTGGGACTGGGGCGCGAGTAGCAACGGCGAGGCGGTCTGCCCTGTGTGCGGGCGTAGGTTCGCCAAGCGCAGCAGAAACCACCGCTACTGCTCGAAGGCGTGCAAGCAGAGGGGGATGAATGATTGACAAGGAATGGATGCACAGGGGGGCTTGCTTGCTGCGTGCGGCACAACCCCGCGCTTGGCGGCATCCCGCTCGGCTACGTGGCGGTTCCCGACGGTCACCCGTTGCGCAGGGATGGAATCGACCTGGACGCGTGCCTCGATTCCCATGGAGGGGTGACTTTCGCGGGGTTCCTATGGGACGACCCGCAGCACCGCTGGTGGGTCGGGTTCGACATGGGGCACCTGTGGCTCGGAGACGTGACGATCTCCCACACCGACAACGGCGTTGAGTACACGAGCCACCGCACCGACGAGGAATGCGTCGAGGAAGTGAACTTCCTTGCCCAGCAGATAGCGGAGATCACCGACGAGATAGAGCCGCTTCAGGAAGGAGAAGCATGAAAGAATACGAAGCATTCGGCGAAATGGAACCTCTGGCCAACGAGCCGTACACGATCAAGGTCAAGTACCACGATGGGGCAAGCAAGCTCGGAAGCGACATCCACGGCGTTATGTGCGACCTAGCCGCCTCGGAGACCGTGGAGTTGAAGAAGGGCGAGGTGAAGATCATCCCGCTCGGCGTGTCGATGAAGCTGCCGTACAGCGATTTCGGAATCGTCGTTCCTCGATCCTCAACGTGCCTAAAGCACGGGATCATGATGGCGAACTCTGTCGGGATCATCGAGAACGAATACTGCGGAGACGGCGACGTGTGGGGATTCGTTGCCTACGCGATCAGGGACACCGTGATCGAGCAGGGGACGCGAATCGCGCAGTTCATGCCAGCGCCGTTTATCCCCGACTGGGATGCGATCAAATTCGAGGAAGTCGAATCGATGGGATGCGCAGACCGTGGCGGCTACGGAAGCACGGGGGTCATGTGATGATGACGAGCGAAAAAAAGCACCCCGAAACAATCGAAGAGCTTGTCGACGAATGCTGGGCTCTTGCGAGCCAAATCGACCTCTACGACATGGAAGGTGACGACGGCTTATTCGCCGACAGGCTACGCTTCGACCCCTCCGAGCCGCCGAGCGGCGAATACGTGTACGGCTGCGCGATGGTGCCAGCACAATGGGTGATTCATGTCTTGAGCGGGAAGAAGGAAGAGCGATGAACTACGGGATGTTCCAGGCAAGCGCAGTGAAGGAATTCGATCGCTGCCACCGCGAGAGAGCCGAGCTGAGGAAGGAGAACGCGGCTCTGAAGGCAGAGCTCGACGACTGGAAGGGCAACGCCGAGGGCTTCGAGCCAGATGCGTACATGAAGCTGCCACTCGATGCCGACGGCGAGCCGATTCGCGTCGGGGACGTCCTGTATTCGAGCGGAAACGAGTTCCGTGTGGTCAGCATCACCGTGAAGGCGGACGAAGTATGTGTCGCCGTTTATGCCGACGATGGCACGTTCTTTCCATGGGTGAAACCAAAGTACCTCTCGCGCAAGAACACAGAGCACCGTGTGCCCGAACCGCCCGACAGCTGGGAGAAGCTGTCAGAGGACGCGATGAAAGGCTCATGCATCTACTTCGGGAAGATCAAAGATACAAGCACAGTCTGTTCAAGATGCCCGCACGGCAAGAAGACAGGCATTAGCTGCTGGCAGAACATGAACCTGGACCTCGTGAGACGTGCCAAGCGGCTCGCGGGGATCGAAGAGCAGGAGGCGAGTGATGATTAGCGACGAAGAGCGCATAGCTGCTGCTAAAGCTCTACGGGAACGCGCCAAGCGACCACTCGGCAAAAGCATGCAGCTGATGTTCAGCGAGACGCTTGGGCTGTACCGAACGAACATCGGCTGGGCGAAGCCGACGAAAGCAACTGAAACATGGGCCAACATCGTTAACTATCTGGCCGACCTCATTGACCGCCCGACCTGCACGATTAAGCACGATGCGCCAGGCACGAACCCAACAACATGGGGCGTCTGCTTAAGGTGCGGCGCGTT
>ERZ857998.3449-NODE-3449-length-12825-cov-6.896085_pt1 | contig 12825 bp, 10 predicted proteins | sample MGYA00519954_ERZ857998 | MGnify/ENA primary metagenome ERZ857998 (study PRJEB31778, sample SAMEA3449424) | human gut metagenome | biome: human gut; feature: human-associated habitat; material: faeces | place: United Kingdom | collected 2010/2012 ...
GAGATGGTGCGGCTAAAAGTCCGTGCACCTGCGGCTTGGACTCCGAAATTTACAGGCGTCATCCGAATGTGGTGACGCCCCGCCTTTGCTATGTCCTTATTCCGTTTTGGCCTCCTGCTTCTCCGCTTCCCTTTGTTTCTTCCATTCAGCAAACTCCCGCTGGCCTTCCTCACTCTCATAAAAAGCGAGAATGTCCGGCAAGATGCAGCGGGCTATCGCCTCAATCTAGTGCTGGGGAATGTCGGTGCTGGTGTTGGTAATGATCTTTTTTCTTCTACCCAAATGTACCTCCGTGTTTCTCAAAGATGGCTTACAGTTCGATTACGGTATTCGTAGAGATAGCTGCATCTGCTGTGGCCGCTTCTATTGTTTGCACTTCTGACGGGAAAACATCTGCCGTGGTGTCAGCGGAACTGGCGGTAAAAATCCCGGTCAGAAAAATGGCACACAAGATTATGCCAAGCAATACTCCGTTCAAAATGGGTTCCTCCTTTGTGGTGAAATGGATGTGTTGCTTACGATTGTCAGCATAACTCGAGGGACTGAACCATCTCTGAAACACTAACGCCAAGTTTTGTGAACGGTTTGTAAAACTTTCTTTTTCAGAGATGTTTCAGCCAACGGATGTACTATAATGTCGATAAAATACATCTTCTGACAAGCAAGGAGCATCCAAATGAAGATATTGATTATAGAAGACGATAAGTTGTTGGCCGAAGCCTTGCAGACTTTGTTGGAAATCAAAGGCTTTGATGTGGAAGTGGTCTATGATGGCGAGGACGGCACGGAATACGCCGAAACCGGCATTTACGACTTACTCATCATGGATGTGATGATGCCCAAACTCAATGGGTATCAGATGGCAAGGCAGGTGCGTCATCGCCGTGTCACAACGCCTATCCTGATGCTGACCGCCAAAAGTGAAACGCAGGATCGTATTGAAGGATTAAACGCCGGAGCGGACTATTACCTAACCAAGCCTTTTGACAACATGGAGCTGCTGGCCTGCATCAATGCCCTCCTGCGCCGCAAAGGAGATCAGGTGGACATGCTCCGATACGGAAATACCACGCTGGATCTGACTGGATATATGCTCAGTACAGAGAAAAACAGTATCCGCCTTTCCAAGAAGGAATTTGATGTGATGCGCCGCCTGATGCAGTTCCAAAGCCGCAGCATCCGCAAAGACGTATTGCTGACACAGGTGTGGGGATATGAGTCCAACGCCACAGAAAACAATGTAGAGGCCTATGTGGGATTCCTGCGAAAGAAACTGAAAAGCATTGGCTCGAATTTGAAGATCGAGTCCATCCGGTTATTGGGGTATCATCTGGAGGTGACAGAGACATGATTAAACGGCTGCGCATCAAATTCGTCTGTATCAATATGACCATCGTGACTATTATGCTCTGTGTGATTTTTGGCCTCGTTCTCCACTTTACCAGCGTTAGCATGGAAAAAGAGAGTATTGAAATGATGCAGTCTGTGGCGCTTGATCCGCTTCAACTCGGCACTCCCGGCAAAGGCGCTTCCGGTGTTCGGCTACCATATTTCGCGCTCCAGCTTGGCCCCGGCGGAGAGTTGCTGGCCTCCGGCGGCGGATATTACGATCTGACTGACCGGGCCTTGCTGAATGAACTGATCTCCCTGTCCTCTGTGCAGAAAACCGGAGTATTGTCCGACTATGGTCTGCGCTATGTCCGGGTGGTAACACCCACCATGCAGTGCATTGTGTTTGCGGATATGTCCAGCGAAATCAACACAATTAACAATCTGTTGCAAAATTGCCTGCTTATCGGCGCAGCCAGCTTTATCATCTTTTTGATGATCAGCATCCTGCTGGCACGTTGGGCAGTGAAGCCAGTGGCGGTGGCATGGGAGCAGCAGCGTCAGTTCGTGGCCAACGCATCCCATGAACTGAAAACACCTCTAACCGTGATCCTCAGCAACGCTCAGATGCTGGCAGAAAACGTCGAAGATCCGGAACTGCGGAAACGAATGACAGCAAGTATTTTGACGGTTTCGCAGCAGATGAAAGATCTGGTCACCAAGCTGCTCAGCTCTGCGCAGGTGGATCAGGGTATCGGCGCCATGCAGTTTTCTGCCGTTGATCTAAGCCATACGGTTTCCAATGCCCTCCTGCCCTTTGCTCCTATTTTCTATGAGCAGGGGATGGAACTGGACAGCGTGGTTCAGGATGACATTTGGGTTCAGGGAAGCCAACCGCATCTGATTCAGGTCGTGAATATTCTGCTGGACAACGCACAGAAATACGGCGTCGAACACGGCCATACTCGCGTGACACTGCGCCAGCAAGGTAAAAAGAGCTGTCTGCTGACAGTGGCAAACGAGGGCAAAGCCTTGTCCGGCCAAGAACTGAAAAACATTTTCAAGCGGTTCTACCGGGCCGACGCCGCCCGGGAGCGGACGGGCAGCTACGGCCTGGGTCTCTCCATAGCAGAGGGTATCGTACAGGCCCACCGGGGCAAGATCTGGGCGGAGAGCAAAGATGGCGTCAATACTTTCTTGATTCAATTGCCAACTACATCAGTAAAACCATAAAAAGTGGGAGCGGGCTGAATGAGTGCAGTCCGCATCCACTTTTTGTTTCGGGCCAATGAAAATTTCAGAGATGGCTCAGTTTCGGATGTTACAATGAATTAATCAGTGCTTCGTCTGACTTTCAAACGAGAAATTACTCGGACAGCAAATCAGCATGAAGGAGGTCCATTATGATATCAGTTGAACACTTGACAAAATGTTATGGTGATTTCACGGCTGTGGACGACCTATCTTTTGAGATCGGAGAGGGCCACGTCTATGGCTTCCTGGGCCCCAATGGCGCAGGTAAGTCCACCACCATGAACATCATGACAGGCTGCCTGTCGGCAACGGCGGGCCATGTGCGGATTGATGGATACGACATCTTCGATGAACCGGACAAGGCCAAGAAGCTGATCGGCTATCTGCCGGAGCATCCCCCGCTGTATATGAATGAGACGCCCTTGGAGTATCTCACCTTTGTGGGTGAGGCCAAGGGGCTGCGGGGCGAGGAGCTGAACCGGCAGATCGACACGGTCATCGGTCTGACCAAGATCGAACATATGAAGCACCGCCGTATCTCCGCCCTCTCCAAGGGGTACCAACAGCGCGTGGGCATCGCCCAGGCGCTGTTGGGTAATCCCAAGGTCATTATTCTGGACGAGCCCACCGTAGGCCTCGACCCCATTCAAATCATTGAGATCCGTGACCTTATCAAGGAGCTGGGCAAGACCCATACCGTTATCTTCAGTTCCCACATTCTCTCCGAGGTGCAGGCCATCTGTGACCAGATCCTGATGATCGCTCATGGCAAGCTGGTAGCCTTTGATGACCCGCAGAAGCTGGAAAAGACGCTGCTCTCGTCCAACGAGATCACCTTAACCACTGATGCGACAGAGGACGAACTGCGCGAGATCCTCAGCAGCGTGGACCATATCACCGAGGTAACCACGGGAATGGTGGAGGAAAAGTGGACGGTCGCCCGTATTAAGACCGACCACAACAACATTTACGATCTGTCCCGTGATGTGTTTCTGGCCTTTACGAAGAGCAAAAATGTGATCTTGGAGATGAGCCTGAAAAAGGGTACACTGGAGGACATTTTCATTGAGCTGTCCGAGGTGGAGCCTGATACGCAGGTTGCCACTCATGATGAGACACACGAAAGCGAGGTGGAGGAAGCATGATTGCAGTATTGAAACACGAGTTGCGGACCTACTTTCGCTCCCTGACCGCCTATGTGTTCGGCGCCTTTTTGCTGCTTTTCATCGGCATCGGTTCCGTTCTCTATAACCTGCAGGCGGCAGTCAGTAACTTCGAGTTCGTTCTGGGCTTTAGCTGTCTGGTTTTCGTGGTCATTGTCCCCATTCTGACCATGCGTGTCATTGCGGAAGAACGTAAGCAAAAAACCGACCAACTGCTCTACTCTCTGCCCATCACTACCACGCAAGTCGTTCTGGGCAAGTATCTGGCCCTGCTGGTCGTGTATCTGATCCCGCTGGCCATCATTAGCCTGTACCCTCTGATCTTCTCCCAGTACGGCGATGTGTACCTGTTGACCGCCTACGGCTCTATTCTGGCCTTTTTCATTCTGGGGGCGGCACTCATCGCTCTGGGCGTGTTCATCTCCTCTCTGACGGAGAATCAGGGATTTGCCGCCGGAATCGGCATTGCAGTGATCCTGCTGAACTATTACAGTGTCAGCCTGTCTCAATCCGTATCTTCCACCGCCTTCGGCAGCTTGGTTGCCCTTGCGGCTCTGATCGTTGCCCTGGGCTTTATCATCAAGCATCTGACTAAAAACAATCCAATGGTATGGACAATCTGCATTGCCCTGTACGCTGCTATGCTGATCGCCTATTGGGTGGACCACACCAAATTTGAAGGGCTGCTGCCCATCATCATGACCACCCTTTCCCTCTTTGAGCGGTTCTATGTATTTGTAAACGGCGTCTTTGACGTGACGGGTATTGTATATTACCTGACCGTTATTGTCTTCTTCCTGTTCCTGTCCGTCCAGTCCCTGGAGAAACGGAGGTACAACTGATGAATCAACTGAAAAACCTCCTATCCTCCGGAAACAGCGAGCGAAACCGTCAGGCAACGAAAGGCGGCTCGTACTCTCTGGCTGTCACCGCCGTAGTGCTGGCCATCCTGGTAGTCGTCAATATCTTTGTGTCCGCCCTTCCCACCCATCTGACCAGATACGATATCAGTTCCTCTCAGCTCTATTCCATTACCAGCAATACCAAGGCGGTGGTCAACGCCCTGGAGCAGGATGTGAGCATCTATTGGATCGTCCAGTCCGGCGCAGAGGATCCGGTCATCGAAAATCTGCTGGGCAAATACCAGAGCCTGTCCGACCACATTGCAGTGGTGAAAAAGAATCCAGACGTGTATCCCGCCTTTGCCGAGCAGTACACCGATGAGGTGGTCCAGAACAACAGCCTGGTCGTAGAGTGCGGTGACAAGCATCGCTATATCGGCATTGATGACATCTATCTGGGTGAAATCAACATTTACTCCGGCACCTACAATGCCTCTGACTTCGACGGTGAAGGCGCTATTACTTCCGCCATTGACTATGTGACCAGCGAGGAATACCCCCAGGTCTATATTCTGGAGGGTCATGGTGAGGCGGAGCTGCCCGCGTCTTTTGCCGAGCAGATTGAAAAGGAAAACATGGAGACCAACACATTGTCCCTGCTGACGGTAGATGAGATCCCCGAGGAGGCCGACTGTATCGTGATCTATGCCCCTGAAAGCGATCTCTCCGTGGAAGAAAAAGACATGCTGGCTGACTATGTGGCAGACGGCGGCAAACTGCTGGTGATGGCAGGCGCTGTGAAGGAAGGGATTCTGGAAAACCTGTACAGCCTGCTGGGTGATTACGGCGTTACCGCCAATGAGGGCATCGTAGTGGATAATGACCGGAAACACTATGCGTTCGGCGTCCCTTATGTGTTGATGCCTGATATGGCCAGTAGCCACATCACCGATCCTCTGATCGAAGAAAACTATTACGCTATCATGCCCATTTCCCTGGGCCTGACCGTGGATGGAAGCACCAGTAAGGGAACTGTTACGCAACTGCTTACGACCTCGTACAATTCTTTCAGCAAATCTTTCAGCAAACTGGCCGGAGATAGCTTTTCCACCTATGAGCGGGAGGAGGGTGACATTGAAGGTCCCTTCTCCGTGGCCGTTTCCATTGATGATAACAGCGGTGGCCAGATTCACTGGTTCACCTCGGACGAATTTCTGAACGAAAGGTATAATGCCTATTCCTCCGGTGCCAACATGGACATGGCTATAAACGCCCTGTCAGACCTGATCGGCGAGAGCGAGGCCATGGCCATCCGCAGCAAATCCCTCAATTACAACTATCTGACCATCAGCGATTCCACCTCCTCCTTGCTGAAGGTCCTGATGATCGGTGTGTTCCCGCTGACCTATCTGGGTGTGGGCATCTGCGTCATTCTAAATCGAAAGAAGGTGCAACATGAAACGGTCTAAAAGGCTTTACGCGATGCTGGGCATTCTGGTGGTTGCCTGCATCGCCACCTTTGCGGTGACCCAGACAAAAGAAGAAAGGGAACAGATCAAAGCCACCGGCGAGATCGTGCTGCAAGTTTCCAGCGATGATGTCCAATCCCTGAGTTGGGAGTACGGAGAGACCTCTTTGGCCTTCCATAAGGACGAGACCTGGCTCTATGATGAAGATGAGGCATTTCCGGTGGATGAGAACACCATCTACGAAATGCTGGAGCAATTCGAATCTTTTGGCGTGTCCTTCGTCATTGAACAAGTCACCGATTACAGCATGTACGGTCTGGACGATCCTGTGTGCACCATCCATTTTGCCACGGAGGATCAGTCCTATGAGATTGAATTGGGCGATTTTAGCAACATGGACGAGGAACGCTATGTTTCCATCGGGGACGGCAACGTGTATCTGGCAAAAGTTGACCCGCTGGATCAGTTTGATGCCACGCTGAAGGACATGATCAAGCATGACGAAGACCTGGCCTATGACCAGGTGACCCAGATCAAGTTTGAGGGTGCGGAAAACTACACCATCTTTTATGAAGAGGAAAGCGCCGCCACCTATTGTGCGGACGATGTTTACTTCACCGAGAAGGACGGGGAAATTCTGCCCCTTGACACCGTTCGGGTCGATAACTGGCTGGAATCCCTTACCACCCTTAATCCTACCGATTATGTGACTTACCATGTCACGGAGGAGGAACTGGAGTCCTACAATCTGGTCGAGCCTGAATTGACCGTCACGGTGGACTACACCAACGAGGATGAGGGTGGAAAGGAGAGCTCCGATACCTTTGTGCTGTCCATCAGCCGCAACCCCGAAGAACTGGCTGCCGCTGAGGAGGCCAAGGCGAATGGCGAAGAAGCAGAGGATGTCACCGCCTATGTCCGTATCGGTGAGTCTCAAATCGTTTATAAGGTCTCCGAGTACAACAGCAACCGCCTGAGAGCCGTTTCCTACAACGAGCTGCGCCACCGCGAGGTTCTGCCTGCTGACTTTGAGGACATCTACCAGATCGACGTTACTCTGGAGGGTTCTGACTACACCATCGCCGTGGACGGCGAGAAGGATGATGAGCGCATCTGGAAGTATCAGGAGGATGAGGTTGCGATCGACGCCCTCCAGGATGCTCTGGAAACTCTGGATGCGGAATATTCCAGTGACTTCCTCTCCGACGACCCCACTGGGAAAGAGGAGATCCGCCTGACTGTCCATCTGGACAACGAGAATCACCCCAAGGTGGACATTGAGCTGTATCGCCATGACGGCGAGGACTGCCTTGCCGTGGTGGACGGCGAGACCTTCGCATTAGTACCTCGCAGTGATGTGGTAGATCTGATCGAAGCAGTCAATGCTATCGTTCTGAACTAAGAACCTATATTCACAAAAGGCGAGCCAGGCAGTAAGGTTTCCATCCTTTTCGACCATACACCGCTTCTACGGCGGGCCCGTCTGAGCGGGCTGTGGGAGAAGACCCTGCGGCATCTGGTGAAAATATCCCGGGAGCGAGCCGGGCGTAAAGCGGAGCCGAGCAATGCGCTCCTTGATTCCCGGAACGTCAAAGTGACCGGTGTGGCAAAGGAACGCGGGATAGACGGTGGAAAAAGCGAAGGGCAGGAAGCGGCACATCCTCAGCCGCTTGTGAATACAGGTTCCAAACTAAGGCATCACCGCACAATTCCCCACACACGTCTTGGCGGCCAATTTGCCCCACAAATGCGTTGCAATACCTTGCAATACACAAAGTATTCCTGCGGTTTTGCGCCTTTTTGAGGCACAAATTCTCGCGCCAATCCGCACGCGTTGAATTATGCGGTAATACCCTAACAAAAAATCCACGAGCGATCCGTTTGATCACTCGTGGATTTTTGTTTGTCCCGTACCAGCGTTATACCCATGGTTCACAAATTGTACCTATGAGAAGTAACACTACGGTTACAGGGGTTTTTTCTATGGCGTTGCCAGCAGTTGGAAGTGGTTTTTGTGGAACGCCAGAATCCCCTCATCCCGCATCCGACACAGCTCGGCGGAAAGGCCGCTCCGTTCCACCGAGAGGTAGTCGGCCAGTTGCTGCCGGGAATAGGGAATGTCAAATTCCGCATCGCCGCACCGCTGCGCCTCCGCCGACAGATAGGACAGCAGCTTTTCCCGGGTGGTGCGCTGCCCCATGTGGGTGAGCTTCTCCGTAAAGCGCAGGTTCTTTCCGGCCAGGTCAGAGAGCAGGTTGCGGATCATACGGCTGTGGTGGGCGCAGGTGGTGGGACACATGGTTAGGATGCGCCGGACGTTCAGGAAGAGCACGGTGCAGGGAGCCTCGGCTGCCACTGCGATGTTGAGCACCGCGCCGGGCGAACAGGCAAAGGCCTCGGCAAACAACTGCCCCGGTCCGATGCGCGCCATAATGTTGCGGCTCCCCCAAAAGCTCTCCTGGGTCACCAGAGCCCCGCCGGCCAGGAGCAGCCCGACGGACTCCACCGTATCGCCCACCCGGAGCAGATACGCCCCCTTGGGATAGCGCTCCACCCGGGCGTCCAGGCATCCGAGAATGGCCCGGATCTCCTCCTCCTCCATCCCGGCAAAGAGGGGCGAGGTCCTCATAATCGGTAAAAAGAGCTCCAAAAAATCATCTCCGTTGAAAAATCAACCGACTGGTTGCAATTAATATACTATAATACAGCCAGAAACACAAGAGATCGGATTTCAATCCCTCTGCATCCCAAGATTAAAGGAGTGTATTTCAATGGCAAATGAAATGTTTTGCTTCCAGTGTGAACAGACGGCCGGGTGCGCAGGCTGTACCGGCCGGGCAGGCGTCTGCGGCAAGACCGCTGCCGTCGCCAACGCCCAGGATGACCTCACCCGGGCACTGATCGGCCTGTCCCTGGACCTGGCCGGCCAGACTCCCAGCGACGAGCAGCGGCGCGTTATGCTGGAAGGCCTGTTTACCACCGTGACCAATGTCAGCTTCGACGGGGTGAGCGTAGCGGCCCTGACCAGCCGGGTCAACGCCCTGCGCACCGGGGCCTCCGGGACGGACTGCGCCGCCTCCGGCGAGCCCCTGCGGCTGTGGACGGAGGATGAGGACGTCCGCTCCCTCAAATCCCTCATCCTCTTCGGACTGCGCGGTATGGCGGCCTACGCCTACCATGCGCGGATGCTGGGCTACCTGGACGAGCAGGTGGACGCCTTCTTTTTTGAGGGCCTGCGGGCCGTGGGCGACCGGGAGGCCGGCATGGAGGAGTTGCTGCCCGTGGTCATGAAGGTGGGAGAGATCAACCTGAAGTGCATGGCCCTGCTGGACCGGGCCAACACCGGGAGCTACGGCGTCCCCACGCCCACCACGGTGCCTCTGACCGTGGAGAAGGGCCCCTTTATCGTGGTGACCGGCCACGATCTGAAGGACCTGGAGCTGCTTTTGGAGCAGACACGGGACAAAGGGATCCATGTCTATACCCACGGCGAGATGCTGCCCGCTCACGCCTACCCGAGGCTGCACGCTTACCCCCATCTGAAGGGCAACTTCGGCACCGCGTGGCAGAACCAGCAGAAGGAATTTGCTGACCTGCCCGCCCCCATCCTGTTTACCACCAACTGCCTGATGCCCCCCAAGCCCAGCTACGCCGACCGGGTCTTTACCACGGAGGTGGTGGCCTTCCCCGATGTCGTCCATATCGGGGAGGACAAGGACTTCACTCCGGTCATCGAAAAGGCGCTGGCCCTGGGCGGTTATCCCACGGACCAGGTGTTTACCGGCATCAACGGCGGCACCCAGGTGGTCACCGGCTTCAGCCACGGCGCGATCCTCTCTCTGGCCGACCAGGTGGTGGAGGCCGTGAAAAGCGGCGCCATCCGGCACTTTTTCCTGGTAGCGGGCTGCGACGGGGCCAAGCCCGGGCGCAACTACTACACCGACTTCGTCCGCCAGACGCCCCCCGACACGGTGGTGCTGACCCTGGCCTGCGGCAAATACCGCTTCAACGATCTGGACCTGGGCTCCATCGGCGGGTTGCCCCGCCTCATGGACATGGGCCAGTGCAACGACGCCTACGGCGCCATTCAGGTAGCGGTGGCCCTGGCCGACGCCTTTGGCTGCGGCGTCAACGACCTGCCGCTGTCCTACGTGCTCTCCTGGTATGAGCAGAAGGCTGTCTGTATCCTGCTGACCCTGCTGCACCTGGGCATCCGCAACATCCGCCTAGGCCCCTCCCTCCCCGCCTTCCTCTCTCCCAACGTGCTCAACTACCTGGTGGAGCAGTTCGGTATCGCCCCCATCACCACGCCGGAGGCCGACCTGAACACCCTGCTGAGCTGACCTTTGCACATACATCCGTCCATCAAAAGAGGGCGGCCTCATCGGAGGCCGCCCTCTTCTTCCGTTTGACCGCACGAAAATTTTTCCAAAAGTAGTTGACAGTTAAATTCCCCTATGTTAATATGAAAACAGGAAAAATAATGATTCTTATTATTAATTATCTGTAAACCCCGGTCTCTCCTCCGCCTGCACCTGTCCTTCCCTTCCACCCATCTTATATCAAAGGAGGCAATCACATGTTTTTCAAGACCACAGACGCGCATGAGGCCCTGCGGGCCAAGGTCCGGCAGTTTGCGGAAAACGAGGTCAAGCCCATCGCTTTCCTGCTGGACCAGCAGAACGAGTTCCCGGATGAGGCCGTGAAGAAGCTGGCCGAGCTGGGGCTCATGGGCATCCCCTACCCCAAGGAATACGGCGGAGCCGGCCTGGACGTGCTGAGCTACGCCATCGCCGTGGAGGAGCTTTCCCGGGTGGACGGCGGCACCGGCGTCATTCTGTCCGCCCACGTGTCCCTGGGTTCCTGGCCCATCTTTGCCTACGGCACCGAGGAGCAGAAGCAGAAATACCTGGTGCCCTTGGTCAAGGGCGAGAAGATCGGCGCCTTTGGCCTCACCGAGCCCAACGCCGGCTCCGACGCCGGCGGCACCGAGACCACCGCCGTCCTCAAGGGGGATCACTACGTCCTCAACGGCGGCAAGATCTTCATCACCAACGCCCCCAAGGCGGACACCTATGTGGTTTTTGCCGTCACCACGCCGGACATCGGCACCCGGGGCATCTCGGCCTTCATCGTGGAAAAGGGCTGGAAGGGCTTCGAATTCGGTGACCACTACGACAAGATGGGCATCCGCTCCTCCTCCACCGCCGAGCTCATCTTCAACGACGTGAAGGTACCCCGAGAGAACCTGCTGGGCAAGGAGGGCGACGGCTTCAAGATCGCCATGTCCACCCTGGACGGCGGCCGCATCGGTATCGCGGCCCAGGCGCTGGGCATCGCCCAGGGTGCCTTCGATGTTACAGTGGACTATATGAAGGAAAGAAAGCAGTTCGGTAAATCGCTTTCCAAGTTCCAGGCCCTCCAGTTCGACATCGCCGAAATGAAAACTCGTTTGGATGCAGCGCGCCTGCTGGTTTATCGCGCGGCCAATACTAAGGATAATCATCTCAAATACGGCAAGCTTTCGGCCATGGCCAAGTACTATGCGGCCGAAACGGCGATGTATATTACCACCAAAGCGGTGCAGCTCCATGGCGGCTATGGCTATACCAAGGATTATCCGGTCGAACGGATGATGCGCGACGCCAAGATCACCGAAATCTACGAAGGTACCACCGAGGTACAGAAGATCGTGATCGCAGGCAGCGTCTTTGGCCGCTAAGCTGTTGCCCAACGAATTCGATGGAGGAATACACATGAAAATAATCGTTTGTGCCAAACAGGTTCCGGATACTACGGAAGTAAAAATAGACCCGGTGAAAAAAACGCTGGTGCGCGATGGTGTGCCCAGCATCCTTAACCCGGACGATGCAAACGCTCTGGAAGAGGCGTTGCGCCTGAAGGATAAATACCCGGATTCGCATATTACGGTCATCAGCATGGGCCCGCCCCAAGCGCGGGATATGCTGGTGGAATGCCTGGCCCTGGGTGCGGATGAAGCGGTGCTGATTAGCGACCGTGCGCTTGGTGGTTCGGATACTTGGGCAACCTCCAACGCCTTGGCCGCGGCCATCCAGAAGGTTGGCGACTATGACCTGATTTTCGCCGGCCGGCAGGCTATCGATGGCGATACGGCCCAGGTTGGCCCACAGATTGCCGAAAAACTGGGCCTGCCCCAGGTTACCTATGTGCAGGAATGCGAAATCGAAGGCAACCAGGTAACGGTCAAGCGCCAGCTGGAGGACGGCTATGAGATCATCCGTTTGCAGCTTCCCTGCATGCTGACCGCGATCAAAGAGCTGAACAAGCCGCGCTATATGTCCATTCCCCGCATTTTCGAGGCATGTAAAAAGCCCATCCCGGTTTGGAATGCGCGCGACTTGGGGATCGACCTCAACACGGTGGGGCTGGAGGCTTCGCCAACCAATGTTTACCGTTCCTTTACCCCAGACCCCAAGGGCAAGGGTCTGATGATCGATGGCGAAAACGAGAAGGAACAGGTAAAATCGTTGCTCATCCAGTTGAAATCCAAGCATATCATCTAGCCCCAAAAGAGGAGGTTCTAAAATGGCTATGAAAATAATCGCCGAAAATTGCCGTGGTTGTACGCTATGTGCGAAGGGTTGTCCCTTCGACGCCATTCAGATCGTCAACCGGCTGGCGGTGATCGATACGGATAAATGCACGAACTGTGGCGCTTGCATCTCCACCTGTAAGTTCAAGGCCATCGAAAAGGAAAGCAGCCTAAGCGAGGAGGTTATGGACCTT
>ERZ857998.3454-NODE-3454-length-12797-cov-15.371056_pt1 | contig 12797 bp, 6 predicted proteins | sample MGYA00519954_ERZ857998 | MGnify/ENA primary metagenome ERZ857998 (study PRJEB31778, sample SAMEA3449424) | human gut metagenome | biome: human gut; feature: human-associated habitat; material: faeces | place: United Kingdom | collected 2010/2012 ...
CTGCGTATTTTATGGGGACCTGACGGGGATTCCCACACGCAATATTGGACCCGTGACGGAGCTTCCCGCGCTGATGCGCCTGCGCCGGGACAATGCCCACGGCGAGGAGCGGGACTTCTTTGATGATCCGAGCCTGATTGGCTTTACCCGGGCTGGTACGGCCGAAGCACCCGGCAGCGGGCTGGCGGCGCTGATTACCGACGGGCAAGGGGGAAGCAAGCGCATGTGCGTGGGGCCTGCCCTGGGCGGACGGGTGTTCCGCTGCGTGCTGGGCGGGCAGCGAAGCGTCCGCGTGGATGCCCAGGGGTGGGGCGCCTTTACCACTGCCCCGGGGCGTCCCGCGGTATATGCGCCACGCCTGCGCCCGGGCGAATGGTTGCGGCGGATGGCGGCAAACCTCAGCGGTAAGCGCAGCTGGGCCAAATGAACGGTGGGTTGTACCGGAAAAGCAAATATGCTACAATAAATTTATAACAACGCGCGAGGACAAGCGTGAGGAGGAAGATACGTTGATTGTGGGGCAGTTTGTGGATACCTACCCTCCCTGTCTGGACGGGGTGGGACGGGTAACGCAAAGCTATTGTGAAACACTTATGTCCATGGGCCACGAAGCGTGGTACATTGCGCCAAAGGCGCCGGGGACTGCGGCGGAGTACGCCTTTCCTGTGCTGCTGCAGCACAGCGTCAAGCTCCCCGGGGAGCAGTTCCGCCTGGGCTTGCCGGGCCTTGACATACGCTACCGCCGGCGGCTGGAGGATATTCCCTTTGACATTGTGCATGCACAGAGCCCCTTTGCAGCCGGGGAGGAAGCGCTGCGTATGGCTCGGCGCAGGCAGGTTCCGCTGGTGTCCACCTTTCATTCCAAGTATTATCAGGATTTTTATGATAAGACCAAATCCAAGGTGATTGCCCAGGGTGTGGTAAACTATATTATCCGCTTTTATAACCAATGCGATGGGGTATGGACGGTCAACCATGCCACGGCGCAGGTGCTAAGGGAATATGGCTACCATGGCAAGATCCGCATTATGGAAAACGGCACCAACCGGGAGCCGCTGTCCCCGGAGGGAGTGGCCGCGCTGAACAGCCGGGTCAGGCTGGGGCATGACCCTGTGCTGCTGTTTGTGGGTCAGCACAATTATAAGAAGAATATTCACGGCATTCTGGACGCTTGTGCGCTGCTGAAGCAGCAGGGACAAGCCTTCCAACTGATCACGGCGGGTGACGGCCCGGATATGGCGGACATTCGCCGTGAGGTAGAGGAAAAGGGGTTACAGGAGCAGACTCACCTGCTGGGCTTCATGTCCGACCGGGAGGAGCTGATGGCGCTGGCCAAGACGCTGTCCTGGGTGACGATACTGGTGGGTGCTGTGCTGGCGGTCATCGCGCTGGCGCTGGTGCCGCTGCTGTTCCAGCCGGTGATCTTCCCGCTGTTCAAGCTGGAGGGAATGAGCGCGCATCTGGCCACCACGCTGATCGTAACAGGCTTTGCCTGCATCCCGCTCCACGCCTACTCCATCTCCGCCGTTACCGGTATCCTGCGGGCGGGCGGCGATGTGTTCTGGTCCACGGCGCTGGATCTGGCGCCCCAATGGCTGGTGGCGCTGCCGCTGACGGCAGTGCTGGGTCTGGTGCTGGACGCCGATCCCTGGTTCATCTCCCTGGCCATCCAGATGGAGAGCTTCGTCAAATGCCCCATATGCCTGTGGCGCATCCGGTCGAAGAAGTGGATCCACGATGTGACGGTGCCGGAGGGTGAGGAACGATGAGGAGCCTTTTTCGCTGCACCGTGTGCGGCGCGCCCCTTGAACGGGAGGAAAAGCGCTATCGCTGTCCCAACGGGCACTGCTTTGACATCGCAAAGGAGGGCTATACCTATCTGCTGCCGGTAAACCAGCGGCACTCCAAGTCCCCCGGCGACGACAAGGCCATGACCGCCGCGCGGAGCGCGTTCCTGGCCAAGGGATACTATGATTTTCTGCGGGATGCCCTGTGCGACATCGCCCTGACCTATACCCGCCATGCCCCGGCGGTGCTGGACGTGGGCTGCGGCGAGGGGTACTATACCGCCGCCATCTGGAGCATCCTGGCCAACGCCGGGAAGGAGCCCCGGATGGCGGGCATCGACATCTCCAAGGACATGGCGCGGCGGGCGGCAAAGCAGGTGCGGCAGGCGGAGATCGCCGTGGCCAGCGCCTATCATCTGCCGCTGGCGGACGGGACTGTGGATCTGCTGCTGGACTGCTTTTCGCCGCTGGCCGTTGACGAGTTCCGGCGGGTGCTGAAGCCCGGCGGGCACTTTCTGTATGTCGTGCCGGCGGCGGAGCATCTGTGGGAGATGAAGCAGGTGCTGTATGACCGGCCCTATCGCAACGAGACGGGAGAGACGCCCTATGAGGGCTTCCGGTATGTGACCATCGCCCGTGTGCGGGACACCATCACCCTGCCCTGTCAGGCGGATATCCAGGCGCTGTTCGGCATGACGCCCTACTGCTGGAAAACGCCCCGGGCGGGGAAGGAGCGTCTGGCGGCGCTGGGATCCCTGACCACCACGGCGGCATTCGATATCCACATTTTTGAGCGCGTGTGAAAGGAGAAGGCCATGAAATGCTGCGTTTTGTTCGGTTCGCCCCGGGGCGGCCAGAGCAACACCCGTGCGCTGCTGACGGAGTTTCTGGACGAGTGGCAGGCGGCGGGCAACACCTTTGTGGTGTATTCCCTCTATGACGAGGCCATCAGCCCCTGCATGGCCTGCCGGGGCTGCCAGTGGGACTGGGACGGCCCCAACTGCGTCATTGACGACGACATGACCGGTATCTATGAGGAGATCCTGGCCTGCGACCTGCTGCTGTTGGCCAGCCCCATCTATCTGTGGAGCTGCACCGCGCCCATGAAGGCGGCGCTGGATCGCTGCATCTACGCCCTGTGCAAGTACTACGGCGACGAGAAGGGGCCTTCCCTGTGGGAGGGCAAGGCGGTGGCGGCCATCACCACCTGCGGCTATCGGGTGGAGAAGGGGGCCGACCTGTGGGAGGAGGCACTGCGCCGCACCTGCAAGCATGCCCGTCTCCGGTGGCTGGGCCTGTACGGCGAGCGGCATCTGGGCTACCAGACCGCCTTTATGGACGAGGAGAAGGCACAGCGTGCCCGGCATTTCGCCCAGCAGGTGCTGCGGCAGATGCAGGCGAAGGCTTGAGATGGCGGCCATGACGAGACAGAGACGAAAGCGGAGAAGTATCCTGCCGCTGGTGCTGGGACTGGTGCTTCTGGCGGCGCTGGCGGCCATTGTGGTCACGGTGTTCCGCTCACTGCTGCCGGCGGCCCAGCGGGAGGAGCCGGATCCCCACGCGGGACAGGTCTACGTCAACGACGGGGCCAATATGGTGTGGCTGACGCCCCACGACAACTTTGATGTCAGTCCCCTGCACCGGTGGCAGTTCGTGACGCTGGAGGAACGGCCCTGGTACGCGGGCAGTGAATTCGCCGTGCGGCGGGGCATCGACCTGTCGGTGTTCCAGAAGAATGTGGACTGGGCCGCGGCGGCGGAGAGTGGCGTGGAATTCGCCGTCATCCGGCTGGGCTTCCGGGGCTACGGTAAGGGCGTTTTGCAGCCGGATGATCTGTTTGACAGCCATCTGGAGGGCGCGCACGGTGCCGGGATCGACGCGGGAGTGTACTTCTTCTCCCAGGCGCTGACGGCGGAGGAGGGCCGGGAGGAGGCACAGTATGTGCTGGAGCGGCTGAACGGCCGGACGCTGGAGCTGCCGGTGTACTTCGACTGGGAGCCGGTCAGCGCTGAGGATTCCCGCACCAACGGCTATGACTACGCCAACCTGACGGACAGCGCCGAGGCCTTCTGTCAGGCCATCCAGGCGGCGGGCTATCAGGCGGGGGTGTACATCAACCGCCAGCAGGGGTATTACCACTATGACCTGAGCCGCCTGGCGGACTACTCCCTGTGGGTGGCGGACTACAACAGCTATCCGGACTTCTATTACCGGTTCGACATGTGGCAGTACACCGCCAACGGGCAGGTGGAGGGCTTTGATATCCAGGTGGACGAGAATTTGCTGTTCGTGCCGAAGAACTGAAGAATGACAAGTTGAAACCCCGCCCTCCGGCATACGCCGGAGGGCGGGGTTTGTGCTGTGTGATGGGGAATACTTACCGCTTTTGCCTTACGCGCGGCGCTTTCTGCTGCGCAGCAGCGTGACGGAGCCGAACAGGGACAGGCTCAGCATCACGAGCCACAGGCCCATGTTGCTGGTGTCAGCGGTGGTGCCGGACTTGACGGGGGTGGCGGGCTTGACGGAGGGCGCCGGGGTGGCGGGCTTCGCTGCGCCGCATTCCTTGCACTTGCCGTTCACATAGGTGTGGCCGGTGGCAGGGATGGACTGGGTCTCACTGGAGCCGCAGGTGCAGTACCGGATCTGCGTGCCGGGCTCGGTGCAGGTGGGTTTCTTGGTGACCGTCCAAGCACCCCAGACGTGCTCGTGCTGCTCCACGATGGCGCCGCAGACCACGTCGGCGCGGTCACGGATACGGATGCGGGGCGCCATGGGCGTGTTGTCGGACAGGACGAAGGTGTCGTCGTAGGAGGCAATGCCGGTGACGGTGATCTCGCGGCCCACCTCGGCGTTGACCACGTCCTTATCGGTGGTGATGTAGCCGTCGATGAACACGCGGCAGATATTGCCGTCAGCATCCTTCACCAGGATGGTCTCCACCAGGCCGTTGTTCTTCTCCACGCGGGTGATGACACCCTTGACGGTGATCAGGCTGCCCAGGACGGAGCCGTCGTTGACCTGGGTAGCGGTGACGACCTGGGGTGTGACGGGTGTGGCATCGCCGATCTTCTCGATAGAGGTGACCTGCAGCTCGATCTCGCCCTGATAGAAGTCGGTTTTACCGGTGACGCGGACCTTGTCGCCGATCTTGAAGTCGCCGGCCACGGGGAAGCAGTTGATGCCGCCGGTCGTATCCTGGACATAGATGCAGTCGAAGAAGGCGGTGTTCTTGTCATAGCCGGAGGCGTTGGAGGTGACGATGCCCTCGATGGTGAACTTGTAGCCCTTCTCGGTCTGCTTCTGCACCTCGGAGATGGGGGTGACCTTGATGGGGTTCAGGTACTTGATCAGGTTCTCGCAGATGCGGTAGTTGGAGTAGTTCTTCTCCGCACCGTTATCCAGCTGTGCCTGTACCTCGAAGTTGGACATGAAGGCCGCGCCGGAGACCACGATCAGGCCCTTGCCCTCCAGCTGCTCGGTGGCCATGACCAGCAGGCGGCTGTCGTTCTCGGCGTAGGCGTACTTGGGGGTACCGGCGCCGCCCAGCTCATCCTTATCCACGTCAACGGAGTAGGTGGTGGCGTGGCCGTAGACCACGGGGGACACAGTGGCGGGCAGGGTGGAGGTGGCAGTGCCGCTGGCATCCACCGCGTAGATGGACGCGCCGCCGTAGTGGCTGAAGCGCTCGGTGTAGAGCTTGTCATAGGGATGCTCTTCATCGTAGATGACGCCTTCGTTCAGCAGGTTGTCCATGTTGTAGGTGCTGAAGTACAGACGCCACTTGTCCACACCGTCGGCTGCGCTGCGGATGTCGTCATAGGTGGCGTCATCGCTGATGCGCAGGCTGGAGCCCAGGGCGGCCAGCACCTCGTTCTGTGTGGCGGCCATGTGCTTGATAGCGGGGTTGTTCTGGATCACGGGGTAGTTCTCGTAGTTATCCGACCAACCGGCCAGGATCACGGTGCCGCCATTGGCGTTGAAGGCGGCAATGGCTTCCAGCTCAGCAGTGCTGTACGTCTTGGGATCGGCCTGGGCCGCTTCCAGACGGCGGGAGGGCGCGGTGAGGATCAGGGCCTTGTACTTGTCGTTGGAGCAGGCGGCGATCAGATCATCGCTGGTGTTCAGCTGCACAGTACGGACGCTGTAGCCCGCGGCCAGTTCGCCGAAGTTGCCCATGCTGTCCTTATAGTTGCCCGCCACATACTCGTTGTAGTGGGAGGCGTCGATGCCGATGTACACCAGGCCATTGGCATCCAGCACGTCCAGCTCGATATCCTTGGTGAAGGTGAACTCCTCGCCGTTCTGCTCGATGACCGCTTCGACGGTGATGGTCATCACGCGGGCGGCGGTGGGCGTGTACTTGAATTCCACATCCAGGGTGCTGCCGGCTTTCAGCTCATAGCCCTTGGCGTCGGTGCTGAGGACGTCGCCGCCCTTGATTGTGTATTTCAGGGACTTGACGGTGGCGTTATCCTTTTCGCTGTTGAACAGGGTGGTGGTCAGGGTCAGCTCCTCATTGGTGACAGGGGTGGAGGTGCCGCAGGCCACGTCGGAGATGCCCAGCTTCAGGGTCTCGCCCACCCAGACGGGAGCGGTGACCGCCAGGTCGCCGTCAGCCTCGGTGACGCGGACGAAGTAGTAGGAATAAGTGGCATCCAGCACCGCAGACAGCTCACCGGACAGGTTGGTGTCCCAGGTATAGATGACCTTGCCGGAGTTGGCCACCAGTTCCACCTTGGAGATGGTGTCGGTCTTGTCGGGATCGTGGACGGAGACCTTGACCTCCAGCTTCTCGGGAACCTCGGAAATGATGGAGCCCATCATCTGGTTGTTGACGGTGTAATCGATCTCCAGGTTCTTATCCTCGGTGGCGTACATACGTCTGGCCTGGATGGCCTCGTAGATGCCCGCTTCGGAGAAGTCGTCGGCGAGGATAACGTCGCGGGCGTCGTTGGCGTTGCCCCAGCGGCCCTTGTGGTTATCCTGGTTGTTGGTGGGGGCCACATGCCAACCCTTATCCAGCGCCAGGATGTACTGCTCATAGCTGGGATAGTAGCCGCCGGCACCGACCTGACCCTCGCCGTTACCGACCTCCACCATGTACATGCGGCTGTCGATGACGGGGTTCCAATAGTTGAAGTCCTTGAAGTTGCCGAAGGTGGTGCCGGGGTGGTTGAACTGGCTGATGGAGTCCACGCCCTCGGGCTGGCTCAGCAGGGCGTAGTAGGCCTGCAGGCCGGCGTCGCTGGTCTTGTTGTTCAGCGTGGAGTTGTTGCGGGAGACGACGCCGGGGGTGTTGAAGGTGTTGATATGGCCGGGGCCGCCGGACCATGTCATCTCGAAGCCGCCGATGGCGACGATCTTGCCGGTATTCTTGGCATTGAAGGCGGCGATGGTGCTCTTATAGGTGTTCCAGCTGTGGCTGGCGTCGGAGTCCTTCACCAGAGAGGTGTCGTACAGTGCGGCTTCCACGTTGGGATTATTCTTGCTGTCGAAGTAGTTGGAGTGGTCGGTGAAGGCCACGAACTGGACGTTGGCACTCTCAGGCAGAGCGGCGATGTAATCCAGTGCGCCGGTCAGAGAGCCGGCACCGTCGGAGTACTGGGTATGGCCGTGGAGTTGGCCGAAGTACCGCTGATAGGTGGCCTCGCCCACGGTGAAGGACCACTCCGCAGTGGCGGACTTGCCGTCGGCGCGGGTGACGGTCAGGGAGACCTGTACCTTACCGTCCGCCATGTCGGCGGCAGGGGTGTAGGTGACCTTGCCGTCGGTATAGTCAGCGTCCACAGGCTCGTCGTTGATCTTCAGCAGGATGGTGGGTGCGTCACCGGCGTTGATGACATCGGCACCGATGGTGGGACGCTTGTTGTCACCGGTCTCCTCACCGTTGGCGGGGGTAAGATTCACGATGGTGGGCTCGTCCTTGACCTCGATCTCGGCCTCGCCGGTGATGGCGACGTTCTTGGTGTCCTTGCCGGACACGGTGACGGTGAGCTTATCGCCCTTGACCAGTTCCACCGGAATGATGGCGGTGTACTTGCCATCCTCACCCTTGGTGACGGTCAGCGTCTTTTCACCCAGCGTGGCGGTCATAGCGCCATCGACGCCGAAGGGGGCGTCCACGGTGAAGGTCAGCTCATAGTCCTGGCCCACATAGGCGGGCAGCACGGTGCCGAAGTCCACGGCGGGCTGGTTGACGATGCCGCCGGTGACGTTCACAGTCTCCGCCACGGGATAGAAGTAGAAGGAGTAGATGGTGTAATCCGTGACCTTGGATTTGTCCATGCTATACACCTTGAAGCTGTCGCTGTAATACTCCATCCACTGGCTGTACTTGCCGTTGAATTTGGCGGTACGGCTCTCCAGCTCGAAGCCGCCCACGCCGCCGGAGCAGGTGCGCACCAGCCAGTCGGCGTCTTCGCTGGCGGTCTTGCTGTAGAAGGCGTTGTTGCCGGTGCCGTTGGCGCACAGGTAGCCGTAGGTGTCGTTCTTGAAGCGCAGGTATTCGCCGTTCTGCTCTACGGTGAACACGGCGGCACCGTTGCCCTTGGTGAGCTTGCTGTCCGTGACCTCGGCAGCGCCGGACTTGGTGATGGAGGGGCTTTCAGCGTTGTCGTCCTGGGCGGCCAGCGCGGCATTGGCGGCGGCGCTGTAGATGACGACCTTGCTGCCTGCGGTGGGCAGATCGCCGGTGTCGGGGGTGTCGGGGGTATCATCGACTACCAGGTAGAACTGCTGGGCAAACAGAGCCTCGTCGCTGATCTTGTAGTAGGAACTCCAGTTGCCCTTTTCGGCATACCATTCGATGTAGTTCTTGCGGGCTGTATTCTGAATATAGAAGCAGTCAGCAGTTTTAGCAGCGGTAATAATTTGCCAGTTGGGGTTCGTCCCATCCAACGGCATACTACTATTTTCTGCGTTCATGGCCAGCTTCTTGCCGTCGGCGGTGGAGAAGGTATAGGTGCCGTCAGCATTGACGCCCACCGTCCAGATATCCGCCTTGGTGTAGCCGGTCAGCTTGCCGTTGGCCAGCTTCACATCGGTGCCCTTGTTGTAGAAGCCGCTGTACTCGGTGGACAGGGCCTTGCCGTTGGCGGGGTTGAAGATCACCACGGTGTCGCCGTCGGACAGGGTGGTAACAATGCCGTTTTCGCGGGCCTTGGTGATCTCGCTGGCCTTGGTGTTGCGCAGCTGGAGGGTGGTGTTGTTGATGCCCACCGCAGCGGTCACGTCCACCTTATTGCCCACGGCGTATTCCCAAGCGCCGTCCACCTTGTTGATCACGGCCTTGTAGACCTGGATGGTATTGCCATCCGCGTCCTTCAGGGTGATGTTGGGATTGCTGTACGCGCCGTTGTTGTCGTAGATCTCGGTGATCTCCAGGCCGGTCAGCTTCACATAGGTGCACACATCGGCAGTGGTCAGCGTATTGATGGCGGCGGCCTTGGCGGTCAGCTTCAGGCCGGAGGACTTTTCATAGGTGCCGCTGCCCAGCTGGGCCATGCCACGGTACTCGGCCCGTGTGCCGGTGCCGATGATGGTATCGCCCAGAGCGATGTCCGTGGTCTTGCTGGCCAGACGCAGGCAGATGCCGCCGGTGGCGTCCTGCAGATAGTAGTTCTGGCCGTCCACCAGAGTCACAACGCCCTTGACGGTGAACTGGGTGCCTTCCGCACCGGCCAGCGCGGCGGCGATGGTGGAGAATTCAGGCTCCGGTTCGGGATCAGGGGTCTCGCCGGTCACATACTGCTTGTCCTGGGTCAGCTTGTAGAACGTCATGCCGAAGTCTTTTTCGGACAGACGGTCAGCGCTGGTGCAGTAGGCGGAGAACTCGGGCGTCTTGTTATCGCCCTTTGTATACAGGAAATACTCCATGTACACCTTGCCGTATTTGCCGGTGACGCCGGTGCCAGCCATAGTGTACGCACCATCTGTGCCGATGGCTTCCAGATCCCAGGTGGTGGCGCCGTTACCGGTCAGGTTCAGATTGAACTTGTCGTCATTGGTGCCCATGGTCAGGGTCTTGTCGCCCTGCACGAAGGTATAGGTGCCGTCGTCATTCTTGGTGACAGTCCAGACCAGTGCGTCCATGGAATCGGCGGTCAAGGCGTCACCGGTTACAGTGGCGGCTACGGGGGCCAGGTAGTAGCTGCCCAGCATGGTGGCGCTGACAGCGCTGGTGTTGCCCGCGTTGTAGATGACTACCTGGTCGCCGTTGGCGATCTCAGTCGTCTTGACGTACTTGTTCACCAGTTCGTAGGCCTTGTAGTTGAATACGGCTTCCTTGCTGTCGGTCATGCCGTCCTTGGTGGCCTTGACGGTGATGGTGCAGGAGGTCGTGATGGGCACAGGGCCGGTATAGGGCTGATATGTGCCGTCGTCGATCTTGTACTGGAGCGCCGCGTCCACGGTCTCGCAGGTGAAGGAGACAGTGTCGCCGACCTTGATGTCACCGGAACCGGGAATTGCGGTGGGGGTGGCTACCTGCTGGGTCGGCTCGACGGTGGCGGCGGTACCGCGAATTACGATGTTATTGATGTTACTGGCACCAGTGCTGGCAACAGTGTCGTTATTAACACTGGTAGTACCCACCATCAAAACTTTCAGCGACAGAGTTTTGCTGCTGGCTTCCGCAGGAAGAGGCAGGTCACTGAAAACATCAGATAGAGATGTCTTGGTAATTGTAATACTTCCGTTAGAAACATCGGTCCATGTTACTCCATTATCAATGGAGTATTGCAGCTTAAAGTTGGCAGGGCCGGTTTTGGAGGAACGCATTTTGGCAGAGAAGGTAAGCGACGTATAATTGGATGTATCCAATCCGTCGATTTGCCAATAGCCGCCATTATCCCAAGAGGATGCGGCCAAAGACTTCGTGGAATATTGGGTAAATGTCGCACCACTGAGCGACAGGGAGCCGGAACCTTCCGTTGCTGCTGCAGGCCAAGCTTCTGGCGCTGCGGTGTAGTTCCATGCCGCAATCGTTGTTGTTTCCGCTGCAAACGCGGCCACCGGCAGCAGCGAGAGCAGCATCACCAGTGACAGCAGCGCGGAGAGGATCCGCTTGCTTGTTCGTCCTTTCATTCATAAACCTCCCGTCTCATTTTCCTACTTGGCCGCTTCGGTTTTTGGCCCCCCTTCCCTTTCGGACGCGCCGCGGCAGAAGCCCCCTTTGTTTCCCATGGGAAACAAAAAACCCGTTAACGGGTTTTGCATCGCGGGCCGCTTGCCGCGGCCGACGCAGACAGAAAAACCGCCCCACCTGCGCAGGGCAGGCGGACGGCGTTCCACATATTCGGGAGAGGGTTTGCTGTATGCCGAATCTCAGGCGAAACTTGTCCCAAACTGTGGATAGTGCCAAAAACCGGAGCAGACCTTTCGTATTGATGGCTACATTGTACCATATCCTTCCGGCAAAAGCCACCCCTAAAATCATCATTTTTGTAAAACCTTTGTCATGCTTTGGCGCCGCGGCGGCGCGGTATTGACATCGGGCGGCGAACTTGCTATGCTGATAAAAACGAAAACGGAGGACTTCCGGATGAAAAAGAGCTCTTCCCGGCCCGCGCCGGGTCAATGGTGGCGGGAAAACCGCGTCAGCTGTCTTGTGCTGGCCGCCGCGCTGGTGCTGTTTCTCGCTGTCCGCGCCATCGCCGCGCCGGAAAAGGAAACGGCCATCGACGCCGCGGAATACGCAGAATACGAAAACGCCGTGATCACGGAGGTGCTGTCGGACAACACGTTTACCGATCCGGCGGCGGACAACGCCCTGCGGGGCGAGCAGATCCTGCTGGCGGAGGTGAAAACCGGCCAGTACAAGGGCGAGATCATGCAGGTATACGGCTATGTGGGGCCGCTGTACGGCGGACAGCTGAAGGCGGGCGACGGGGCCACGCTGCTGATCTCCACCTATGCCGACGGCAGCCATGTCGCCACGGTGTATGAGTACAACCGCCTGCCGGCGCTGGCGGTGATCGTGGCGCTGTTTCTGATTGCCACGGTGGCCGTGGGCGGCAAGGTGGGCGCGAAATCCCTGGTGGCGCTGGCCATGACGCTGGTGTGCCTGTTCTGGATATTGATCCCGCTGCTGATGAAGGGCGCGCCCACGCTGCTGACGGTGTTTCTGGTATGCGCGTACATCACGGTGGTGACCATGGTGATCCTGGGGGGCGTGCAGCGCAAGACCGTGTGCGCCGCGCTGGGCACCATCGCGGGAACGGCGCTGGCGCTGCTGTTCGGTCTGGCGGCCCAGAGCCTGGCCCGGGTGGACGGCCTGCGGCTGACGGATGTGGAGCCCCTGCTGCAGCTGCGGCAGACGGGCACGCCGCTGGGCCTGCGGGGCCTGCTGGTGGGCGGCATCGTCATCAGCGCCCTGGGCGCGGTGATGGACGTGGCCATGAGCATCGCCTCGGCGCTGACGGAGGTACACACGGTGGCGCCGAACCGGAACACGCGGGAGCTGTTCCGCTCCGGCATGAACATCGGACGGGACATGGTGGGCACCATGACCAACACGCTGATCCTGGCCTTCCTGGGCAGCGGCTTTGCCCTGATCATCTATCTCTACTCGCTGGGGCTGAGCCCCTATCAGCTGATCAGCTCGTCGTATCTGACCATCGAGGTGGTCAGCAGTATCTCCAGCAGCATCGGCGTGATACTGTCGGTGCCGCTGACGGCACTGATCAGCTCGGTGATCCTGACGAGGGGGAAGGGGTAAGAGAAAAGCGATCAAAAAGGACTGACCTGGCGGTCAGTCCTTTTGTGTTTTTGGGGGCTCCTGGGGGTGCAGGTGGGCGTAGACTGCCGATGCGGCCGGGGCGGGCAGGAGCTTGCGCAGGTCGTCCAGCGACGCGGCTTCGATGGCTTTTACCGTGCCGAAGCGCTTGAGCAGCGCCTGCTTCCGGGCCTCGCCGATGCCGGGGATGCCGTCCAGCTTGCCCCGGTAGGTGCGCTTCTTGTGCTTCTGCCGCTGGAAGGTGATGGCGAAGCGGTGCACCTCCTCCTGGATGC
>ERZ857998.3464-NODE-3464-length-12773-cov-12.883472_pt1 | contig 12773 bp, 9 predicted proteins | sample MGYA00519954_ERZ857998 | MGnify/ENA primary metagenome ERZ857998 (study PRJEB31778, sample SAMEA3449424) | human gut metagenome | biome: human gut; feature: human-associated habitat; material: faeces | place: United Kingdom | collected 2010/2012 ...
GAACCCATGTTACAGCCGTGAAAGGGCCGTGTCTTAACCACTTGACCAACGGGCCATATAACGCACGGGATGCTCTCGCATCCCGTGCTCTTTGGTAGCGGCACCTGGATTCGAACCGGGGACACTTCGGGTATGAACCGAATGCTCTGGCCAACTGAGCTATGCCGCCATATTCTGCCCGACAGGACAAGGGACAGTATAACAGGGAGAAGGTCCGTTTGTCAATAGCTTTCTCGTAAAAAATCAAAAAATGCGGCACAGCGCGCCTTATATTTTCTCTTTACCTTTCCGCGCATCTTTGCTATAATATTAGATTGAATTAGTATCCGCGGCACTTTTGCCGTACAGATCGGAGGTCACTGCATGAAATACGAACGCTGGCTCATCCCGGAAACGGATGATGCCGCGGTCGAAGCGCTGATGGACGCAGGCTATCCCTATCTGGTATCGACCGTACTGGCCTCGCGCGGCGTCGTCACGCCCGAGCAGGCCGCCGCGCATCTCGACCGCGAACGCTCGCTGGTCTACTCCCCCTTCCTCATGCGCGATATGGACAAGGCCGTGGCGCGCATCGACCGCGCGCTTGCCGGCGGCGAGACCATCGCCGTGTTCGGCGATTACGACGTGGACGGCATCACCTCCACCTGCCTTCTCACCGATTATCTCCGCTCCCGCGGCGCGGCGGTGCTCATGCACATTCCCCGCCGCATTGAGGAGGGCTACGGCCTCGGCTGCGACGCGATCCGCGCGCTTGCCGAGCAGGGCGTCACGCTCATCGTCACCGTGGACTGCGGCATCACCGGCGTGGAGGAGACCGCCTTTGCCGCCACCCTCGGCGTCGACCTCGTCATCACCGATCACCACGAATGTAAGGACGAGCTGCCCGCCGCCTGCGCCGTGGTCGACCCCCACCGCCCGGACTGCGGCTTTCCGTTCAAGCATCTTGCCGGCGTCGGCGTCGCGCTCGAGCTGGTCCTCGCCCTCGGCGGTGCCGAGCGCGAAAACGCGCTCTTCTCCCGCTACTGCACCCTTGCCGCCATCGGCACCATTGCCGACGTCATGCGCATGGAGGGCGAGAACCGCACCATCGTCCAATGCGGTCTTGAGGGCATCGACCGCAGCGACTTCACGGGCCTTCACGCGCTGCTGCGCGAGGCCGGCCTGACCGGACGTCCGGTCTCCTCCGTGCAGATCGGCTTCGTCCTGGCCCCCCGCATCAACGCCGCCGGGCGCATGGGCGCGGCGGACATGGCGGCGGACCTGCTGCTGTGCACCGATCCCCACCGGGCGGAGCACCTGGCCCGGGAGCTGTGCGCCCTAAACCGGGAGCGCCAGGCCGTGGAGCAGGAGATCTACTCCCAGGCCGTGGAACAGATCGAGGAGACCCCGCCCCAGGAGCGCAGCGCCCTGGTGCTGGCCTCCGACACCTGGCACCAGGGGGTGGTGGGCATCGTGGCCTCCCGCCTTTCGGAAAAATACGCCTGTCCCAGCTTTATGATCCACCTGTCCGGCGGCACCGGCAAGGGCTCCTGCCGCAGCTGGGGCGGGTTCAACCTGTTCGCCGCGCTGGAGGCCTGCTCCGACCTGCTGCTGGGCTTCGGCGGCCATGAGCTGGCGGCGGGCTTTACCATTGAAGAAAAGAACATCCCCGCCTTCCGGCAGCGGATGAACCAATACGCCAGCCGGTTCCGGGGCGGCAAGGCCCCGGTGTCCTGCCTGCAGGTGGACGTGCCCATCGGCCAGGCGGGCCGGGTGACCCTGGCGGAGGTGGAGGCCCTGGACGCCCTGGAGCCCTACGGGGCGGGCAACGCCCGGCCGGTGTTCTGCCTGCGGGGTGCCACGGTGGACCGGCTTCAGAACGTGGGCCAGAACCGGCACCTGAAGCTGCGCCTGACCAAGGGCAGCGCCCAGTTTGACGGCATCTTCTTTTCCGCCGTGGCCCAGACCTGCGGCGTGGCCCCCGGCGACCGGGTGGACGCCGCCTTCTATCTTCAGATCAACGAGTTCCGCAGCAGCCGCACCGTCCAGATGCAGATGGTGGATATCCGTCCCTCCCTTACCGGCAGCACCCGGGAGGAGGAGTCCCTGGAGCTGGTGGACCGCTGCCTGCGGGGGGACGAGCTGCGTCCCCGGGACGCCGTGCGCCTGCTGCCCTCCCGGGACCAGTGCGTGAGCCTGTGGCGGGCCCTGCAGCACGCGGTGCCCCCCGACGGACTGGAAACGGACTATCTGCCGCTGCTGCGGCGGCTGTCCGGGGCGCTGCAGGGGGCGGAGCCCTTTTTGCGGACGGTGCTGTGCCTGGAGGTGTTCCGGGAGCGGGGCCTGCTACAGTGCTGCCGCCTGGGCGACAGCATAAGCCTGCATCTCACCAGCCAGGGCAAGAAGGTAGCCCTGGACCGTTCGGAATATCTGCTGCGCCTGCACCGGGCGCTGGACACATCACGAGGAGGGGGACGCTTATGACAATGGATGAACGATACCAACGCCTGGAGGACACGGTGCGGGCCTATAACCCCACCGCCAGCTTCGACAAGATCCGGGCCGCCTATGAATTTGCCGCCGCCGCCCACCAGGGCCAGCTGCGCAAGGACGGCTCACCCTTTGTGACCCACCCCCTGGCCGTGGCCCAGATCGTGGCCGAGGAGCTGCACCTGGACTCCGAGTCCATCGAGGCCGCCCTGCTCCACGACACCATTGAGGACACCTCCGCCACCCATGAGGACATCGCCAAGCAGTTCTCCCCCACGGTGGCGGACCTGGTGGAGGGGGTCAGCAAGCTGACCCGGGTCCACTATACCTCCAAGGCCCAGGAACAGATGGAGAATCTGCGCAAAATGCTGCTGGCCATGTCCAAGGACATCCGGGTGATCCTCATCAAGGTCTCTGACCGGCTGCACAACATGCGCACCATGGAGTACCAGATCCCGGAGAAGCAGAAGCAGAAGTCCTTCGAGACCCTGGAGATCTACGCCCCCATTGCCCACCGCCTGGGCATGCAGAAGATGAAGTGGGAGCTGGAGGACCTGTCCCTGAAATACCTGGACCCCATCAGCTACCGGGAGATCGTGGACGCCCTGGACGAGAAGGCCACGGAGTACGACGGCTTCATGTCCTCCATCCACGACCAGATCACCCAGCGCCTGGAGGAGGCCCATATCGACGGCTATGTCTATGGCCGCATGAAGCACCCCTACTCCATCTATCGCAAGATGTACACCCAGAACAAGTCCCTGGACGACGTGTATGACCTGTTCGCCTTCCGGGTGATCGTGGACACGGTGTCCGACTGCTATTACGTTCTGGGCATCATCCACGACCTGTACAAGCCCGTGCTGGGCCGGTTCAAGGACTATATCGGAACTCCCAAGCCCAACATGTACCAGAGTCTCCACACCACCGTCATGGGCCAGAACGGCGTTCCCTTCGAGGTGCAGATCCGCACCAAGGAGATGCACGAGGTGGCCGAATACGGCATCGCCGCCCACTGGAAGTATAAGCAGAACGGCCAGGGCGGCGGCGACGAGGGCCGGTATGAGTGGGTCCGGCGCCTGCTGGAGAATCAGGAGGGGGCCGACGCCGAGGAGTTCATCCACTCCCTGAAGGTGGACATGTTCGCCGACGAGGTGTTTGTGTTCACCCCTCGGGGCGACGTCATCAACCTGCCTGCCGGGGCCACGCCCATTGACTTTGCCTATAACATCCATTCCGCCGTGGGCAACCACATGGTGGCCGCCAAGGTCAACGGCCGCATCGTGCCCTTCGACTGCCGCCTGAAAAACGGCGACATCGTGGAGGTGGTCACCTCCCAGTCGGCCCACGGGCCCAGCCGGGACTGGGTGAAGATCGCCCGGTCCAGCAACGCCCGGTCCAAGATCCGCCAGTGGCTCAAGCGGGAGCGCCGGGACGAAAACGTGGTCACGGGCCGGGCCTCCTTCGAGTCGGAGCTGAAGCGCTGCGGCGTGTCTTTGAAGGAGCTTACCAACGACGAAAACCTCCCCGGCATCCTGAAAAAGCTCACCTATAAGAGCCTGGACGACCTGTACGCCGCCATCGGCTACGGGGGCATCAGCAGCCTGAAGGTCATCGGCCGCATCCGGGAGGACATCCAGCGCATTCTCCACCAGCACCAGGAGGAGCGCCAGGCGGAGGTGCCGCTGGAAGGCCGCCCCGATGCCACCCGCCCCGCCGTGCCCAAGCGCACCCACAGCGAAAGGGGCATCATCGTGGAGGGCCTCAGCAACTGCCTGGTGAAGTTCTCCAAGTGCTGCACCCCCGTCCCCGGGGACGACATCGTGGGCTTCATCACCAAGGGCTACGGGGTGTCCGTCCACCGGAGGGACTGTCCCAACGCCGACCCGGCCCGCCGCCGTCCCGACGAGGAGGGCCGCTGGATCAAGGTGTCCTGGGCCGAGGACGTGGAGGGCACCTTCCGCACCACCCTCCAGGTGGTGGCCAAGGACCGCATCAACCTCATCGTGGATATCTCCACGGTGCTCTCCTCCACCAAGACCCATGTGGCCTCCATGAACGCCCGCTCCACCCCCGACGGCTTCGCCCTGATCACCCTGGACACCGACGTGTCCAGCAGCCAGCAGCTGAAAACCGTCATGCGCCGCATCGAGCAGATTTCCGGTGTCATGCGGGTCACCCGCCCGGCGGGCTGAGAAAAAACACAATATATTAACCGAAAAGGAGACTATATTACTATGAGAGCAGTGCTGACCCGCGTGAAAAGCGCCTCCGTATCCGTGGACGGCAAAACCATCGGCCAGATTGGCCCCGGCTTTCTGATCCTGCTGGGCATCACCCATGACGACACCGAGGCCCAGGCCGTGAAGCTGGCGGACAAGCTGACGGGACTGCGGATCTTCGAGGACGAGGACGGCAAGATGAACCGGGGCCTGGAAACCGTCAACGGTGAAATTCTGGTGATATCCCAGTTCACCCTGTACGGCAACTGCCGCAAGGGCCGCCGCCCGGACTTCCTGGCCGCCGCCCGGCCGGAGGTGGCTATCCCCCTGTATGAAAAGTTCGTGTCCCTGTGCCGGGAAAAGGGCATCCATACCGAAACCGGCGAGTTTGGCGCCGAGATGCTGGTGGAATCCGTCAACGACGGACCTCTGACCCTGGTGGTGGACACGGACCAGCTGAATGCGTAACGTATTCCACATTCTTCCGGGCGGACGCCGCTGTCCGCCCGCTTTTATCCTGAACAGGAGGTTGAACCCATGAAAATTGATTCCATTATGGTGGGCCCCATTATGACCAACTGCTACCTGCTGAGCGACGAGACGGCAGGGGTCTGTGCCCTGATCGACCCCGGCGACGAGGCCCCCCGGGTGCTGGACATGGTGGCCAGGTCCGGCTGCCAATTGCAGTATATCCTGCTGACCCACGGCCACTTTGACCACACCACCGCCGTGCGCCCCATCTTAGAGCGGTACCCGGATCTGCCGGTGTACATCAACGAAAAGGACGTGGTGGACGGCCGCCGGGGCGACATGGAGCTGGTGTTTTCCCGGCTGCCGGAGCACAACCAGCGCTACTATCACGACGGCGACACCCTGACCCTGGGGAGCCTGACTGTCACCGTGCTGGAGACTCCGGGCCACTCCAAGGGCTCCGTGTGCCTGGTGGTGGAGGATGTGATCTTCTCCGGCGACACCCTGTTCCGCTGCTCCTGCGGTCGGACGGACTTCGCCGGCGGCGACTATCGGGAGATGCTGCAATCCCTGGCCCGCCTGGGGAATCTGCCCGGGTCCTACCGGGTCTACCCCGGCCACGACCAGCCCACCACCCTGGACTATGAGCGCCGGGTGAATCCCTATGTCCGCCAGGGCATGAAGTAAGGGGCGGGGCTATGAAACTGGTTTTTCGCGGTCATGATGACCGCTACGCGGTGGAGCAGAGTCTGCTGGCCTTTTTCCCGGAGGAGCGGCCCGTGTATCAGGAGCCGGAGCCGGGGGAGGACAACTGGGCCCGGGTGGACCTGCACCAGGGGCCGGTATACGCCACCGCCACCACCGAGATCGCCCACGGCGGCAGGCTGGGCCGGGGGACATCCCGGGCCCTGCTGCGGGACGTGACGGACGAGTACGAGCGGGAGCGCCTGCGGCAGAAGGCCGTGAAGCTCAGCTTCTTCAAGGCTGCCCGAAGCATCACCGGCCTGACCCCGGCCTGGGGGGCGCTGACGGGCATCCGCCCCGGCAAGCTGGCGGCCCGTCTGCTGGAGGAGGGAAAGACTCCCGCCCAGGTCAGCCGCATTCTGGGGGACACCTACTATGTCTCCCCCTCCCGCCGCCGCCTGGCGGTGGAGACCGCCCAGGAGGGCCTGCGGGCCAAGGCGGACCTGCGCCCGGAGGACATCTCCCTGTATATCGGCATCCCCTTCTGCCCCACCCGCTGCGCCTATTGCAGCTTCGTGTCCCAGTCGGTGGAAAAGTCCCTGGGGCTGATGGAGCCGTATTTAGAGGTGCTGTGCCGGGAGATCACCGACGCCGCCCAAATGGTGCGGGAGACGGGCCTGCGCATCAAGTCCTTCTATATGGGCGGCGGCACCCCCACCACCCTGTCCGCCCGGCAGATGGACCGGCTGCTGACCCACCTGAACCGCAGCTTCGACCTGTCCGGCTGCGTGGAATACTGCATCGAGGCCGGACGGCCCGACACCATCACCCGGGAAAAGCTCCAGGTGCTGCTGGACCACGGGGCCGACCGCATCAGCGTCAATCCCCAGTCCCTGGAGGATGAAGTGCTCCGGGCCATCGGCCGCCGCCACACCGCCCGGGACATTGAGGACACCATGGCCCTGGCCGCCTCCATGGGCTTTCCCCATGTGAACATGGACCTGATCGCCGGGCTGCCTGCCGACACGCCGGAGGGCTTCCGCCGGACCCTGGACAAGTGCCTGACCTTCGGGGCCGACAACATCACCGTCCATACCCTGAGCCTGAAAAAGGGCAGCCGCATCCTGCTGGAGGGTCTGCCCATCCCCACGGCGGAGGACGTGGCCCGGATGCTGGACTATGCCGACCCCACCCTCCGCGCCGCCGGATTCTCTCCGTACTATCTCTATCGCCAGAAGTATATGTCTGGCAGCTTTGAAAACGTGGGCTGGTGCATATCCGGAGCCCAGGGGCTGTATAATATTTACATCATGGAGGAGCTGCACAGCATCCTCTCCCTGGGGGCAGGCGGCTCCACCAAGATGGTGGACCCGGTCCGGGGCCGCATCCAGCGGGTGTTCCACGCCAAGTATCCCACGGAGTATATCCAGCGGCCCGAAAAGATCGCCGAGAACCTGTCGGCCTTCCGGGCGTTCCATGAAAATATGAAGAAATGAAATGAGGAGGGTCCATGACCAGGGGGAAGCAGTCATTTTTAGGGGGCGCCGCCCTGCTGACGGTCACCATGCTTGTCACCAAGGCCATCGGCGCCCTGTACAAGATCCCTCTGGGGAACCTGCTGGACGAGCAGGGCATGAACTATTTTTACGCCGCCTATAACATCTATAACCTGCTGCTGATGGTGTCCACCGCCGGGCTTCCCCTGGCCCTTTCCCGGCTGGTGTCCCAGGCGGAGGCTCTGGGCTGGGTAAACCGGCGGCGGCGCATCGTCTCCGTGGCCTTCCGGCTGTTTCTGCTGCTGGGGCTTCTCAGCAGCGGCCTGATGTTCTTCCTGGCCGGTGACCTGGCCGGGTGGATGCACAACACCCGGGCGGAGGACGCCATCCGGGTGCTGTCTCCGGCGGTGCTGTGCGTGTGTCTGGTGTCGGTGATCCGGGGCTATACCCAGGGCATGGGCGATATGCGGCCCACCGCCGCCAGCGAGGTCATCGAATCCGCCAGCAAGCTGGTGGTGGGCCTGGGTCTTGCCTGGTGGCTGCTGCGGCAGGGGTACCCCTCCCATATAGCCGCCGCTGGAGCCATCGCCGGGGTCACGGCGGGGGTGATTCTGTCCCTGCTGGCCCTGACCGTGTGGACACTGACCCATCTGTCCCGGGACAGGGGCCGGGACGACCCGGGACAAAGCCGGGATATTCTGCGCCAATTGCTGGCCATCGGGGTGCCCATCACCGTGGGCTCCGTGAGCCTTTCCGTCATCAACCTGCTGGACCAGTCCATCACCATGGGCATCCTGCAGAACACCTGGGGCCTGACGGAGCCGGAGGCCGCCGGCCTCTACGGGACCTACAGCTATGCCGGGAATCTGTTTGCCCTTCCGGCGGCGTTTATCTATCCGCTGACCATCAGCCTGATCCCCGCCATCGGGGCGGCTCTGGCCCGGGGGGACCGGTCCGCCGCCGGGCGGCACACCGCCGCCGCCTTCCGGCTGACGGCCCTGCTGGCCCTGCCGGCGGGGGTGGGACTCAGCGTTCTGGCCCGGCCCATTCTGGAGCTGCTGTACCCCGCCAAGGGGGCGGCCACCCTGGAGGCCGCGGCGTATCACCTGGAAATTCTGGGCGTCGGCAGCATTTTTGTGTGCCTGATGGCCCTATCCAACGGGATTTTGCAGGCCTATGGCCGGGAAAAAGTCCCCCTTTGGACCCTGCTGGCCGGAGGCGGGCTGAAGATCGCCCTGAACTATCTGATGATCTCCAACCCCGATTACGGCATCCGGGGCCTGCCGGTGAGCACCCTGTGCTGCTATGCCCTGATCACGGTGCTGAACCTGGGGGCCATCGCCCGGTATGTGCCGGAAAGGCCCGATTATTTCCGGGTATTTTCCCGGCCGGGGCTGGCGGCCCTGGGGATGGGAGCGGCGGCATGGTGGCTCCACCGGCTGCTGGCAGACCTGCTGCCCGGGGGGTTGGCCACCCTGCTGGCGGTGGCTCTGGCGGCGGCGATCTATGCTGGGGCGGCGCTGCTGCTGGGGGCCGTGGGCCGGGAGGAGGCCATGGCCCTGCCCGGCGGGGAGCGTCTTGTCCGCTGGCTGCGGCTGAAATAGACGAAAATTCCGTACATTTTTCACGAAAAACAGCCTCATCAGGCTATTTTGCCGATAAGAGGACTTGCAATAGGAGCGGGAATATGGTACATTTTAAGGAGAAAGCGCGATACGACTACGACGACCTGCTGGAGATCATCCGGGTGCTCCGCTCGCCGGAGGGCTGCCCCTGGGACCAGGTGCAGACCCACCAATCCATCCGCCGGGGACTGCTGGAGGAGGCCTATGAGGCCGCCGAGGGCATCGACCGGGACGATGCGGACCTGCTGCGGGAGGAGCTGGGGGACGTGCTGATGCAGGTGGTGTTCCATGCGGACATCGAGCGCCAGCGGGGCCGGTTCACCATGGAGGACGTGGTGGACGGCGTGGTGAAGAAGCTGCTGTTCCGCCACCCCCATGTGTTCGGCGGCGCGGAGCCGGAAAAGGACGCCCAGTCGGTGCTGGTCAGCTGGGACGCCATCAAGCGCCGGGAAAAGCACCAGCGCACCACCACCCAGGCCATGGACAGCGTGGCCCGGTCCCTGCCTGCCCTGTGGCGGGCGGAAAAGCTCCAGAAAAAGGCCGCGGACGACGGCTTCGACTGGCCGGATATCCAGGGGGCCCTGTCCAAGCTGGACGAGGAGGTGGGCGAGCTGCACCAGGCGGTGCAGGACGGCGCCAACGTGGCCGAGGAGCTGGGGGACGTGCTGTTTGCCGCCGTGAAGGCCGCCCGCTTTGCCGGAGTGGACCCGGAGGACGCCCTGAACGCCGCCTGTGAAAAGTTCATCCGCCGCTATGGGGCGGTGGAGCAGGGGGCCCGGGACCGGGGCGTCAGCGTGTCGGACCTGACCCTGGAGGAAATGACCGGCCTGTGGAACGCCGCCAAGTAAGGCGGCCCCCATCTGACCCAGGTTTCTGATGCGATATTCATCGCTTTGGGATAGATTTTGACCAAGGAAAATTTTTAGGAGGACTATCATGAATAAGACCGAACTGATCGCCGCCGTGGCGGAAAAGACCGGCATGTCCAAGAAGGACACCGAGGCTGTCATCGCCGCCACCCTGGGCACCATCACCGCCGCCCTGCACGAGGAGGAGAAGGTGCAGCTCATGGGCTTCGGCTCCTTCGAGGTGAAGAAGCGCGCTGCCCGCACCGGCCGCAACCCCAGAAGCAAGGAGACCATCGAGATCCCCGCTTCCCAGACCCCCGTTTTCAAGGCCGGAAAGGCCCTGAAGGACGCCGTGGCCAAGTAAAAAAACAGACCATTCCGGCGGCGCGGGGTTTTCCCGCGCCGCCGCGTTTGTCGGCAGAGAATCGCCGAAGCGCCGCCGGTGGCGGATGAAGCGAGGCGATTTCGAGGAAGTGCCCCGGCTGTCGGCCGCGACAGCGGCCGAGAGTCGGCTGGCACGACGGTGGGCAGACATGGGCCCCGCCCTACGGAGTGTTTAACGATAGAATGTCTTTTAGGGCAGGGCCCATGTGCCCTGCCGCGTAGGAACGGGATGGTTCCCAGAACCCCCCCCGAACCCATTACCCATAAAAGGAGACGCAATATGGCAAAAATGACCTGGCTGGAACGGCGGTATCGCCGCAGCCGCCTGGACTATGTGCGCCACATCACCATCGACCCTCGGGGCCCCGGCGTGGTGCGCATCCACATGATCCCGCCCCGGACGGAGGACCCCGCCGACCCGTTTCTGTTGCTTTTGAACGGGGCGCAGCTGGTGCCCCTGAATCTGAGCTGGGCTATCCTGCTGGCCAATTTCATGGACCAGCTGGAGCCCTGGAGCGGCCGGGAGATCGGAGAGCAGGACTGGCAGTCCATGCTTTCGGCGGCGGTGAAGGCCACCCGCCGCACCTATCCCGGCACCGGGAAAGCCGTTCTGCTGGGGGACCTGGAGCTGATGCTCCGCAGCATCGTGGCCATCGCCCGGGGGCAGGAGCCTCCGGCGGAGGTGGGAGCCCTCTCCCTGGGCGAATACGCCGGGCGGATGTCCGCCCCCCACCGGATGGACCTGATGATCAGCGCCATGACCCGGGAGGGCCGGTGGCACTGCAACCAGAAGTGCCTGCACTGCTACGCCGCCGGGCAGACCCTGGGGGAGACGCCGGAGCTGACCACGGACCAGTGGCGGGAGCTTTTAGAGAAGCTGCGCCGGGCCAACATCCCCCAGGTGACCTTCACCGGCGGGGAGCCCACCCTGCGGCCGGACCTGCCGGAGCTGGTGGAGGCGGCCCAGTGGTTCGTCACCCGGCTGAACACCAACGGCCGCCTGCTGACACCGGAGCTGTGCCGCAGGCTGTTTGAGGCCAGCCTGGACAGCGTCCAGGTGACGCTGTACGCCGCCGACGCCGCCGTCCACAACGCCCTGGTGGGGGCGGAGGGCTTCGACGACACGGCGCAGGGCATCCGCAATGCCGCGGCGGCGGGGCTGATCGTGTCGGTGAACACGCCCCTGTGCAGCCTGAACCGGGACTATGCCGAGACCCTGCGGTTCGTCCACGGCCTGGGGGTGCGGTACGTCACCTGTTCGGGGCTGATCCCCACCGGCTCCGCCGCCGGGGAGGAGAGCCGGGCCACCCGGCTGAGCCAAGAGGAGCTGACGGACATCCTCCGCCAGGCGGCGGAAACGGCCCACGGCCTGGGCATGGAGCTGGACTTCACCAGCCCCGGCTGGCTGCCGGAGGAGGCCCTCCGGGACATGGGCCTGCACCTGATCCCCAGCTGCGGGGCGTGCCTGTCCAACATGGCCCTGGCCCCGGACGGCACGGTGCTGCCCTGCCAGAGCTGGCTGGAGGGGCCGGGCCTGGGGAACCTGCTGACCGACGACTGGAGCGGCATCTGGGACGGCGAGCTATGCCGCCGCATCCGGGCGGAAAGCGCCAAAATGGAGCATATCTGCCAGCTGCGGCAGGAAGGGGGCTGCTGACCATGCGTAAAATTCTGTGCCGGGCGCTGCTGTGCCTGTGTCTGGTGCTGGCCCTGGGGCCGGTACATACGGCCTTCGCCCAGGACCTGGACCGCATCGAGTCCTATGCCGTGGACGTGACCCCCAACACCCAGGACGGCAGCCTGCGGATCCAGGTGACCTTAGAGTGGACGGTGCTGGCGGAGGGGCCTGTCAGCTGGGTGAAGATCGGCGTGCCCAACGGCAGCATCCGCCAGGAGCAGGCCCTGACGGACAACATCGACCGCCTGAGCTTCGACAACAGCTATATGTATGTGTACTTCAACCGGGACTATGACGACGGGGAGACCTTCCGGTTCTCCTACAGCTGGATCCAGGAGTATATGTACACCCTGGGGGCCGACGGCTCCGTGGAGTATGTCTATACCCCCGGCTGGTTCAACGAGGCCCGGGTGGGGCAGATGACCCTGACCTGGCACGATCCGGCGGGGGTGGACGGCGTGGACTCCCTGGGAAATACCGGCGGGGACCATGCGGCGGTCCTGACGGATCTGGACCACGGCCAGCAGCTGGACTTTACCGTCCGGTACGACAGCTGGCCCGCCCAGCTGGCCCAGGAGGGCAGCCGGGACAACCTGCCCCAGGACAACGACCCGGGGTATGACCCGGATTACCAGGACGACGGCGGCCTGGGTCTGGTGGGACTGGTGATCCTGCTGGTGGTGGTGTTCCTTATCGTCAGGGTGGCGGCGGCCTCCGACGGGTATCGGGGCGGCTTCGGCACCCACTATGTATTCGTCAGCGGTCTATGGTATCCGGCAGGGCCGGACGGACGGCCCCGGCCCGGCTCCCACGGTACCCGGGAAAAACCGAAGCCGCCCCGCAGCGGCGGCTTCGGCGGCGGCAGCCGGGGAGGCGGCTTCGGAGGGGGCGGCTTC
>ERZ857998.3465-NODE-3465-length-12770-cov-3.296028_pt1 | contig 12770 bp, 16 predicted proteins | sample MGYA00519954_ERZ857998 | MGnify/ENA primary metagenome ERZ857998 (study PRJEB31778, sample SAMEA3449424) | human gut metagenome | biome: human gut; feature: human-associated habitat; material: faeces | place: United Kingdom | collected 2010/2012 ...
GGGAACCCACGTCGCAGGTGCTAACCTGCGATGGTCCCAACGGAACCACCTACCGACGGCGCCGCCCCCAAGGCCGGTCCAAGGGACAGAGCTTGCGGGCCCCATCCCCGCGCCAGTGAGCGCATACCTCACAGTTCTACCACCAGCCCGGTGGAGAACTGGGTCACTTGCTCCCCCAATTCCTCCCGGAGCAGGGCAAACCCTCTCTCCCCGGTGCAGTGGCCGGTGAGGATCTGGGCCACCCCGGTGTCCCGAAGGCGGCGGGCCAGGGCCCGGACCTCCTGGTCCGGGGTCTCGTAGAGGTGGAAGCCCCCGACGATGGCCTGGATGGGCCGGCCGAGGAAGGCGGCTTGGACCTCCCGGATGATGGTGTCCGCCCCGGCGTGGCAGCAGCTGCTCAAAAGGACCAGCCCCCGAGGCGTCTCCAGCACCAAGGTCTGCTCGTGGGAGAAGTCGTCCGGCACCCACTGCCCCGCCCGGAGGCAGAACATCCCAGCGGCCGCCCCCCGCCGGGCCAGGCCAGGGGTTGTGTGGGGGAGCAGATGCACCCCAGGCAGGGGAGAGAAGGCCCCGGTGACGTACCGAAGCCGGGGGGCAAACCGGTCCAGCAGCCCCCGCTTCGGCCCCTCATACCGCCACAGGCCGGGGGAGTGGTCGAAGCAGACCTCCCCGCAGCTTGCCTGGAGGTAGAAGGGGGCGGAGGGGTTCCGGGCGAAGAAGGCGTCCATCCCGTCGGCGTGGTCCCAGTGGGCGTGGGAGAGGACGCCCAAGGCCACGGCCCCCAGGTCCAGCCCCAGCGCGTCGGCGTTCCGGGCAAAGAGATCGCTGGCCCCGGTGTCCAGCAGGAGGGCGTGCCCCTGGTACTCCAGGTACAGGGAGAGGCCCCACTCGGCCTCCAGCCCCCGGGCGGGGAGGTTGTCGGAGAGAACGGTGATGCGCATGGCAGCGCCTCCTTTGTAAAAGAGCATTCAGGGGATCCACTTCCGGCGGAAGTAGAGGTAGGACAGCAGCCCAGGGACCCCAACCCAGAGGAGGAACACCCCCAAGGTCAGCGCCTCAAACTGGGCCGTCAGGGAGAGGCCCGCCAGGTAAACCAGGGCCAGGGGAAAGGAGAGGTACCCCACCAGCCGGTGGGCCACCGTCCAGGTGTCCTCGTCGGCCACGGTCCAGGGCAGGCGAAGGCCGGTGTGGCGGCTAAAGGGGAGCTTGGGGGCCAGGTTCCCCAGGAAGAGGAGGACCGCCAGCACCAGGGCAGCGGCGAAGTATCGCTCTCCCGCCGCCGTCCAGGGGAGGTGTCCCGTCTCCGCCAGCAGGGCAGCCCCTACGCACACCAGGACCAGGGCGGCGTCAAAGGCGGTGACCCACCGCAGGGGTTTCCACTTGGGGCTGTCCGCCGGCAGGTCGGTGAGGTCCTCCAAATGGCGGGCCAGGTCCCACACCACCCCCAACAGAACGGCCCCCAGCAGCACCAGCCCCGCTAGGCCGCCCAGCACCTGGGCCAGCAGGGCAGCCCCCAGGATCAGAAGGGTGAGGGCCAGGAGCCGGCTTCTGGGTTCACTCCGTCTCATGGCAGGGCTCCTCCTTTCGGCCCAGCAGGTCGGTGAGCTGAACCACCATCTCCTGAACCACGGAGAGGTTCAGGGTGTAGAGGATCTGGTTCCCCCGGCGCTCCGCGGTGATAATCTCCGCCCGCTTCAGCACGTCCAAATGCCGGGAAATGGAGGGCTGGGAGATGGAAAAGTGGGCGGCAATCTCCCCGGCGGTGCGGCTGCGCCATTTCAGCAGCCGGATGATCTCCCGCCGGTAGGGGTTGGCCAGGGCTTGGAAAAAGTCGTCTCCCATCGCGGTGCCTCCCTTCACGTATCTATTTTCTATTATAGCTAAATTGCGAAATACGTCAAGAAAAACCGGGCAGGGTTCAGAGGACCCTGCCCGGTGCGTTCTCCTGGCGGATTGTGTGGGGCATTAGCCCTGGGTGGGGGTGCCGGTGAAGATCATCTTGGCGGCCACCTTGTCACTGCCCTCGTTGAAAGCCTCCACGTCCATCACCAGCAGCTGCTTGCCCCGCTTGATGACCTTGGCCACAGCGTAGGCTTTGTCCGTCGTAATGGCCCGGAGGAAGTTGATCTTATATTCCACGCCGATGACGGAGTATCCCTCCGGCAGGACGGTGAGGCCGGCATACCCGGCGGCTGCCTCACACAGGGCCCCAGTGACGCCGCCATGGAGGAGCCCGGTCTGCTGGAGCAGATCGTCCCGCTTCTGGCAGGAGATCACCACCCGGCCCTCTTCCGCTTCTTCTACCTGCAGGCCCAGAAGTTTGCCGAAACTTTGGTTCTGGATGCCTGCCGCCACTCTGCGCATCATCTCGTTGTCGTTCATGGGAAATCACCGTTCCGGCCGGGGCGCCTGTGCCTCCGGTCGCCTTTCTCGTTGTTGCTCATAAAATCCCTCCTGGGGGGAGGGGGATGGCCTCAGGCCGGGGCCTATTAGGGGTCTTGGCTGCCGGAGAGAAAGCCGCCGCGGAAGAAGTTTGCTTCCCCCGTCGGGGTGGCCGTCAGACGGAAGATCACGCAGCCGTCGGGGCAGACCACGTCCTTGGTGTACTTCCCGCTGCCCCCCACGTTCCGCAGGTCGCCGCCGCTGCGGACCGCTTCCATCAGGGGGAACAGGGTTCCCATGACCTTGGAGCAGATCCCTTGGCCGGCCTGGTTCACCGGGCAGCCGTAGGTGCAGGTGTACCGGTCACCGATCTCCTCCCCGTTGCGGCAATACCCCTCTGGGGTGTTCCCCCGGAGATAGCCGATGACCTCTACCGTCCAGGTGTACTCCTCCTGGTACCATTTTTCCATGGCCATTCCGCCTTTCTCCCTGGGCCTGCCCAAAGGGCCCGGGCCTGTTTGCCCTATGGTACCACATCCCGTGCCGGGGGACAAGATGGAATTTCCCTGGCATATTCCCCCAACCCGGCGCATATCTTTCCCTAGCTGATGACGGGAGGTGTATCCATGACGGCTTTGGACAAGGCCCTGCCCCAATTCCTGGGGGCCATGCTGGACTGCCTGCCCCCCAAGGAGCGGGAGGGGGTGGAGGAGCTCCGCCTCCGGGAGGGGTTCCCCCTCTCCGCCGTCCAGGCGGGGGAGGAGTGGACCCACCCCGCCTGGCGGAACCGCCCCCTCACCGAGGAGGACCTCCGCCGGGTGGTGGAGACGGCGGGGCGGGGCTCGGTACACACCATTTTAGACCAACTGCGCGGGGGCTATGTCACCGCCCCCGGCGGGGTACGCCTGGGGATCTGTGGGGAGGGGGCGGTCCGGGACGGGGCCCTCCTGTCCTTCCGGCGCATCACCTCCCTGGCCCTCCGGGTGCCCCACACCATGGAGGGGATTGCCCGCCCCCTTCTGCCCCGGCTCAACCAGGGGGGGCAGGTGCCCAGCACCCTCATCCTCTCCCCGCCGGGGCTGGGAAAGACCACCTTGCTGCGGGACCTCATCCGCTGCCTCTCCCTGGGGGAGGGGACGGCGCCCCGCCGGGTGGGGGTGGCCGATGAGCGGGGAGAGCTGGGGGCAGGGGAGCTCCGCTACGCCCTGGGCCCCCGGGCCGACGTGCTGGAAAACTGCCCCAAGGACCAGGCCCTGCTGATGCTCCTGCGGGGGATGGCCCCCCAGGTGCTGGCCGCCGACGAGATCACCCACCCGGCGGACCTGCGGGCCATGGAGACCGCCGCCGGCTGCGGGGTCACCCTGCTGGCCACCGCCCACGGGGGCAGCTGGGAGGAACTCTCCCTCCGGCCCCTCTACCGGGAACTGCTGGGGGCGGGGATCTTTCAAAAGTTTGTCTTCATCTCCCTGGCAGCGGGGAAGCGGGTGTACACCGTCCAGGACGGGGGAGGGCCCCCATGACCGCCGCCCTGGCAGGGAAGGCCCTGCTGTTTCTGGGATGCACCGCCCTGGGGGTGCTCCGGGGGCAGGGCCTGCGGCAGCGGGCGGCCTGTCTCCAGGCCTTCCGCCGGGTTTTGGCGGCCCTGGCCCGGGAGCTGGCCTTCTCCCTGCGCCCTCTGGACCAGTTGATGGCCGGGGCCCAGGAGGGAAGCCAAGGGCCGGTGGCGGATTTCTTCCAGGCCTGCCGCCAGGCCTTCGCCGCCGGAGGGCGGGAGAGCTGGGCCGACAGCTGGGCAACCGCCCTGGAGGCAACGCCCCTCCCCTTGACCCCAGAGGACCGCCGTCTGCTGCGAGAGGCAGGGGACGTGCTGGGCCGTTACGACGGGGAGAGCCAGCGGGCCGCCCTGGAGGCTCTCCTGGCCCGCTTGGAGGACCAGGAAGCCCAGGCCGAGGCCGAGGCCCACCGGCTGTTCCGGGTCTACCTGGCCCTGGGGGTGGCGGCGGGGCTCTTCTGCCTCATCCTCCTGTGAGGCATGATCCCAGCGGGAGGTGCATAGAGTGGGAGCAACGAAAGAAACCGGGACGAGACCCTCGTTCCGCGGAAAGGAAGGCGGCAATGGACGTAGATCTGGTGTTCAAAATCGCGGCGGTGGGGATCCTGGTCTCGGTGCTCAACCAGGTACTCACCCGGTCCGGCCGGGAGGAGCAGGCCACCATGACCACCCTGGCCGGGCTCATCGTGGTCCTCATGATGGTGGTGCAGAAGATCAGCGAGCTCTTCGAGCTGGTCAAGACCCTCTTCGGGCTGTGATGGGCCATGGATATGCTGGCTTTGGGCGCGGTGGGGGTGGTGGCCGCCCTGTTTGCCGTGATGGTCCGGCAGCGGGCCCCGGAGATGGCTTTGGTTCTGGCCATGGCAGCCTGCGTGCTGCTGCTGTGGAACACCCTGCCCCTGCTGGAGAGCATCCGGGACGTGATGGAGGAACTGGCCAGCCTCACCGAGATCTCCCCCGCCCTGCTGCGGCCCATGCTCCAGACGGTGGGGCTGGCCCTGGTGACCAAGCTGGCCGCCGCCCTCTGCCGGGACGCAGGGGAGGGGAGCCTGGCCGCCTTCGTGGAGGTGGCCGGGGCGGCGGCCGCCGTGCTGGTGGCCTTGCCCCTGTTAAAAATGGTCCTCCAACTGGTCATGGGGCTGCTGTGAGGCGGGTTCTGCTGCTGGTCCCCCTGCTGGTGCTGCTCCTGATGCCCACCGCCCTGGCCCTGGACCAGGAGGAGATCTGGGAGGAGCAGACCCAAGCCCTGGGGTTGGACGAGCTGGAGCAGGCCGGGGAGGCCTACACCGGCCAGACGGAGATCGGGGAGGACCTGGACGTGGCCCAGTCCTTCCATCACATGGCCCAAACCGGGAAGGAGGCCCTGGGCGGGGTGGTGAAGGCCTCGGTCCGCAGCTGCGTCCTCCTCCTGGCGGTGACCCTGCTGTGCGGCCTGGCCGAGGGCCTCCAAGTGGGCGGGACGGACAGGCTGGGGGCGGTCACCTTGGTGGGCGCCCTGGTGATTACCACCATCGCCGTGGGGGATGTCAACTCCCTCCTGGCCCAGGGGAAGCAGGCCATCTCCAACATGGAGGCGCTGGGGGACGTGCTCCTGCCCACCGTCTCCATGGCCACCGCCGCCAGCGGCGCGCCGGCCATGGCGGTGGTGAAGCACAGCATCACCATCCTGTTTTCCGACCTGCTCCTCCACCTGATCCAGAACCTGCTCATCCCCCTGTGCTATGCCTATGTGGCCGCCAACGTGGCCTGGGCCGCCCTGGGCAACGACGGGCTCAAACGGATCGGCGGGCTGCTGAAGTGGCTCATCACCATCCTCCTGTCGGTGGTGCTGCTGGCCTTCATCGCCTACCTCAACCTCTCCGGGGTGATCTCCGGCGGGGCGGATGCGGCCACGGTGAAGGCGGCCAAGTTCACCATCTCCAACCTGGTGCCGGTGGTGGGGGGCGTGATCTCCGACACGGCGGAGACCCTCCTGGCCGGGGCCTCGGTGCTGCGCAACGCCGCAGGGGTCTTTGGGATGCTGGCGGTGCTAGGGATCTGCGTGGTGCCCTTCCTGAACCTGGGGGTGCATTATTTAATGTATAAGTGTACCGCCGCCCTGGCGGCCACCGCCTCGGGCAACGGGCGGATCACCGGCCTCATCGAGGCCCTGGGCACCGCCTTCGGCCTGATCCTGGCCATGACGGCGGCCTGCGCGGTGCTGTTGGTGGTGGCCATGGTGTCCGCCGTGTCGGCGGTGACGGGATAGGAGGGGAGGCACGTGGAACTCATCCGCACCTGGATTCTCAGCGTCACCGTCTCCGCCATCGTCATCGCAGTGGCGGAGGCCCTGATGCCCCCAGGGGCCGTCAAGAAGGTGGGCAAGCTCACCGGCGGCCTGATCCTGGTGCTGGGCATCCTCCAACCCCTGGTGACCATGGACTACGAGGACCTCTACGACATGGTCACCGCCCTGCCCGCCGGGGCCATCGCCCAAGAGGAGGCCCAGGCCAACCAGTATGAGGCCATGAAAGGAATCATAGAGGAGGAGTTGGAAGCATACATTGTGGACAAAGGGGAAGCGTTGGGGGCAGACTGCACGGCCCAGGTGACCTGCACACCGGGGGAGGGGGAGGTCCCCGTCCCCACCCAGGCCACCGTCACCGGCGACCTGACCCCCGCCCAGCAGGAGGCCATGTCCCGCTACCTGGAGCAGGAGCTGGGCATCCCCCCGCAGGGGCAAATCTTTGACAGCGAGGAAGTGCCATGAACGGGAGAGAAACCATGGGCCAGCTGGCCCAGCGGGTGAGGGCATCCCTGCACAAGTACCGCCTGGTGTGGCTGGTGATCCTGGTGGGGCTGTTCCTGCTCCTCCTGCCCACCGGCGGGGGAGAGGGGGAGGAGGCCGCCGCCGAACCCGCCCAAGGGACCTTCGACCTGGAAAAAACTGAGGCCCGCCTGGCCCAGGCCCTGTCACAGATCAAGGGGGCGGGGGAGGTGACGGTGATGCTCACCGTGGCCAACGGCCCCCGGCAGGTGCTGGCCCAGGACGTGGACCGGAACAGCCAGCAGGGGGAGGAGAGCACCCAGACCGTCATCCTCTCCCGGGGCAGCAGCAGCCAGGAGACGGTCACCGTCCAGGAGATCTACCCCCGGTACCAGGGGGCCCTGGTGGTGTGCCCCGGGGGCGACGACCCCGAGGTGCGCCTGCAAATCACCGAGGCTCTGTCGGCCCTGACGGGCCTGGGCGCCGATAAAATTTCGATCAGTGAAGGAAAGTGAGGAAGTACCTATGAAACTCTGGAAACGCAATGTCATCGCCGCAGCCATCGTCCTGTTCGTCTGCGGGGCCGTCTATCTCAACTGGAGCTATTCCCAAGACACCGCCGCCGGGAAGAACCTGGGGGAGGCCGCCCTGGTGGGGCAGACCGATCCCCTCCAGAACGCGGAGGAGGGGAACCAGGATGCCGCCGCCCAGGAAGGCGGCGGAGCAGAGGGGGACGCTGCCACCCAGGAGGGCCAGGCCGCCGGGGAGAGCAGCTACTTCTCCACCGCCCGCCTCAACCGCCAGCAGGCCCGGGACAACGCCCTCTCCCTGCTCCAGGAGGCGGCCAAGGATGAGAAGGCCGACCAGGCCGCCGTGGACGAGGCCAACCAGGCCATCCAGACCATGGCCGACGCCACCATGACCGAGGCCCAGATCGAGAACCTCATCACCGCCAAGGGCTATGCCGACTGCGTGGCCTTCCTGGGGGAGGACAGCATCAGCGTGGTGGTCTCCGCCATGGAGAACGGCATGACCGACGCCGACGCCGCCCGGATCGGGGAGATCGTCAAGGAACAGACCGGCCTGAACGCCGATCAAATCAAAATCATCGAAGCCGAATGAGGCCCGCAGCAAGCCCCTCCCTTACCACCGAGAGCTTGGTAAGGGAGGGGCTTGCTCTCCCTTACCGGGGCTGGTATACTGGGAGGCAGCAGGGGGCGGCCATTCGGGCACCCCCTGCGAAAGATACGCCCACAGGAGGAACCATCCCATGTCTAGCCCCATGAAACCCCTGCTCCCCCTGGCCGTGGGCCTTGCGTTGGGGGTCTGGCTGGCCCGCCGCACCCGGCCCCAGCCCCAGGAGAGCCCCAACCGCCAAGCCCAGCTGCAGCAGCAGATCCGCCAGCTGAAGGAGGGGTACGAGAAGCAGGACCGCATCCGCCGGGACTTTACCGCCAACGTCTCCCACGAACTCAAGACCCCCCTCACCTCCATCTCCGGCTATGCGGAGATCCTCCGGGAGGGGATGGTGAAAAGCGAAGACGTGGGCCGCTTCGCCGGGAAGATCTACGAGGAGGCCCAGCGCCTCATCGCCCTGGTGGAGGACATCCTCAACCTCTCCCACCTGGACGAGGGGGCCCCGGGGCAGGAGCGCCGCTGCGGCATCGACCTCTACGCCCTCTGCGCCCGGGCCCTGACCCGGCTGGAGGAGGCCGCCCGGCAGCGGAAGATCACCCTCACCCTCACCGGCGCCTGCCAGCGGGTGGACGGAGCGGAAAAGCTCCTGGAGGAAATCCTCTTCAACCTCTGCGACAACGCCATTAAATATAATAAGGAAGGGGGCCGGGTGGAGGTTTCGGTCACCCGGGAACCCCAGTGGGTGGTTCTCACCGTCCAGGACACCGGCATCGGCATCCCGTCGGGGGAGACCGACCGGGTCTTCGAGCGGTTCTACCGGGTGGATAAGAGCCACTCTAAGGAGATCGGCGGCACCGGCCTGGGCCTGTCCATCGTCAAGCACGCTGCGGCCTACCACGACGCCAAGGTCCACATCGACAGCCAGCTGGGGCGGGGGACCCGGGTGCAGGTGCGCTTCCACCCCAGCGGGGAGGGGCAGCCATGAACCTGCCCCTCTCTCCCGGGGCGGCGAAAGCCCTGGCCCTCCTCCAGGCGGCGGGGTATGAGGCCTGGATCGTGGGGGGCTGCGTCCGGGATGCCCTTTTGGGCCTGCCCCCCAAGGACTATGACCTCACCACCTCCGCCCTGCCGGAGGAGACCCAGCGGGTCTTTGCCGCCTACCCCCGCATCGAGACCGGCCTGCGCCACGGCACCGTCACCGTCCTGCTGGAGGGGGAGCCTCTGGAGATCACCACCTACCGGGTGGACGGGGCCTACTCCGACGCCCGCCACCCAGATGGGGTGACCTTCACCCGCAGCCTGCGCCAGGATGCCGCCCGGCGGGACTTTACCATCAACGCCATGGCCTATGCCCCCGGCCAGGGGCTGCAGGACTTCTTCGGGGGGCAGGCGGACCTGGCCCAGGGGACCATCCGGGCGGTGGGCAGGGCAGAGACCCGCTTTCACGAGGACGCCCTGCGCATCCTCCGGGCCCTGCGGTTTGCTTCCGTGCTGGACTTCACCCTGGAGGCGGAGACCCACCAGGCCGCCCTGGCCTGCGCCCCGCTGCTGGCGGCCATCTCGCCGGAGCGGGTGTTCAGCGAACTGGGTAAGCTCCTCTGCGGCAAAGCCGCCGGGCGGGTGCTGCGGACCTATCCCCAGGTGCTGGGGGCGGTGGTGGAGATCCTCCCCATGGTGGGGTTTGACCAGCGGAATGCCCACCACTGCTACGATGTGTGGACCCACACCGCCGTGGCGGTGGACCACGTGCCCCCGGAGCTCCCCCTCCGCCTGGCCATGCTCTTCCACGACATCGGCAAGCCGGATACCTTTTCCCTGGGGGAGGATGGCCAGGGGCACTTCTACGGCCACGCCCGGCGGAGCGTGGAGCAGGCGGAGGCCATTCTCACCCGGCTGCGGGCGCCCCGGCAGGTGCGGGAGACCGTCCTGCTCCTGGTGCGCTACCACGACGCCGTCCTGGAGGAGAGCCCCCAGCGGGTCCGCCGCTGGCTGCACAAACTGGGGCCGGATCGCTTCTTTGACCTGCTGGCCATACAGCGGGGGGATGCCGCCGGCCTGGCTCCGGCAGATTGCACAAGGCTGGAGGGGTTCCAGCGGCTGGAAATCCTGGCCCGGGAGGTCCTTTCCCAGGCTCTCTGCCTCACCGTACGGGACTTGGCGGTGGGGGGAGAGGACCTTTTGGCCCTGGGATACCGGGGGCCTGCCATCGGCCGGGCCCTCCGCGCCCTGCTGGATCAGGTGTTATCGGAAACGGTTTCCAATGAAAAAAATGCTCTCTTGCAACGGTTAGCGCAAATGGATGCAGAAAATACAGAGAAAATGGAACCTTGCAGCAAAAAGAAAGATCCATGAAAAATTTCGAAAACCGACCATTTCCATCTTTTTGTGAAAAAATTGAAAATTTCTCTTTCCTTTTTCTATGTAGTGTGATATAATGAAGCCACTCAAAAGGTCTGCGGCTTCGTCAAAAAAACGAAAAAGCGGATGAGGAGTACGGCTCGATCCCCAAAAGACAGGAGGAATGCAGTGACCCGGGAAGGTGAATCCACATCCACCGAAAGAAGGAAACACACGTATGGATTTTCCTCAAATGAAGGAAGACATTCGAAGAGACTCCATGCGAAACAAAAGAAGAATTCCCGCCTGGCGATGAAATGAGCCACCCGCCAGACAGGAGACCGCGTGCGAATAATAGTTGTGAGATGATCAAACTATATTTCAACAAGAAACGAGGTAAAAAGTATGAGTAATCAGGGAGAGAAAAAAGGCGTCAGCGCGCTTGACTTTTTCTGCTTAGGTTTCGGCGCGATCGTCGGAGTCGGCTGGGCCGTCTCCATCAACAGCTGGATGTCTGACTGCGGCGGCCCCGTCCCCGCCGGCATCGGCTACATCGTGGCACTGGTTATGATGGTCCCCATCGCCCTGTGCTACTGCGAACTGGTTCCCGCCCTCCCCGTGGCCGGCGGCGGCATGGCATTCGCCTTCCGTGCCTTCAACGATAAGGTGGCCGTCATCTCCGGATGGGCAGCCTTCGGCGGGTTCATCTCCATCATTCCTTGGGAAGCCATTCAGATCACCGACGTTCTGGGTTACCTGATCCCCAGCCTGACTGCTGGCGACCCGCTTTACACGGTGTACGGCACCGGTGTTCACCTGACCACCATCATCATCGGCGTTATTTGTTCGCTGCTGCTGTTCGCTCTGAACATGCGCGGCCTGGCCTCCGCAGCCGTTCTGCAGAAGATCCTCTGCTTCGTGCTGGTGGGCGCCGGCATCCTGGGCGCCATCGCTTCCCTCATCAAGGGCAACGCGGCCAACTGGCAGCCCATCTATGACACCGCCAACCCCATGCTGTACGGCACCGGTGAGGGTTACATCCAGGCCACCAACAGCAACATGCTGGGCGGCATCCTGGCCATCCTGTCCACCGCTCCCTTCTTCCTGGCTGGTTTCGAGACCATCCCCCAGGGCGTTGAGGCCGCCGGCGGCGACATCAAGTCCGTTGGTAAGACCGTGGTGCTCTCCGTGGCCCTGGCCTGTATCTTCTACGCCATCCTGCTGTTCTGCTTCGGCTTTGGTTGGCCCTGGCAGGAGTTCTCCACTCCCACCGCTGTCGGCGGCGAGATGACCAACCCCGCAGCAGCTACCATGCTGAGAATGCTCTACGGCGGCGCAGCCGGCGAGGTCCTGTACTGGATCATCACCATCGGCGCTCTGGCCGGCCTGTTCACCACCTGGAACGGCTTCTTCATGGCCTCCGCCCTGCTGCTGATGGGCATGGCCCGTGGCCGTCTGATGCCCAGAATCTTCGCTCGTCAGAACAAGAACGGCATCCCCGTTCCCGCTCTGCTCGTCTGCCTGATCCTGTCTCTGGTCGGCCCCTTCGCCGGCGCTGGCATCATCGGCGACCTGACCTGCTTCTCCGGCGCAGCCTTCGTGCTGTCCTGGATGCTGACCTCCTTCTCCCTGGTCCGGCTGCGTAAGACCGAGCCCGACCTGGAGCGTCCCTACAAGATCCCCGGCGGCATTGGCATGGGCTACTTCGCCTCCATCGTCTCCCTGGTGGTCTTCGTCCTGCTGTTCGTCCCCGGCAACCCCGTGTACATGGGCAAGCTGGCCATCATCATGTTCATCGGCTGGATGGTCATTGGCCTGATCCTGTACCTGGCCTCCAGCGGCCAGCGCAGAGGCGTCAGCCAGGCTGAGCTGAAGGACGGCGTGTTCCACGGCATGGAGGACAGAAAGCACCAGGCCTAATTGGCTGGAAGGCGCTTTTCCCTTCAACCTTTTCGCAAATCCCCTGTCCCAGTGATGTTTTCAAAGGAGTAATTCTATGAATGAAGCAGAGGCTGCCACCATCCTTGAGGATGTAGCCAATAGTCAGGTCATCATGATGGAGGTCTTGATCTACGGCGTAGCCAGTATCATCCTGATCCTCCTGCTGGATCTCTTCGCCGCAAAAGCGATCGGGGATAGACAGTCCATGGAGTACAAGATTCTGAAGATCCCGCGGTTCACCGCCATCTTCGTAGTCTGTATGTTCACCGTGGTCATCGGCGTGATCTGTCTGTACAACGATCAGTTCAGCGTCACCCGGTCCACCTTGACGTATTTCGGCTTGCCCTACTTCATTGCTGTGTTTTACTACCTGGTCAAGATGCTGCGCAGAGTCCGTTCCGTCCAGAAGCGGCGGAAGATGATGCGATAAGGATCTGAAAACAAAACGAAAGCGCCGGAGCAAACGCTCCGGCGCTTTTCTCTTTGGAAGCCGCAGATGCGGCTTCCAAATGTAGGGGATGCAGCCGCCGGCTCCCCAATTTGGGGGATGGCAGCCCGACCCGCGCCAGCAAAGCTGGCACTCTCGGGCTGAGAAGAATAAAACCCCTGGCGGAGCCAGGGGTTTTATGATTGGAGTTTGTTCCGCCGGCTGCGGCCGGCGGAAGTCTGCGACGC
>ERZ857998.3469-NODE-3469-length-12750-cov-7.872391_pt1 | contig 12750 bp, 14 predicted proteins | sample MGYA00519954_ERZ857998 | MGnify/ENA primary metagenome ERZ857998 (study PRJEB31778, sample SAMEA3449424) | human gut metagenome | biome: human gut; feature: human-associated habitat; material: faeces | place: United Kingdom | collected 2010/2012 ...
AAAGCATATGCACTTCGTCTATGATATAAACCTTGTATTTTGACGAGCCGGGCGCGTACTGCACCTTTTCCTTTATATCCCGTATATACTCCACGCCGTTGTTGGAAGCCGCGTCCAGCTCCACAATATCCATACCGCCGTTGTCAAGGCAGCTGCGGCACTTCATGCAGGGGTTGCCGTCAACGGGGTTAAGACAGTTGATTGCGCGCGAAAAGACCTTTGCGGCAGTCGTCTTTCCCGTGCCCCGCGTGCCGGTAAAAAGATAAGCGTGCGCTATATGGCCCGAGGCTATCTGCGCCTTAAGAGTGCGCACAATAACCTCCTGCCCCACTACGTCCCGGAAAAATTCGGGCCGCCATTTTCTATAAAGCGCCTTATAGCTCATTTACTGCTCCTTCAACTCATAATCCGTCTGCCGGCCGAATATATTTCCCTATAACGGCAAAGCCCTGCCAAGGAGGAATTCCGCTTGAAAATAAAGAAATTCTTTCAGCCCAGATATTTATATATATTGCTGTTCGCTGTATTTATTATTCTCTCAGTCATCCGCTCCCAAACAGCGCTGCAAGGAGCGGCGGATATTATTCTGCTTTGGGCAAAAGCCGTTCTGCCCGCGCTGCTGCCCTTTATGATCGCCTCTCAGGCGCTGCTGCTCCTGGGCTGCGCGCCCAGTCTGGGCAAAGCGCTGCGCCCGTTTATGAATTTGCTGGGCATGCCCGCCGTCGGCGGCTACGCTCTGGCCATGAGCCTTATTTGCGGCTATCCTACGGGCGCGCGCATGTGCGGAGAGCTCTATAATCAAAAATATATTTCCCGCGCGCAGCTTAAGCCCTTAAGCGTGCTTTGCCACAGCTCGGGGCCCGTATTCATAACGGGCAGCGTGGCCGCTTCCATTTTGGCGCAACGCGGCGTCCATCCTATCGACTTCGGCTTGGGGCGTGGCCGCGGGCCGCGCTGGCTGGAATCTGCTGTGCGACAGGTCATTCTTGAGATGCACCAAGACGCCCAGCCCAAGCCCAAAGAGGCACGGCAGTCCAAGCGACCGCCTGTCCCTTCGGTATCGCTCACCAACATGAGCATCAACGATATTTACCAATTGACCCAAGGCCCATGCGTCCAGTAGCCTATTCCAGGCACATTTGGCGCATGATGGAGGACATCATGGCCATACGGCACCGGAAAGGCCGCGCGTCGCCGTGGCAATGCTACTGGAACAATCCGCTGACCGGAAAGCGGGAGTGTGCCAATTTCGGTACTCAGCTTGAGGCGGAAAAACACGACTCCCTGATCAAACATCGCATCAAGTTTGATAGGGAGTCGTTCAGAAGAGAGGAGAAGGAGGAGCACGAAGAAACGACGAATACTCTCACGCTCGAAGGTGCATATCTACTGTACCTTAAGCAAAAGCAGTTTAGCAAGAAAGGGCTGGAATGGCAAATGGACGCCATGCGCTATCCATTGAAATGCATTGGCGCGCTACCTATCGGCGAAATATCAAAAAAACAACTTGAGAAAATTAAAGAAGATATGCTTGCCATGCCGATAAAATCTGCCAGCGTACGCGGCCGTTTGTCCGTCTTACGAACTGTACTGCGGTGGTGCGCCACGCAGGAGTATCGCAGCCCTATTGATTTTCCGAAACTCCCTCCAGCGCACTATGAAAAATTCATCCCGCCTACTGCTGATGAGCTGGAAATAATCATGGACCATGCTGCCCCGCATATTGTGCGAGTGATAGTGCTTGGAGCACAATGTGGTGTTCGTGTAGGTCCATCAGAAATGTTCCGGCTTACATGGGATGATGTTGACCTTGGGAGGCGCATTTTACGCGTACATGGAGCGAAGAAAAACTTAAATGCGCCATGGCGTGAAGTCCCTATACGCGAAGCACTTGTGCCCACCTTTAAAGCATGGCGGTCAGAAGATGAAGCTACAGGAATAAGCCACCTCGTGCATTATAGGGGGTGTCCAGTAGAAAAAATTGGTAAGGCCTGGAGCATGGCTCTACAACGCTCTGGAATAAAACGCCGCATCCGCCCCTATGACTTGCGACATGCTTTTGCCACTGAATTGCTTGCCCACGAAGTTGACCCTGGAACGGTAGCCAAACTGATGGGTCATAGTTCACCCGGTATGCTCTGGGCATACTATCAGCATGTCTCTAACGATCAAAAATGTGATGCGGTGGAAAGACTGCCGGACCTCACGCATGTGCCCATCGGCATGTGTCCAAAGAAAAAGGCACTCACAGATATTCTGTAAGTGCCTGATTTTACTGGTGGGTCGTGCGGGGATCGAACCTGCGACTCTCTGCTTAAAAGGCAGATACTCTACCTACTGAGTTAACGACCCATTGAGGGGGCCACCATAGCCGCTTGCCCCCGGAGTGTCAAGCCCGCCGCGCGGATTATAGCCGGGATGCGGCACAGCGCGCCTTGCCTCCGGGCAACGAGACTTACTCGCCCTTCTTTTCCAGTTTGGCCCAGGTATCGCGCAAGGTGGCCGTGCGGTTGAACACGGGCAGTTCCGGCGTGCTGTCCTTATCCTTGCAGAAATAGCCCAGGCGCTCGAACTGCATGGTCCGGCCCACCTCGGCGTCGGCCAGGGCCGGTTCCAGCAGGGCGCGCACCATGCGCAGCGAATCCGGATTGAGGTTGTCCAGAAAGGTCTTGCCCTCGGGCGCGGCATTGGGGTTTTCCACCGCGAAGAGCTGCTCGTAGAGGCGCACTTCCGCAGGCAGGGCGTGGGCCGCCGAAACCCAGTGGATAGTGCCCTTGACCTTGCGGCCGTCCGGGCTCTGCCCGCCCCGGCTCTGGGGGTCGTACACGCAGCGCAGCTCCTTCACATTGCCCGCCTCGTCCAGCACGGCCTCGCGGCAGGTGATGAAATAGGCGTAGCGCAGGCGCACTTCCGCGCCGGGAAAAAGGCGGTGGAATTTCTTGGGCGGGTCCTGGCGGAAATCGTCGCGCTCGATATACAGCTCGCGCGAGAACGGCACTTTGCGGCTGCCGTAGCCGGGGTCTTCCGGATGGTAGGGCATCTCGAATTCCTCCACCTGCCCTTCCGGATAATTCTCGATAACCACCTTGATGGGGTCCAGCACGGCCATGGCGCGCGGGGCTCCGGCATTGAGGTGCTCCCGGATGCAGAATTCCAGCATGGAGTAATCCACAATGGAATCGGCGCGGGCCAGGCCGATGCGGGCACAGAACTCGCGCAGGGCCGAGGGGGGCACGCCCCGGCGGCGCAGGCCGCTGAGGGTGGGCATGCGCGGGTCGTCCCAGCCCCGGACGTGCCCTTCCCTGACCAGCTGGATCAGCTTGCGCTTGGAGAGCACGGTATAGGTCAGGTTCAGGCGGGCGAATTCGATCTGCTGCGGGTGGTACACGCCCAGGGCGTCCAGCACCCAGTCGTAGAGCTCGCGGTTGTTCACGAATTCCAGGGTGCAGAGCGAATGCGTGATGCCCTCCAGCGAGTCGGACAGGCAGTGCGTGAAATCATACATGGGATAGATGCACCAGGCATTGCCCGTGCGGTGGTGCTCGGCGTGGCGGATGCGGTAGAGCGTGGGGTCGCGCATGACCAGGTTGGGCGAGGCCATGTCGATCTTGGCCCGCAGCACGCGCACGCCGTCCGGAAACTCCCCGGCGCGCATGCGGCGGAAGAGATCCAGATTTTCCTCCACGCCGCGGTTGCGGTACGGGCTCTCGCGGCCGGGCTCGGTGAGCGTGCCGCGATATTCGCGGATCTCCTCGGCGGAGAGGTCGTCCACATAGGCCTTGCCCATTTTGATGAGCTGTTCGGCATATTCGTAGAGCTTTTCAAAATAGTTGGAGGCGTAGAATTCGCGGTCCTGCCAGTCCCCGCCCAGCCAGCGCACGTCCTCGCGGATGGACTCCACGTATTCGGTCTCTTCCTTGGTGGGATTGGTGTCGTCAAAGCGCAGATTGCAGAGGCCGCCGAACTCCTTGGCCACGCCGAAATTGAGACAGATGGACTTGGCGTGCCCGAGGTGCAGATAGCCGTTGGGCTCCGGCGGGAAGCGCGTGTGCACCTGGCCGCCGAAACGGCCCGAGGCGTTGTCTTCCTGAATCCGGGCGCGGATGAAGTCCACGCCGGGCTTGGCCGCTTCGTGGGCCGTGGCGTCATTGCCGGTCTGCATCGTGTCGGGCTTGCTGGTGGGGGCCATAGTGCGCTCCATGCGGAAGTGATAAACGGGAATTTGTAAAAATACGCCAAGCCGCGCCGGGGGTCAATGCGCGCCGGACCGCGACACCGGAAGCGACAGCCCTCAAAAACGCACGAGATCAGAACCGCGCCGCGCCGGAAAGACGGCCCCCGCCCTTGACAGTAACGCCGGACTGGGCTAGCTTCCAACCTCACGGTTTGCCATTGTACATGCTGAACCATGCGGAGAGGTGTCCGAGCCGGCCGAAGGAGCTCGCCTGCTAAGCGAGTATACGGGCTTAAACCTGTATCGAGGGTTCAAATCCCTCCCTCTCCGCCACATACAGTAAACGAAGGGCTTGCGTTAACAGCGTAAGCCCTTTTGTTTTTTATAAGCAGAGGTAAAATCATCAAGCTGCAGACGGCACAGCCAACTTTTTGCATGGTAAAAACATTAATGGGGCCGAACGATAAATGCCCTGCTCAAACCTATCCACGTTGACGGATACGGCTCAAAAAAATTTCTTGCATAGTTTTCGGCATATGGTCGTGCCCCTGCTCAAGGAATTGTGTTTTCCGCAACAGGATGCACGATGCCGTCCGCTATGCGCTCTTTTCATCCTGCGGGTCGCAATCCGTGGATTCCGCCGCCAGGTCGTTCAGGGATTTGCCGCTCTTGTCTTTCCAGATGGAACGCCCGTTGGTATTGCGGCCAAGTGTGACCGATGACGCCATGCTGGGAGATGAAAAGGTATAATCCTGCGTAAAGGTATAAAGCTCGCCGTTTTTGAGCAGGACGCCCTGGCGGATCAAGTCTTCACGGAATGCTTTAATGCTCTTTGAGATGCTTGGCGTTGTTCCCGGCGCGGCCGTGGAATCTTTCAGCACAATAAATCCGCTGGGGTTCTGCACCGCTTTGGCAAAAATACCGTCACGGCCCTTCAAGGAGAACATATCCTTGGATTTGGCTTTCCCGGTACTTTTTGCACTTTCAAATATATCAATCCCTATCAGAGGGAACACGCCGAGCATATAGCAGAGAAAGCTTTCCATGTCGGCGAGTTCGGACTCGATGAGCGTCGGCGGCTGCGGCTGATTGCCGTTTTCAAGGTTGCAGCGCTTGCGGTCTTTGGCAAGTTCCACAAGTCTGCTTTCAAGATGCTGGATATGCGCCTTGTTCAGGCTGTTGTCCGTCGTAGTGAAAACGACGGCCCAATTCCAGAAGTCCTTGTTGAGGTTATGGCTTTTCAGACGTCCGAGGACAGGATCTCCTTCACCGATATAGATTGTCGGCAAGGTGCTGTCCTCACTGTTGCCCACAAGCACGTAAACACCGGCCTGCGACAACTCTTTACGCTTTGTAGCCTCCTGAAAGCCTGTGCGGGCAAAGGTGACTCCGGTTCCCGTCCAGTTCGGACGGCTTAAAATCCGCAGCCCATTGGGCTCGCCGTTCGGCAGAAAGATTCGTATTGAGTAGGCTCCCGGCATATCCTCCCCCTTCTCTGCGAATCTACAGCCCCCAACTTGCGCGAGTCAATAAACCATAGGCTGAAAAGTCCTGGTCTGCCGCTTTTCGTGTAGATTTCCCTGCTCCGCATCTCTATGGCTCGTCGCTTTCCGTTCCGCCGACGCCCGGCGCGCGAGTTCGGCAATCAATGCCCAGGCCGAAGATTATTCCGGCGAACTGATGTCCGTTACGCTCACAGTCTGAAAAGCGGCTTCTTCCGGTTCCGCCGGGCGCAAGCAGCGCGCGCCCTTTCCCGTCAGTACCCAGTCCGGATTTATCCCTTTGCCGCGCAGGAGCGTGAGCAGCCATTCCGCCGGGATAGTCCCGCGCCGTTTCGCGTCCGAAATGGCTGACTGGTTGATGCCTAAAAACCTGCCCAACTCTCACTGGGTTCCGCACCCGGTCACGGCCTGGATGCGCTCCATTGCCGATGAATAGTCCATAATCCGCTTATCATCCATATCGCCTCTATACCCCTTTCGACTTATGGATATTTGGCGCACGTACTAGCTACTATAGTGCCACTCACGTGTCGGCCAGTCAATCCGGTGCTATCCGGGCTTAATGAATGATACTCCAAACTTTGACTTGGCCTTGGGACAGATTATCCGCGAATACAGAGAACGCCTCGGATTATCCCGCAAACAATTAGCCGCTATTATTGGTGGTTCCGAATCTCACATCAAAGCTATCGAATCCAGGGTGCGCAATCCGACAATCACGGTTTTTACCCTGATTGCTGCAGCCTTGGGCATCGACGCGGACAAGTTGTTGCTGGAGGTCATGCAACGGCAGGCATATCTGAACGATAAAAATCTGGTGGAATAACAAGCAGATCATTCAACAAAGCATCACAACGTTTCAAATCTCTTCCACTCCCTCAGCACACGGCGCACCAGATCATTGATCAGTTCCAGCGCCGAAGATTATTCCGGCGAACTGATGTCCGTTACGCTCACAGTCTGAAAAGCGGCTTCTTCCGGTTCCGCCGGGCGCAAGCAGCGCGCGCCCTTTCCCGTCAGTACCCAGTCCGGATTTATCCCTTTGCCGCGCAGGAGCGTGAGCAGCCATTCCGCCGGGATAGTCCCGCGCCGTTTCGCGTCCGAAATGGCTGACTGGTTGATGCCTAAAAACCTGCCCAGCTCTCGCTGGGTTCCGCACCCGGTCACGGCTCGGATGCGCTCCATTGCCGCCGCGAAGTCAGAAAGCAAACTAACGCTCATCCCACATTCTCCTTTTCGACATAAAAAACGACACACCTGAGTGATAATATATTATCATTCAGGTGTGGGTTAAGCAATCCAATGCTATTTGGTAGTAATGAAGGACAGCTCAAACTTTTGTCTCGCCTTGGGGCAAATTATCCGTGAGCACAGAGAAAAGCGCAACTGGACGCGTAAAATTCTGGCCGCCAAAACCGGCATTTCCATATCGCATGTAAGGGTTATTGAAATGCGCCAAGGAAATCCTTCTGTCATGGTTTTTGTTGCAATAGCGGTGGCATTCGGCATCGACGCGGACAAGTTGTTGCTGGAGGCCATGCAACGGCAGGCATACCTGAACGATAAAAACCGGCTGGAATAACGAGCAGATCATTCAGTAACACATCACGATGTTTCGCATCCCATCCGTTCCCCCAACGCCCGACGCACCAGCTCGTTGACCAGTTCCTGCGCTGAACACTGTTCCGGCGGGCGGATTTCGATCACGCGCTCAGCCGGAAAAACGGGCTCTTCCGATTCCGCCGACCGCAAATAGTGCACGCCCTCCCCTGTCAGAATCCAGTCTGGATTGACACCCCTGTCACGCAAAAGTTTAAGCAGCCACTCAGCCGGGATGACTTCCCGCCTTTTCGCATCTGATATGGAGGATTGGCTGATGCCCAAAAATTCAGCCAATTGTTGTTGGGTGCGGCAGCCTGCCGTTTGAAAAACGCGCTCCAGTGCGGAAGACAAAAAATTTCTCCATCCTATAAATCAAATAAAACGTTAAATTTCGCTATATTAAATAGCATATTTATTTGTCACCTGATAAATAGATCAGCTATTTTTTAAGCAGCTGTCAAGTATGTATATGAGATGCGTAAAAGACCCCCATCTCGATTTGGTGCAGCACTGGTTCAGGAATGCAAAAAACGGAACATCACCCAATACCGTCTTGCGCAACTTTTGGGTCGAAGTACTCGCTATCTCAATAACATCGAGCATGACAGAAGCGAGCCGCGCTTCACGACTATTTTGTTGCTCGCACAGGCTATAGGCATGGAACCGGGAGAATTGGTCGATGCTGCCGCGAAACTGAGTTGGGCGGCATTGGCGGAAGAAAAACAAGATTCCGGCAACGAGCAGCTGGAAATGACTGTTGGAAAAAAGAAAGAAAAGAAAAACGCCTGACAGATATGCCGCCGCAAACCGCATGCCTCCTTCCTGATCCAGATTATGAGCGGTTTCTCTCGTGTACTAGGCTATAGCCAAGTGAATGTCAAAAAATTCTAGGCTACATCCAAGTAAAATGGGAAGGATGTATGCCTATAATCAGCCACTTAAGCCAAATAATGGAAGAAAAAGGGATGACCTATGAGGAATTGCAATACAGGTCAAAAGTGGCGCCCGATACTGTCGCACGGGCCAGGGATGAAAGAATAGCGACGTGCAAGCTGCTGACGCTGGAAAAATTGGCTGACGCTCTGAATGTGAATATCTGCCGATTATTCACGCACAGTAAGAAATAAGTTTTCGCGTCTGACAGCGCCCGGCGCACCAGCTCGTTGATCAATTCCTGCGCCGAACACTGTTCCGGCGGCCGGATGCTAATGATGGATTAACGTCAAGGTCTTAAGACCGTAACAGTGATGAAACATGATCAGTACATTTCTTTTTCTGCATCCGCGACCAATTCATCCATGAGAGCGCCAGAACGTACGTTCATGGCATCAGCAAGCTGAACCAGCATATCAAGATTCGGCACACTTCTTCCGCCTTCAAGAGCAGAGATAAATCCTTTACTAACACCCACACTATCAGCAAGTTGCCGCTGTGAAAGACCCGCAGCTTCTCTGTGCCGCTTGAGTACATTCGGCATAAATCTGCGTGCTATTTTTTCTTCATTTGCCATTCTCGAACATTACTGCTGGCTTTTCTCAATTCGAGTAGCTATAACCACTCGAAAGTGCCAATAGCTACTCAATCTTGTCTGATGAAAAGCAGCTTTCCCCCAATATATCGGGCACCTTTGGACCAACAAACATTATATATTGAATAATTTTAAATAATTATGGAGGGAATATGGGTACATTGGGCTTCCAAGAACAACTGGAGCGCATCAAACTCATTTCTGACGCAAGGACACAGGTTGAGTTGGCGAAATTTCTGGGCATCCGGCAATCGGAGGTGTCCGATGCCAAGCGACGCAGAGAAATCCCTTCCAGCTGGCTTGTAATCTTGATGTTAATGAAAAATGTGAATCCTGAATGGATTCTTACAGGAAAAGACCCTTACTCTATTACCCGGCTTCCAGTATTGAACGACCATGAGATTGAAGAAGTCATTGTCGCGGAAAAATCTGATAAGGAAGCACTCAGGCGTTTACCTTCACACATACTTGCGGATGAATTAGTAAGGCGAATCGTCATTTCACAAGAAAAAATATTTTGCTCAAATAATTGTGGCGAACTCCAGGAAGGTGAATAAAAATTAGGAAAATTGAAATTTGATGTAGATTAACCAGTAAAAATTTACTATTTCATAATCCTCTCTAGAATTTCGACAACTCATGAACGGTTCGAAATTCTCCTATTACACAAAATATAAAATAAATACATTACGAAATAGTATAATGCCTGTATTGGATTATGCAACACTAAGCGCGAACCATTGAGAGAACGGGTATTCGCAAAGGCAACACATGGAAGCAGGCATATTGGTTCAAAATGTGGATGCGCTTTTGCCGGAGGATTGGGCAAAGCCGGATGAGGAAGATATCCGGCCCAAGAAGGCGGGACGACCGAAGAAAAATACCACTCAAAAAAGCTGAGCGTGATGCTCACGAATAGGGCGGTTCAAGTGTGACATGCGCGCACGCGCATTCGCATGAGCGGCGTATTTCACTGTCCGTATCAACGCTCTCCGAATGTAATTACCGCAAAACATCTTGAATGCCGGGTCGGGCGGCAGACATGAAAACAGAGCCGCGCGACCGTTCAGGTTATGTTCCTGTCCGCATCCTCGGCCTCTTCCCGCTCGCCTTTTTGCTTTAACGCGCGCTTGTGGGCATACATCTCGGCGTCCGCGCGGGTCAGGGTGGCGTGGATGTCCGCATCGCGCTCCGGGTCAAAGCTGGCGATGCCGTAGGCGAAAAAGAGCGGAAAGCCCGCCACGCTGATATGCAGAGCCCGCGCGTGCAGTTCGTCCATTTCGGCCCGCAGGGCGGCCACATCCACATCCCGCAGCAGGGTGGCGAATTCGTCGCCGCCGGTGCGGTAGGTGTCGCCCCGGTCCTTGAAGCGCTCCACCAGCAGGCGCGCCAAGCTGATGATGTACTGGTCCCCGGCGGCGTGGCCGCGCTGGTCATTGACCTTTTTAAGCATATTCAGATCGCAGGTGAGCACGCTCAGCCCCTGCTGCTCATTGCGGCCGCGGAGACGCTTGGTGTCCAGCTCAAAGGCGTTGCGGTTGTTGATGCCGGTCAGCAGGTCGGTATAGGCCAGCTTGCGGTACAGGGGCACGGAAAGGCGGCGCAGCAGCCAGGTGGTGACAAAGATGAACAGCAACACCAGCACGCAGGAGCCGACCAGGCTGATGGACAGCGCCTTGCGGATGCTTCCGGCAAAAAGACCGGCGTCAAACTCCATGACAATGGCCCCCACCACGCGGCCGTCCCGGCGGATGGGCTCGCAGGCGGGCAGCACGTCGCCCCAGTCAGTGCTGAGCACCTTGTCCGCATGCGCGGGGCTGCCCCGGAGGCAGCGCGTCAACAGGGGCAGCACCTCGGGCTCGATGAGATCCCCGATATGGCGGAAGTCCTCGGCGGCCGGATCCAGGCCGTCCACCACATAGATGGCCTTGCCCTGGTCGTTGAGCCGGGCCGTGTAGAGATAGCGCACGGCCGTCAACTGCCGCACGCTCGTGAGCAGGTCCTGAACCTCGGCATACAGGGGACTGCTTTCGTCGGCGGGGCTGTTGAGTTCCAGCAGGCTTTGCGGCGGAATGCGGTCGGTCAGATAGGAAAAGATGGCGCCCGAACGCTCCAGCACCGTGTGGCTGACGCCCATGGTCACCTGATAATAAAAAATCCCGAAAATGGAGATCGCCGTGGCCAGGATGGCCAGGGGGACGCTCAGCAGGATTTTTCTTTCCACGCCGGACAGCGGCGTACTGACGGAATCCGTGTTCATGTCTCCGGTCCAGGATGCCTATCCGGCTGGGAAGGCCGCCGAATGCGGACTACAAGCGCATAGTAGGATAAGGGACTATACACCAGGGCCGGGCATGATTCAACGAAAAGCTGGCGCGCGCCCCGGCGGGCGCTGAACTTGCCTCAACCCCCTCCCGCCTGTATAAGGAATAAGGCCGCCGCGCGAGGCGCGGCACGGTCGAGGAGTTTTCCATGTCCCCGTTCACAAAAAACAGCGAAATGACCTCCCTCATTCTGGACAGCCTGCCCATGGGCGTGCTGTTCTGCGACATGGACTACATCATCCGCTTCGTGAACAAGGCCTATGCCGACCTGCTGGGCCGGCGGCCCGAAGAATTGCTGGGATGCGACATCACTGAAATCATCCCCCACTCGCGCGCGCGCGTGGTGCTGCGCGACGGCCGGGCCGAAATGGGCGAACTCTGCCAGCTCGGGCCCGGCAACGCCCTGCCCGTGGTGGTCAACCGCATTCCGGTGCGCGACGGCCAGGGGCGGCTGGCGGGCATGGTCTCCCAGGCCATTTTCAACGATCCCGAAGAGCTGAAAAAGCTCTCCTCCAAGATCGACCACCTGGGGCACACCCTCAATCAGTACAAACGCCGGATCAAGGCCAGCCTGGCCCCGCAGTACAGCCTGCGCAGCATTCTGGGCGAAAGCGCGCCCATGCGCCGCCTCAAGCAACAGGTGCGAAGCTACGCCCAACTGGACGCGCCGGTGCTGATTCTGGGAGCCACAGGCGCGGGCAAGGAACTCTTTGCCCATGCCCTGCACACCGAAAGCCCGCGCGCCGAAGGCCCGCTGGTCAGCATCAACTGCGCGGCCATCCCCAAGGATCTCTTTGAGTCCGAGCTGTTCGGCTATGCGCGCGGCGCGTTTTCCGGCGCGCATCAGGACGGCAAATTCATCGAAATTCCGGATATTCGCGATGAAAAGGTTCAGCAGGAGCTGCTGAAGGATCGCCTGAGCCCGTTCGTGAATCCGTTCCCGGGCGAGGAAGACAACGAGCAGCTGCCGGAAAATATGTGCTGCAAGCGCGAATTCACCCCGGAAATCATCAAAATCGCCCGCGAACAGTGGGCGCGCCAAGGCTATACCGAATCGGAGATCGACGAGCTTCTCCGCCAGTAAACCCGAAAGCCGGTTCCAATTCAACGGAACCGGCTTTGATTTTGAATTCAGCCTCTTTGTTTTTCTTTTACCGGTTCGCTGACCAGGTGCTTTTTCAGGCGTTCGATCGCATCCTGCTGGACGGTAATCAGGTTTGCCGCCATGTCCTGCGCTTCGGGCGATGCGTCGGGCAGGTCGTTTCGGGCGCGGGTGATCGCGATTACGCCCATCGTCGCGCCCTGAATGATGATCTCCGCAAGGTGCGCGGCGGAATCATCCGCGAGCGTGTTCGTTTTGACGCCGATCCACATACCCGCGCGCGGCTGCGCGCCGGAATCGAACAGCGCGCGCTCCGCATCGCGCGTGAAATCCTGATAGACGTCGCGCTCGTTCATCAGCTCATTGCGCAAATCCACATCCTTCGCGCATGAAAGCATCTGGTCGCACGCATCCGCGCCCGTGCGCGCGTTTTCTACGATTTTCTGAAGCAGTTTTCTGGTCTGATTCATGTTTCATTCCCCCCTTATATCGCATTTTTCCCCGCGGCGGCGGGCGAT